>Ga0272443_10004745_pt1 | contig 14532 bp, 33 predicted proteins | sample SSMAcet12_FD_193581 | JGI IMG/M metagenome (GOLD analysis project Ga0272443, IMG submission 193581) | Marine sediment archaeal communities from Little Sippewissett salt marsh, Falmouth, MA, United States - SSM-Acet-12 | ecosystem: Environmental > Aquatic > Marine > Wetlands > Sediment ...
AAGTCCAACGATAGTTCTGGTTATTGTTATTAGATAGTAATGCTGCTGTTTGCACAGAGTTATTTGTTTTCATCCAAACCTCTATTGTAAAATCTGTATCCTCTGGAACTGAATCCTTAGTATCCATCTGAAGAAAATCGTTTCTGTTATTTAATGAACCATCAAAATGATCTCCTGCACCAGTTAATGTTCCAGTTGTTTGTTCATCTCCTTCATAGTTATATGGTTCTGCATCATGTCCATTAGCAGTTGAATCATTACGAGTTGTATCATTAGTTCCACCTTGGTTAAGATGTATGACAAATTGATAGTTAATATCCCAAACACTTGTTGGAGTATATCCTACATCATAACCTCCATCACTATCACCATAGAACATATAGAAAACTGTATCAGTATCAGCAGCAACAGATGTAACATTCACCCACGCCCATAGATAACCATTTGTATAATCATAGTATTCTATCTCATGGTAAAACTGTGTAGAGTTTGTAGAGTCGAAAAATGCTACATCATTTGCATCATTTTCAATCTTACCAAGTAGATCGCCTGTGGAATCATTTACCAACACTGGAAAGTTTGTAAGAGTTGCTTCCACCTGGTTGTGATCTATAGTTATTTTTTTGTAATAACCAAAATCAGTATAACTTGCTGCACTAACAGATGGAACAAAATTTCTATTAGTTATAAGCATTGCTGTTAACCCTGCAACTATCAACATTATGATTACCAGTGATGGTTTTATTTTTGCTTCTACATCTTTTATAAATTTTTTTCTCATATTCTTTACCTCTATTTTATAGGAATTTATTTTTCTTTTTGGAATCAAATATTCCATTTTTATTGATTTTCTTTTTTGAATTAGTTATTAGTTTCATTCCTGTTTCAATTACCTTAATTGATACAAGTCCACCTATTGCTGTTTTTATTACTCCATCATTATTCATATTCTTCTACTCCCTATCATATTAAAACTTATTACTCCTAAAATTATTATTACTGCTATTACAAATGGTAAAAGACTTAGAAGTGCTGCTGTTACATCATCACTACTTGCTATTATATCATCAAGTGGTGATTCAATAAGTGATGGGTATATCTGTGCATAGACAATAAGGATTAATCCTACTTCCAATAATGTTTTCATTGTGAATTGTGCTTTAAAATATCTTTTAGAAGTAACGAACATTTTTTCCCCTCTTATTTTTATTAATAAACTTTGTTCTCTTTTTTCCTAATAAATTCATATTTCCTTTCATAATGTTTGTTTTTATTCCTAAATCTGTTATTCCCTTTTGTTCCCCTAGTGTATCAATACGATATGGTGTTTTCTCAATATAAACTTCGCCTTTTTTTCTAAACTTGTGTTTTATACTCTCCCATGGTTTAATTGTTTTACCTGATGTTGGTTTTTCTTTTGTTGGTTTTATTTTGAAACTTATTGCTGCTGTTTCATCTGCTACTTGTCCACCTAATGCTAACGCATTTTCCATACTGAGTGGTTCATCATTTATCTTTTTAAATTTAGTTCCTTTCAATATTTTACCATGATACATGGATCTTTCTTTTACATAAACATTGTATCCTTTGTTTTCAGAAATCATTGGTTTTGTTTTTTTACGTTCTAGTTTTGAATCACCAAAAAGTATTGGTTTAATTGGTATTATTGGTCTTGGTTCTTCTGGTGGTGGTCTTTGTATTTCATCTGGTCTTGGTTCCCTAATCTGTATAGTGTCAAGTAGTTGTGCTTGTTTTTGCCCTAGTAGTTGCCCTTGCATTTGATTTTGTTTTAGGTTTATTCCTAAGTCTTGTTCCTGAGTTAGTCCTAATTTGCTATCTTGTTTTATTAATGTTAATCCACCTAGTTTTATTCCACTTACTGTCCCTATGCCTGTATCTTTTATTACATCTGTTAAATCTGTTTTATCTATTTTTAATTCAGAACCAGTTTTTCCTAAACTGGTTATTTTTATATTTGGTGATACAATTGTTTTATCAACTGATGTTGGTTTAACAACTTTGACATATTCAATATTGTCTGTATCTATTTTTCTGGTTGTTTTATATATCACTGGTCCCAAATATACTGAACCTGCTTTACTTAATTCAGCACCTCCACTATACATATAATCTGTGTCGACAAATGATTTTAGAATGTTTTTAGTTGAAGGTTTTGTTTTTACTGTTGATACTGTCCCTGATGATCCACCTAATTCTTTATCTATTGCTTTAATTGTATCTTTTTTTGTGAAATCGAATTTTGTAGATGAGGGTTTTGTTTTTACTATTGATACTGTCCCTGATGATCCACCTAATTCTTTATCTATTGCTTTAATTGTATCTTTTTTTGTGAAATCGAATTTTGTAGATTTAGATGATATAAATTCATCTCCTTCCATTCTTAATGTCGTGGGTTTTCCACTTTTTGTAGTTGTAAGTTTTATTTTGTTTGATGTTGAAAGATCGCCAATATTTAGATATGTTTGACTGGTGTTCATAGTTTCTTTTACAATTTTGCCATCTATAATATTGAATTTATCTTTGAATGTTATTTGAGTGTTTTTTTGCCCAATTGGAACTATTTTATCAATATCTATTCTATAACCTGTATTTCCACTTACTTTTACAATTTTGCCATCTATTATGCTAAATTCATTTAAAGTCCCTTTTGAGTTTGGTTTCCAATTCATTAGTTTGTCTGCTGCTTTTTTATTTATTGATTCTATTCTTGCTAAATCATCTTTTGTCTGTGTCCATTTTGTAAAATCTGGTGGTTTGGTTCTAGGTCCATGCAAAGGACCATATTCAAATGGTTTGGAACTTTTTGTATATGAAATATATTGTCTAATATCTGTTCCATAAATTGGATCGTCAAATGTTGTTTGAATTGTATTGACTGTTCCTCTTGGCATCCCTGGAACAGAACCCATTGTCTTAAAATCCATTACTTGTTCTTTAAAGGATTTGTAATATGGTAATCTTTCATTCATTGTTGTTTTGACATCTCTCCCAAACATTTGTATATTTGATTTAGTGTTACTCATTGCTGTTTTAAATGGTTGTGTAAACTCTCCCACTTTTTGACCTGCTCTTTGAAAAAACAGTTGATTTCTCATACTGCCTGTTTCTTGCATTACATTTATTCTTCCAACTATTGTTCTAGTTGCTGGTATATTTTGACCTACAAACATTTTTGTTTTATTCCACCCACCAAGTAGTCTTTGTGCTGCATCATCTGTGAACTGAGTTGGTTGACTTCCTACATAACCAGCACCTACCATCATACCATAATGATATGCAGACCTCCCAAATTCAGAACCAAATGCTTCAGGTTGATTCTTGGCTATCTCTATCATTCTTGGTCCTTCAGTAACAACATATAATCCACCTATTATTTCACCTTGAATTATTGGATTCCCTAATACTTTTCCTGCTGTAGCAAGTTTTCCACCACCACTTACTATTTTTGCACCCCATGTTGTCCCAACTACTGCTTTTCCACCTATTGTTATAAGTTTAGATGCACCAAGTGTTGCTAATGGAATATAAACATCAACTATAACCTCTGGTGAACTCCAATATCTTTTTGTGAAATCTATCTCTGATTCTCCACTTCCCCTTGTTCCAGCAAGTATACCACTTGCTAGTTTTTCTTTTTCATATTCTACACTACTTGTTGAAATTTTCAATTTTGGTTTACTCTTTTTTCCTGTTGCCCAATCCCAAACGCTACCTATTGTATCTTTAACTGTAATGCTTACATCCTGTGAACCTGCCAAAAGTGTTCCAATGCCACTGCTTCTAAGTGATTGTGCAATGTAAAGTTTTTCTTTTTTTATTGGATCACCGAATAAAAAACCCAACCCACCACCTGTTACAAAAGCATCCATTGTTCCTGCTTTTGAGTCCTTAACAGTTGCATTTACAACCTCTGATGGTGTTGGTGCTTTAAAACTATATTTACCATCATTTTCTACCAGTTCATATCCTGCTTTTTCATAATTTATCGCTGTGTTTTGTGCTTTTCTAATATCTTTTTTTTGCTCAACATATGTTAAATAGTTTTCTGCTATTTGTCTATTTGATTCTATACTTGACTTAACATCTGTTAAGTGTTTTCTGAAGTATTGTATTGCTTCTTGTTTAGTATATGGTTCTTCTATTCCATCAGCATTTATATAAATCCTAAGATTTGGATCATCACTCATGTTTTTTATTTTGCTTATGTTATCTAATGTATTCTGATATTCTTGTGTTCCCTGTAATACTAAATCCCTTGCATCCTTACTTGTTTGAATATTTGTATTTACAATATTTAATTTATCACTCATATCTCCTTGAAAAGTAGTATAAGGTTTTCCATCTGGAGTATAACCATATTTATCATATCCTGTAGATTTAACAGTTGAACCTTTAATATCACTAAGCATTTCGTCTGCTATTATGTCTGCCTGTGATTTACCAGGCGTGGTTGATGGAAGATATATCTTTCTTGATTCAAGTTTTTCTTTCCATTTGCCACCAAAATAATCTTGTGAAGTTATTGGTTGTAATGGTGGCATGATTACTTGTTGTGGCACGCCACCTTGTGATGCTAACAACCTTGCCAGTTGATTATCAACTTTTCCCTGATTTGAAAGGTCTGCTTGTTGTGTTGTTGTTTGCTCAATTACCTTCCCACCATATTTTGGTGGTTCTCCAGAACTTGCATTATATGAATATGTTACTGCTTTTGTTTTATGACTGCCACCAAGTGATTCTATTTTTTCAACTTTATACCCATATTTTTCATTTGCTTCTATACTAGATTGAACATTTGTATTTGTTACTATTGTAGAAACTGTTTTCCCCTCTGGTGTTTTATAAGTTATTCTTTGTGATACTTTTGGCACTCCCATAATTTTTACCTCCAAATTTTATATCTATCAATATAGTTTATCTTTGTAGAACCACAGTATTTGCACCGTCTAATCTGATCTTTCTGTAACAGGTTTGTTATATATTTAGCACCACAGTTAAAACAATGAACACGTATCCTATATCTCTCCACCATGCCCATGATGGAACTATCGCTTTTTGACATTTTTTAACACTTATTGAAAATCATAATGTTTATATTTAAAATGTAGAGTATAAGAAAAATCAAATATATTACATAGTATATACTCTAATTTATGTCTGAGGAAAGAACTGATTTTAATTTATCACAATTCAATGCTGGTGATCTCCTCAAAAGATACATTGTAACACAGGTTTTTAAAACACTTGATGATGCCTGTAAAAAACAGGAAACAATCTCTGATGAATCATTCAACACAAGTTTCACAACAAGAGTTGACATGATAGAAAGTCTTTTATGGAAATATACACCATTGGAGTTAAGAGAAACAATAATAAAACTTTACAATGATTTAGATAAGAAAATCAAAGAAATTGATGAAGATGTAAAACTAAGTCAAAAAAACAAAATAATAAACAAAAAAAATATTGCATTTGAATACAAAATAGAAGTTTTTAAACTACTAACAATTGTTTTAACAAATAGCCCAATAAGTGTAGAATATGCAGAAATGGAAGTAATGGGAGATTTTAAGGATCTTATTGAAAATATACGACAACCAGATAAAGTTAAACTTTTTACTGAAGTGTCAACATGATAGATGTTTTTCATAAATTAGATTTTGAAGCAATATATCCAGCACCGACACCTAAACGTGTTGCTGAATCGTTTTTTAACCGTCTTTGGCGTAAACTACATGTTGACAATTTCAGTCTGCTTTTGACTTTTTATGGAAAACATAGAGTTGGTAAAAGTCTTACTGCTGTGGATTTTGGTTACATATTAGATCCAACATTTGAAGAAAACCTAGAGGAACGAGTTGTTTATAATGGTAGAGAACTGATTAAGGCATTTACAAAAATCAAGGACCAAAACATTAAGGGTGGTGCAGTAATAGTTGATGAAGCAGGATCAGGTGAACTTAGCAGTCAGAGATGGTATGAGGAAGCAGCAAAAATTATTAGTGCAGAATTACAGGCAGTTGGTTATCTTAATCCTTTTATTGGTTTTGTTACTCAGAACTTTAGTTTCATTAATGCAACTGCTAGGCGTTTATCTCAGGGTGTTTTTGAGGTAGATCGAACCCATAACGAATACAGTATGATTAAACCATTCTGGATCGAGAATAATCCTTGGACCACGAATACATATAGGAAGTATCCTATATTTTGCGAGAAACGTAATAATGTTGTAAGTAATGTTTTTAAGATAAATAGAATAAAGATTGGTCTGACTCCTGAACCACTACTTGGTAGATACATAGCACATAGCCAGGCATACAAGGATAGCCTACTTGAACAGAATAAGCAGGAACTAGAGATTATTGACTTTCAGAAGGAACAGAAAAAAGTGTTTGTTTCTGGTATTGATGCAATAGTTGAAGAAGTGTATACTAATGTTGATGATTACATGACTGAAACTAAGCAAGGCAACCTTCGGATCAATGAGGGACTTATTAGGCATAGGCATGAGTTACCTTGGCGAGATAGTAAACTTGTTAAGGCATTGGTTGAACAAAAGCAAAACAAAGACTCTGACACACACACGTAGAGTATACTATATATATTATTAATTATAATATCTTCTATGTTAAGTAGTTGTTACTCTAGATAATTGCTAAGTTTACATAGTATCATATAACCCCTTACATACATACCATTTTAGTGCTATAGTAAAAGATACTATGTAACATAGTATTACATAGCATATTGGGACCTGGTTTTTAAGATCGTGATTTTTGCATTTTGATATTTTATCATTTTGACATAATTACATTTTGGTTAAATTGTCATTTTGGATCTTTTACAAAAAATTATTTTTTCTCAAAAACTATTTAAACAATTAGTGTTAAACTTTATCATGGTGGAAAAATTGAAAAATATATTTAAGGAATATGAACAAAAATGTTTTAAGTATCATTGTTTTAGTTGTAATACTAATTATTGTTTAACAACTTTAAAACATGAGTGTGTTTTTTGTAAAAGCAAAGCAATTGTTATGTCTAAACGTAAGGATATTAATTAATATTTGTTATATCTAGAATATTGATATAACAATTTATTTTTATTTTTGTTATTGTATTTATTTACACACATTGTTAAAAACTTGATTTTTTAAAAAGGTTTATATACTTAAACTAAGGAACAATCGAAAGTTATATAAACTATGCTTTACATATATGTTTATAGTAACATATTAGGAAAGTGGAAAAATGGAAAATAAAAAAATAGAAAAACAAATAAATGAAGCAATTGAAATAAAATACAATGAAATAGACTATCTTTACGGTGTAGGTGGTGTTTAAAGTGAAATGTAAGTTTTGTAATGGTAATCTAGGAGTTATTGAAAAACAAAACCACAGTAACCCCAATTATGCAGAATATAGGACCTGTTTAAACTGTGGGTATCAATGGGCTAAACAATATTGGACCTGGTTACAGGAGGACTAAAAAGATGGTATCACTTAAAAGAATTAGAAATAAAGAAGACCTTAAAGATGTATTAGCATATTTAATTGAAGATATATCAACCTACAAATTTTTAAAAACATCTGATGTCAGCGAATTATTATCTAAAGCATACGATAAACTGGAGGGCTAAAAATGACTACTAAATTTATTTATACTATTTTTCATAGAAAAACAACAGTAACAGAATTTACAACTGATCCAGACAGGGCGGAACTTATGAGTAAAAGAAATAATAAAGTAATCTGTAAAAGATATAAAGGGGTTAATTAAATGACATATAATAAAGTTTTTAGAAAAATAATAAAATCTGATGGTAAAATAAAAGGAGGTTATATTATTTTATCCCATATTTTGCCAACATTAAAACATTGTAACAATGAACTTTTTTTAATGGTCCCTGATTTTAAAACAATGGTAAAACATAATATCCTGGCTATAAGAAGCATTAATAAATTTAAAGAGGTGAAATAAATGAATGATATATCTTTAAAAGATAGAGTCTTTATTGAGAACCAATTAATTAAAGTATGTAATACACTAGATAAAAAACTAAAAGATTATTTTAAAAAATATGAGTCTGAAAAAATACTTTTAGTTAATAATACTTTAATTAAAAAGATTAAAGAAGATAAAGAGTTAAAAAATATTTTAAATGAAAATAATTATAAAATATCTTCTTTAAATAATGGTCATGTATCTTTAAATTTGTATATAACTTCTGGTCATGGTTACTCTTTATTTGGTTTTGTTAAACTATGCTTTAACGGTGGAAGTTATGAAGATAAAACATATTATTGTTTATATGTTGAGAACTATATAAATATTGGTGAACTAGATAAAAACATTCTTAAAAAGGTTAATGACTATTACACCAGAGAACCTTTAAACTATGAGAACCAGAAAAAACTTATAAAATTACACCAAGAAAAAACCAAAGAGTTAAACGAACTTAGTAATAAAATACACCACTCTTTAAAAGACAATTTAAAATACTGGGAGGTGTAATTAATGAGTGCTTTTATAGTATCATATAAAACTATGAGGTGTATTATATACAATCTATTCTGGAACCATGAATTTAAAAACTTACAATCAATCTTTGAATATAATGATTACAGAAAAATAGATATACACGATTTTAAAGACTTCCATAGATTAGCAAAAGAACTTTATCTTATGAACCAGGAAGCAGTTAAACAAAGATATAACGAACCAGATAACTCCGAATATATACAAATACCAGATTGTGATAATATTGACTGGACCTCAAACGGTAAACTTGATAAATACCAGGCATTAAAATCAATGCAATGTTTACGTTATCAATGTTCAGAGGGGAACGTGCCAAAAACTAAATTGTATAAGTTTTTAGAGTTGTTAATATCTCATTGGATGGACTATATAATTAACGAAATACCAGAATACAAAAAAGCAAACTGGGATAACTGGGAGGGCGAATAAATGAATAATAAAAAACTATTTGAAAAAATCTATAATAAATATGATGGGCGATACGGTGATTTAGTTGAAGCATATCTACAACTCTATAAAGAATATATAAATTTAAGGGAACTCTTAGGAGAATACAAAAATAACGATTTAAAAAAGGACCTTAAATTAATTGAGTTATCTTTTAAATAAGGAGGTTAAACTATGGATAATATTGACTATAACCCTCTTTATTTTTTTGATAAACCTATCAGGGAAAAACCTTTAATCAGATCTGAAAGTGATCCAGAGATTAAAAAAGGAGATGCCTTACAAATCCAAAAACCTAAATTGAAAGTGGTCCTTTTTGAGAAGTATAGACCTAAAAATTTTAATGAGATAGTGGGACAGGAAAAACCTATTAACACGATTAAACGTAACCTTGATAATTTACCTCATATGATACTGGAGGGTAATGCTGGAGTTGGTAAAACCACAGTTGTTAAGGTCTTATGTAAAGAACTTGATGCTAACCTTTTAGAACTTAATTCTAGTAATGAGAGAGGTATAGATATTATCAGGGGTAAAGTCATGGATTTCATCAGGCATTTATCCCTTAATAATGGTTTAAAGATTGTATTCTTTGATGAAGCCGATTCTATGACTCCAGATGCACAATTTAGCCTTAGGACCATTATAGAAAAATATTCACATTCTACTAGGTTTATTTTTGCTTGTAATGATATAAGTAAAATCATTGAACCGTTAAAGAGTAGATGTAAAGTTTTTCATTTTGATAATATTAAACCTGAAGATATGAAAAAAAGATTACTTGAAATAATAAATCTAGAGAATATTACTATTAATGATAATGATTTAAATAAAATAATTGAAGATAGCAATGGCGATTTTAGGAAAGCCATTAATGATTTGCAAACAATATAAAAGAGGTGAAATATGAAAAATATAGATGTGTTAAAAAGGAAGTGTTTACGCTGTGGTCATGCCTGGTTAATTAGGAAACCTGAAGAACCTATTAGTTGTCCTAGTTGCCATAGTCCCTATTGGAATAAACCTAGAAGATCTGAAAAAGAGATTGATGCCTAATGGGTGAATGTGTTGAACACTTAAAAAATATAAATAAAAAAGATGATTGGCAAACCCCAAAGGACCTATACAATACACTTGATAGAATGTTTCATTTTGATTTCGATCCATGTCCAGTAAATCCACAGTTTGATGGATTACGTATTAAATGGCATGGTAGTGTTTTTTGTAATCCCCCCTATAGTGATGTGAAAAAATGGATTGCGAAAGGCATTAATGAGATTCAGGAGAGAAATGTTAATTGTATTGTTTATTTGGTTTATGCTAAAACAGATACTAAATGGTTCCATAAATATATCTGGAATAATGATCCACATATGCCTAATTGGAAAGTTGAATTTATAAAAGGCAGAGTTAAATTTATAAATCCTGCTGGTTCTGGTGATTCTTCTGCACCTTATCCCAGTATGCTTTTAATATGGGAAAAAGCATGGGATGGTGATACAAATATTTTTCCTGGACCGTTGGAAAAACATTGTATTAAATCAAAGGAGGTAAATAAATGAAAGCAGTTGATTTTATTATGTGGTTAGCATTTAAACATCCGGATATATACAAAAAATATTATAAGGCATATCTAGATGAAACTGAAAAGAAAAAAGAATGTAAAGAACAGAGGTGATATAATTATGCCAAAAGGAAAAAGACGTAAGGTTTGTTTGAAAACAAAAAAGAAACCTGATTTCCCAAGAAAACATAAAAATTGGGATAAATAAAATTAAGGAGGTGAGAAAAGATCATGTCATTAGATGATGACTATAAGGGATATAAGAAACTCTGGAGTTTTGATGATCCAGATGAAGAAGATGAAGAATACGACATAATATTTGAAATCGTTGAAGAAGAAGAATAAAAGATTAGATCCATTTTTCCATTTATTCTTCTTCTTTCTTTTTTTTTTGTTTTTTTAGTAAAATATAAATACATAAATACTTATTCAAATATTGATTAATATGGCATCCAAAGAAACAAGAATACTAATGGGTGTTGGTGGATCGGTTGTAGTAAGTTTGCCGAGAAATTGGTTAAATTACTATGATGTTAAAATAGGAGATAGAGTGGAGGTTGTAACAAAAAATAATACTGCGATTGTTACTTTAATCAAAAATGGTGAGGATAAGGATAATGACATGCCTTGAATATATGAGAAAAAAATTTGAGGGTGATTACCAAACTAGGATAACTCCCCCTAGTATGAGAACGTCAATCATTACTAACGATTATCCTGGTTATGGTTTCACAAAGGCAAGGGCGAAACCTAACACGACTAAAGTCGTGGTTTCCATTTTTCCACTAAATGTAATTTTTTTGATTTGCCCTTGCCTTTTCCACATCCCATATTCTGTTTATCTTTTTGCTTTGATTATGGGTATTATCGGTTATTTTGTTGCTGCTTTGTTTTATCTTTATTATTCTGAGTGTAAACGTAAAAAACGTGAAAAACAGTTTTATGATGAACTTGGTTTGAATGTTAGGCATGTAGATTTAAATAAAAAGAGGAGAAAATAATTATGGTAAGAAAGGAATTAAAAAAAAGAAGTTTTATATCCCATCTTTTCCTCCTCTCCAGACACCCTCCTTTAGCAGAGAGTTTCCTTTCTTACCACACCTATTTATGTGGTTGCTTATGAAAAATAGACTTGTGTTGTATTTTGTTTGGAGTATGGCATCTGCCTGGATGATTGGGATTAGTCTGAAGTTTATTGTTGATTCTTATATTAATAATAAACTTTATGTTAGTAATCATTTAGATGTTGCATTTGATTGGACCTTGTTGTTATGGTTTGGTATTTTGCTTTTTGTTATTCTGATTTTAGATCTTAAAAAATATTTTAAGGAGAATGAAAAAAATGTTGAAGAAAAAAATATTGATTTTTAAAAAGGGCAGTCTTACTCAAGATCAACTTGTTGCTGCTGCTAAACTGTTAGGGGTGATAGAAGATGAATGGTAAAAAAATAGACAGGGTTTTAAAAAACAAAGATTTTGTGAAAGGTTATGAAATAGGTATGCGAACTGCATTTGATTTTGTAATAAAATATTGTGAAGATATGAAAGATGCTTATGGTTTAGATGTGATTAAACATGATGACTGAAGATGAAATGAGATGTTGGCGTGATAAAGAAAAAGAGAAACTTGATAGCCTGGTTTCTCCGATTGCTATTAGGGATACTAAGAATACTATTAATATCCTTAATGGTCTGTTGGGTGATGTTGTTAAAACAGAAAAAAGTGAACAATGGGTTGATAGCAGATATGAGGTTCTTTATGATGTTAAAAAAGATGAAAGGATGTTGATTAAATCCTATCGTTTCCTGAAGGATCATTATGGGTTTTTCCTTGGAGTGATTGTTACATCTATTATGATGCATTTTATATTAAAATAGACTTCGGAGTGAAGATATGTTGAAAAAATGGAAATGGTTAGGTGATAGATCTGCTGATTATGTTGACCTGTGGTCCACATGGCAATGGTTTAAATCCCAGTTTAGAAAATATTATTGGGATTAATTATAGGAGGTAAAAGAAAATGTTTGATAAAATAGAAAAATATGTAGTAATAGATAAAGAAAGATATAAGATCAACTGGAGTCAGAGTAAGACAAATGGTAATGTTTTTTATGATACCAGTTTTGGTGCTGAAAACGAAGAAGATTTATTTAATAAATCTGAAAGGATTTTGTCTAGACTAAATGATATTGCAAATACATTTAACAAAGAAAACACAGATGCAGTTGATGAATCAAAGAAGAAAAAGTGATAAAGATATGATGTGTCCTAATTGTTTAGCAACTAATCAAGATGGTAATGAATATTGTATTAACTGTGGAGAAAAATTATGCAAACAGATTTAACTTTTTGGGATGAAGAAAATACTGACAACAAACTACCTAAAGAAGTCTTATGCCCAAAGAAGAACTAACCAATAATCGACCAGGCAACTATAGTCATTGGCATAGGGAACGGTTGCCTGGTTGGTGTTTTAATACTGATGGGGACTGGTTTGAACAGAGAAAAAAAGGTGATACTCTAGTGGTGGTTGCTTATATTGAAACAATCCAGATCCCTCTTAATTCTTTACCAGACGAATATCCTGTTTGGGATTCTAAAATCAATCTTGCAAAAGAGATCAATGATAAAATGTTTATTCCTTGTTTTTTTGTTTGGCATTATCCAGATTGTAGTTATTTTTTTATTAAGAGAATTGGTAAGGACCATTATATTATGATGAAAGAAAATGATTATATTAATTTTATTAAAGGTTTATAGTTTATATCACCTTTTTAAAAGTTTTAAATCCAATCTAATAAAATAAATACTTATTGCGATTCCAATTAATACAACTATATGTGCAATCCATTCACCCATATCTATCACCTAACTACAAGGTATTCTTCTTTTCTTTCTTTGTATTGCATGGTATTTATTATGACAATCATAACATAATACCTTTAAATCGTTTTTAATATCTTCACGATTAAAGTTTTTATACTTTAAATGATGAACTTGTAAATTAGTTGTTGCACCACAATTACAACATTTTCTATTATCATAATTCAATCGCTTCATTCTTTGTTGCTTCCATTCAGGACTTAAATAATAGTTTGTCATATAATCACTCAAAAAAATAATATCTACTTATTAAATATATAGTTTTTGAGTGGTTATCACCTAACTACAACCTTCTTATTAAATAAACGGTCATTTATTTTATTTGGTTCTTTTTTAGATAAAACTTTTGCCAAAAAACTACCCCCCCATTTTTTTACTATGTTGTTTTTCCCATCTGCGATAATAACCAGACTTAGATCTTACTTTTTTGTCTTTACCACGTTTACCAATATTTTTAGCATTACGCTGACCTAGTTTAGTTCTTTCACTAATGAGTTCACGTTCAAATTCTGCTACTGCACCAAGTATATGAAATAGAAGTTTACCACTTGCAGTCCCAGTATCAATATTTTGACTAACACATATAAGATCTATGTCTTTTTTTACAAACTCCTCACAAATAGTAATAAGATGCTTCAAACTCCTACCTAAACGATCTAATTTCCATATTATAACGCAATTAAATTTTTTATCACGCATATCGAACATTAGATCATTCAATGCAGGTCTGCTATCTTTAGTTCCACTTATTTTGTCTGAGTAGATGTTGTAAACCTTTATGTTTTGTAGAGATGTGTAAGTTTTTAGTTTATCTATTTGATGCTCTGGATTTTGTTCTCCTGTTGATACTCTGACATAGATAGCAGCAATTTTATTTGATTCCCCTGTATTTTTACTATTATTATATTTATTAATTATTATCACTCCTGAAGTTTTACCTTATATTGTTTACAAATAACTTTTGCTTTATCATCTTCTAAATAAAATGGACAAAGTTCTTGTTCATCAAACTCTGGACAATGACACCAATCAGCATAAAGCCATCTACATTTATTTTTCATTTTTAATTAACTCC
>Ga0272443_10004746_pt1 | contig 14531 bp, 15 predicted proteins | sample SSMAcet12_FD_193581 | JGI IMG/M metagenome (GOLD analysis project Ga0272443, IMG submission 193581) | Marine sediment archaeal communities from Little Sippewissett salt marsh, Falmouth, MA, United States - SSM-Acet-12 | ecosystem: Environmental > Aquatic > Marine > Wetlands > Sediment ...
ATCCGGAGGTCGTCGACGCCTTCGAACAGCTCTATGAAAACGGCACCATCAGCGAGATCCGACACCGGTACCCGCCGGAATAATCAACAGATTGATGTTTTTTCTATAGCGAAATGTAAACAGACGCTATGACTGTTTATAATGAAAAATGGGGCTGTCTCTGTTTTTTCAGATCCCGTCCCCCCGCTGAAAGACGATCGTCCGCGCCTGTGCCTGCTGGCAGGCGAATGCCAGCAGGAGGAAGAGGGAGATGACGGTCAGCAGATACTTACACTTCATGAGCGAGTCTTTCTATGAAATGCTGGTGATGGTTGCGGTTACTATTTTTCAATCTTACAAATAAATACGGGAGTTCCCTGGTTTTTCCTTCCCCCCTTTCCTTTTCTAGAATGGTGCATCATAGATGTTTTTTAGCTTTTCTGCGATATTAGCTTTTTGGCTTAATTCTTTGTTGTTATACATATCCTCCCATGCTTTTATTCTTTTCACGATAGAAGTATCCAGCTCCGATGAGGTATAATTATGCTCTTTTTCGATAGCCACTTTTGCCATATTTGACAATTCTAAATTTGAACAGGCTAACCGCATTAAGGGGTCGATGAACCTGGTAACCTCTTTTTTTTCAAGAAATCCACCTATTCCTTCAATAGCCAATAACAAGTCACCGCTTATGTTTTCTTCTAATCTGGACAGCAGATGCTCTTTCATTAAAGCAATATTGTCTTTTCTCATATACTTCATATCTGATGCTCGCATAAATGCTGTTGCATATGTAAGAACGTCAGCCTCATCCTTCTCTTTTAAAACAGAAACTAACCATTTCGTGATCTTTTTTTTTGTTTTCGCATCTATATAATCAAAAGATTTCCTGAAACATGTCTCAAATGATGGCAGGGCATCCCCAGGTGAATATTCGTTTTCAATGATTTCGATATATCTCTGAGGAAGTACTTTCGTCATCATTCTTTCTATTTCCTCGTTTCTTGTTTCTTTTAACAAGTGTTGAACGATTGCCTTAGCAGATGGGTCCCTCTCAAGTTTTGCTACTATTTGTTCTGCTGTATATCCATAATTCTTTCTTTTTTGCCTTGACACTTCTCCAATTAGAATCTGCACAACTGCAAGAGCAACCCTTGCACTTTCCGGCGATACTTCTTCATTTAACCGGATTTGTCTTCCAGGGTGAATAAGGTTTCTATATTCTTTTATAACCGATGACAGGTCGACTGATCTTCTCGAAATAATTCCATTATCACCACAAAGTTTAATTGATCCCCCTAAATCTAGAGACAATGCCGTCCCCCTATCGATAATTCCTTGGGACACGAGATAATCAATCAATACTGCCTCTGTGATGCTTCCTGCTAGGACGTGTACAGCTTTCCAGGCTTCCGACTCGAAACATCTGTTCATTTCCTTGTAATCTGATTCTAGTGAGTTACGGAACTCTTCATCAGTGATAAAATCAAAAATTGACATTGCTCTCTCCTCTCAACATCCATGCCTCATTCAGGAATTAGTCAAGAAAGCAGGAATAAAAGTTATTCTTTCCGCCAAATTGTTTTCTTTATTTTAGAGCAGTAACCATCCCCCCCGGAATGTACTAAAAACCATACACCCTGAGAATCGTTTGTCAATGAATTTTCTATAGTTGCCGATCCTTTTTGACGATATACGGAGAGTACGGCGTCGCCCGGACGGATATCGTCCGGGGGGTTATCTTCCCGCGCTTCGGCGGCGGTCGGGGGGAAACCCGTGCGGGCACGCACCGTTTCCGAAAGTCGGGCTTGTCTGTCCCCCCTGCATGTGCTATAGGGGCCCTGTCCGTTCCTCACGGGGAAACATCGCGCGGGATACACCAGGAAGGCTCTCATGCTTCACGAATGCGGCGATAATCTGTTCCTCATCGACCTCGACCAGCCCCGGGAAGGTTTCCGGTACTTCATCAGCAGTTGGGTCCTTCGCGAAAAAGGCGGGGCCATCCTCATCGATCCCGGTCCCCGGTCGACCATCCCGGTCCTGAAAGAGGCCCTCAGAAGGCTGGGGGTCACAAAGATAGCGTACATCCTCCTGACACATATCCATATCGATCATGCCGGCGGGGCGGGTCTCCTGATGGACGACTACCCCGAGGCGACGATCATCTGCCACCCGAAGGGCATCACGCACGCGGTGCATCCGGAGAAGCTGTGGAAGGCGTCGCGGCAAACCCTGGGGCCCGTCGCGGAGTTGTACGGAGAGATCGCCTCGGTTTCGGAAAAACGCATCGCCTTTCACGACACAATCGAACTGGAAAGCGAACCGGTGAAGGTCATTCAGACGCCGGGGCACTCGCCCCATCACCTGTGTTTCCTCAAGGGGAACTGTCTCTTCGCGGGCGAAACCGCCGGCGTGACCTGTCCCGTCGAGGAGGGGCTGTACCTGCGCCCTGCCACGCCACCCGTCTTCAACCTCGAGGTACAGCGCGCCTCGTTTGAGAAGATCGCGTCACTGGACGTCTCGACGATCTGCTTCGGCCACTACGGCCTCCGGCGCGATCCCGAAAACCTCTTCCGGCACGCCCGCGCGCAGATCCCTCTCTGGCTCGCCATTGTGAAAGCGCATCTTCTGGAGGGAGAGGAATTCCGCGAGGAGGACGTCTTCACCGACATCCTTGCGCAGGACCCCTGCATGCAGAGCTACCACCTCCTCCCTGAGGACATTCAGACCAGGGAACAGGAATTTATCTCCAACAGCATCCGCGGGATGAAAGGCTACCTCCTGACCATCGCCGAGCACCTTCCCCGGCGCACCTCCGGCGGGAGGGGGTCAGACGGACAATGGCGGGCCCACCACACCGTCTGATCAACACGCCGCACTGGCGGGATCGTTCAACATCGCATACATTCTACGGATCGCAGAGGTTGCAGCTCAGGGGAAACCGGTATCGTCCTCGGGACGCAGCCAGGACCGCTTGTCCCGGCCCCAGATCTTTGAGGTGCGCTCGGTGATAAAGTCCAGGGGGAGGTCGGCAAAGTACCCGTATTGCTCCAGATACTCGATATACGGTCCTCCGTCCAGCGCCTTGTCAGGCAGGATGGCATCGTTGTAACCGTCGAATTCCACCACCGGCACCCCGATCCGGGCGCAGAGGGCGGCGTCGAAGGTGGCGGCCACCGTAACCCAGCGATCATCGATCAAGAACTGATTGTAGCCGTGACCGGGGAACTCGTTGCGCCCCAGACGGGCCCGAAGTGCGTGAGGGACACGATGGTTGCGGATTCGTGCCAGGACCAGCCGCGAGGGAATGCCGGCGGCCCGTGCCAGGGCACACAGCAAAACGGCCTTCTGCACACAGTACCCCTTCTGCGACTCCAGTACGAATGACGCCCGAAAATCGTCCGGGTGCATCGAGATCATGAAGAGGTTATAGGGAATCTGGTCGCGCACGAAGGCAAAGAGACGCAACACCTTTTCTCGAGGCGAAGCCGCCCCTTCGACCAGTTCACCGGCCTTTGCCTTGATCAGCGGATGTTCGGCCTCGATGGCCGGGGTGGCCTGTAAATATTCATTCATAAAAAACTCCTTCACCTGCTTTGAGGAAGCGGCAGTATAGGAGGTGGCGCTTTCATTTGTCAATACATAATTTCATATCGAAAAAGAGACAACGGATATTCCCGATCGGCCGGTTCGCTTTTATGACTTGCAAGAACGGCCATCCGCGGTATACTGTCCGCAAGTCATATAATCCCTCCCCGCTCACCCGACCGCTTCACAGGGCACATCACCTCTCCTTCTCCCGAAAGTTCATAGCGGGGCAAACAGCAACAGATCGCAGACAGATGCATATGGTCCTGAAAGCAGTATCCATATCGTTTCTGGCAATCCTCATCGCGGGAACCGCGGCCGCCACGGAGCCCAACGAAGCCGCCTTCGCGTCCCTGCGGGAACAGATGGTCAAATCCCAGATCGCCCGTCGGGGGGTCGCGGATCATGAGGTCCTCCGGGCCATGAACACGGTCCCCCGCCATCGATTTGTTCCGAAGGAACTCCTGGACGAGGCCTACGACGATACCCCCCTCCCCATCGGCTACGGACAAACCATCTCCCAGCCGTACATCGTGGCGTATATGACCGAGATCATTAAGGTGAACAGGGGAAGTACGGTCCTCGAGATCGGAACGGGGTCGGGGTACCAGGCGGCGGTCCTTTCGGCCGTCGCGGGGAAGGTCTACACGGTCGAGATCATCCCGCAGCTCGCAAAATCGGCGGCTCGGAGACTGAAGGGACTGGGGTACGGCAACATCACCGTCAGGCATGCCGACGGCTATTACGGCTGGGAAGAACATGCCCCCTTCGACGCGATCATCGTGACCGCCGCGGCCGGGCACATCCCGCCGCCGCTGATAAAGCAACTCAAGCCGGGGGGGCGGATGGTGATCCCGGTCGGCGGCCCCTTCATGACCCAGAGCCTCGTCCTCGTGAGGAAGGAACAAGGCGGGAGGATCGCCACCCGGAACCTGATGGCGGTCCGCTTCGTCCCCCTCACCGGGAGGCACGAATAATCCATGGATGCTCACCTGTCCACCAGAAGGGTCCGGATTGCAGTCTTCCTCGTCTCGGCCGCCCTGATCGCCTACGAGATCCTCCTCTTCAAGCTGTTCGCCATCCGCTACTGGCACCACTTCGCCTCCCTGATCGTCAGCGTCGCCCTGATCGGCTTCGGGGCGAGCGGTACGTTTATCTTCCTCTTCCGCGAGCGGCTGAAGCGGCACTTCGAGACGATCCTCTTCATCGCCCCTTTTCTGCTGGTCGGCGCCATCTGGAGCAACGTCTTCCTGGCCCGTCTGATCGCCTTCAACCCGCTGATAATCCTCTGGCAGCCGCGCGAAGCCGTCAGTCTCTTCGCCCTCAGCCTCGCCCTCCTGGTCCCCTTCTTCATCGGGGCCGTGTGCGTGGGGCTGAGCCTCGCGGTCCGCACCGGCGAAATCCACCGGATCTACTTCGCCAACCTCGCCGGTTCGGGGGTGGGAAGCCTCCCGGCCCTCCTGAGCTTTTTTCACCTGGGTCCCCATGAGATCATCCTGATCATCTCCCTGATCGCCCTCTGCGTCTCTCTCGTTGTCGCGAAGAGCCGCGGGCGGACTATCATCTCGGCGGTCGCCCTGGCCGCGGCGGTCCCCCTCTATCTCCTCCTCCTGCACGGCAGGCCGCTGGAGATGAACACATTCAAGGACCTCTCGATCGCCCGCAACCAGGCGGGAGCAAAGATCGAGGCGGAGGTCTTCGGCCCGCTCGGCCTCGTCACCGTCCTGAACAGCCCCGCCTACCACTACCTCCCCGACCTGAGCCTGAACTGCCCCTTCGGCCTCCCCGCGCAAAAGGGGCTCTTCCTGAACGGGGATATGGCGGGGGCGATCACCGGGGCGGGTGACACGCGCTTTATGGAGTGGCGCACCGCCTCTCTCCCCTACCAACTCCTGGACAGACCATTGGTTCTTATCATCGGCGGAGGCGGGGGGACGGAGATCGTGAGCGCCCGGCACCACGGGGCGCGGGAGGTCTCCGTTATCGAGATGAACCGCGAGGTCGTCCGCCTGATGCAAGGGAGGTACCGCGTCTTCAGCGGAAGCCTGTATGACCCGGCGCGCGCCCGGATCCTCGTCGAGGACGGGAGGGGGTACCTGGAGCGGACGGGGGAGCGCTTCGACCTGATTCAGATGAGCCTCCTCGAATCGATGGAGTCCTCTTCCGCGGGGGTCTTCTCGCTGAACGAGAACTACCTCTTCACGACCGAGGCCCTGAAGACCGCCCTGGACCGCCTCACGCCGGGGGGGATCCTGAGCATATCGCGGTGGATCAAGAACCCGCCCCGCGATACGATCAAGATCCTGGCGACGGCGATCGCCGCCCTCGGCCCCGAAGAGGCGGCCGGTTCGATCGTCATGATCCGGAGCTGGCAGACGGCGACGATCCTGGTCAGGAAGGGTCCCTTCGCCCCGGAACAGATAGAGACTGTCAGGGGATTCTGCCGGGAGCGACTCTTCGATCCGTGCTACTACCCCGGGATTAAAAGGGAGGAGACGAACCTCGTCAACCGGCTGGACGAGAGCTACTTTTTTGACGCCGCCGCGCAGCTCCTCGCCGGCGAGGGGAAGAACTTCTACAACGAATACCCCTTCTACGTCCGCCCCGCCACTGACGACCGCCCCTTCTTCGCCCATACCTTCAAGGCAGCTGTCGTCAAAAAATATCTCATCCCCTACGGTCGGGTCTCGATCCCCCTGATCGACTGGGGGTACCTCCTCCTCTGGACGGCCCTCGCGATCCTCGCCGTTCTGAGCCTGATCCTGATCGTCCTCCCCCTCGGGACAGCCGGCAGGGAGACGCGGGGAAAGGTCCCCGTCTTCGTCTACTTCGGTTCCCTCGGCCTGGCCTTCATGTTCCTGGAGATGTCCTTCCTCCAGCAGTTTATCCGGTACCTGTACGATCCCGTCTTCTCCGCCGCCGTCGTGATCGGCTCCTTTCTCGTCTACTCGGGAATCGGGAGCCTGATTGCGGGGAGGACCGGCACGGGCGGGAAGCGACAGGTGATGATCGCCGCTCTCTGGATCGCGGCGGTCGCGGTCCTTTACCTCATTGCCGATCCACTGCTCCGGGGCATTCTGTTCGCCTTCCCGCTGGGCGCGCGGATGGCGATCTGCAGCCTCCTGATCGCCCCCCTCGCCCTCCCGATGGGGGTCCCCTTCCCCGCCGGGCTGAGCCGCCTGACGGGAGAGGATGAGCCTCTCATCGCGTGGGCGTGGGGGATCAACGGCTTCCTCTCCGTCATCGGGGCGTCGGCGGCCGTCCTGGTCGCGATCGGGTGGGGATTCCGATCGGTGATGATCGCCGCCCTGGCACTCTATTTCCTGGGGACGGGGGTGTATTGGGGATGGTTCAGGCCGGATTATTTTTCCACGAGGTGATAGCCTCTCCGGCGAGGGCGCGTCCCTGTTCGTACCCCTCGAAGAGGATCCGGGGGTCGCGGCTGAGGCGCGACGAGCGGAAGGTGTCCGGCGGGCAGATTTCGACGACGGATATCCCCGGCGGGGGGCGGCGGATGAGTCGAACCGCCTCGTTATAGCGACGGACGCGGTGGCCCATCGCTTTTTTCAGGAGGGGAAAGCGGCGCAGTCGCCAGTTCAGGATGTGCTGGAGGAGGGTTTCGCGCTTCTCATACCCGCGGGGGCGTGAGCGGATCACCATGATGCGGCGGGCACCCCGACGGATCGCCTCCCCAACGGGGAGCGGATCTACCAGCCCCCCGTCCGCCATCGGGCGGCCGTCGATCAGAGGGAAGTCGCGGTAGAGAATCGGCATGGCGCTGGAGGCCTTCAGGGCCGGTTCGAGATCGTCCGCCCGGGTCTCCCGGTAGACCGCCTCCCCCCTCCGGACATCGGTGAGGCAGACGACAAGGGGTCTGCCGTCCGCGTAGATGGTCTTCCGGTCGAGGCGGATCTCGGCGATGGTAGTGCGCCACAGCCAATCGAGGTCCATGAGGTGTCCGCCGCGGATAAAGCGGGCGAAGGACATAAATTCGGGGCGCAGGGAGTAGTCGGTGTAGATCTTCAGGTTCCGGCCGCGCATCCGCGCCCGATAGGCGGCGAGGTTCCCCGCCCCGGCGGAGACGCCGACGCCAAGGGCGAAGGGATCGAATCCCCGCTCCAGGAAGCCGTCGAGGAGACCCGTCGAAAAGACGCCGCGCATGGCACCCCCCTCGACAACGAGGGCCGTATCCGGAGAGACCGCCATCGCGGTTACTCTCCCCTCCGGAAGACGCCCTGGACGACCCTGATCCGGTCCTCCTGCAGGTTGCGGATAATATTCTTCGACTTGTCGGCGGCGTTCGGTCCCATCAGGAGGTTGAGCCCCAGCTTGGGGGTACCCTCCTTCCGAGTCCTGATCGCGGCGACCACGCCGCGGAACCACTCCAGCGATGCCTCGGTGATGTCCCGCCAGAGGACCTCCTCGAACCCCGCCTCGCGGAACATTTTCCTCAGGGCATCCTGGCCGACAAGAAAACTGATGGATCGATCGCTCGCCCACGGGAGGGGAAAGTGGGGGGGCGAGGCGCTCCCTTCGCAGATCTCGTACAGGGCAAAGGTTCCGTTCGGCCGGAGGGCGCGCCGGATCTCGGCGAAGAGCTTCCCCTTGTCCTCGATGTTCATGATTGTATGCGCGGTCCACACCGCGTCGAAGGACTGATCTTCAAAGGGCAGGGCCGTCATGTCCGCCTGCCGGAAGGTTGCCATCTCCGAAAGGCCCACCCGTTCGGTCAGCATCGCCGCGCACCGGCAGTACTCCTCGACGAAGTCGATCCCCCAGACGCGGCAACCGAACTCGGCCGCCAGCGTCCGGGCAGGTCCACCCACCCCGCAGCCCAGATCGAGGACTGTCATTCCTTCATGCAGCTTTGCGAGCTTCGCGAGCTCTCGCGTCGCTTCGCGGCCTCTGATGTGAAACTCGTCGAATGATTCCGTGTCGCCGTGGCGGGCGATCTGTCTCCCTGCGCGCTCACATGCCTCCAGGATACGGGTATCGAGGTCCGCCTGCCCGTAGTGATCGATGATCGACCGTTCGTACTCCTTCATTCCGTTTCCTTCTGTTCGTGTGATTTCGCTATCGCGGTGGTTCTTCTTAGGGCGCATCTCCAAATAAGACAAGGAAAATATTTCCCCGATGCTGTCACTCACTATCTTGTATTCAGCTGCTCCTGCGAGATACAGACAGACTGCAGAGTGTCCACCCGACAACGATCCCGATGGCCAGGATAAAAAACATCAGCAGCGCCCGAGACATTGACAGGGTCCAGAATAGAAACCGTATCTCGACGACCGTGACGTTCTGTATGATGAAGAGCACGGCCAGACCGGCCAGGACGAGACTGATGATCAGCTTTGTGTTCATCGCGAACCCTCCTTCTCTTGACATGTATCTATTGTGCCCCGAATACCCGCCTGAGGATCTCTGTGGTGCGCCTGGCGGGATCCCGGCGGATGGCGGCCTCTTCCTTCGCCATATAATGGAAGATCCCGTCCATCCCCTTCTCGACGACATACCCCGTCAGGTCGGCCTTCACCTCCGGGACCAGGGGGATGGCCCGATATTTTTTCATGACGTCCTCATAGGCCTGGACGGCCCCCACCGTCGCGAGTGTGCCTCTGACAATGGGGCGCATCTCCCGGGCGAGCGACGGGGACATCTTCTCCCGGAAATACCGGGTGGCGGCGTTCTCCGGACCTTTATAGATCGCCTTCGCGTCGTCGAACGTCATGGCCGCGATTGCCTCCCGGAAAAGTTTCCGGGCCTTCGGAGTCGCTGCTTCGGCGGCCCGGTTGAGCTTCACCTCCAGGTCGTCGAGAGAGCCGGACAGGCCGATCTTCCCCAAGGCTGACTTGACGGTGCCAAGCTGTCTCGGCAGGGGGATGTGAACAGAGGGATCCGTGTTGAAGCCGTCCACGCTGCCCAGGCGTGCGACCACTCGATCCGAGCCGACGCGCAGGGCGTCCTTCAGGCCTGCGCCGATCTCCTCGACGGTGATATCGCCCCGCGGGGCGACTCCTGTGAAGGTCTTCAGGAGATTTGCCCCCTTTTCCAGCCACGTACTTCCGGCCTGCGCCGTACCGGCCGTCACAAAAACCGTGATCAGCAAAAGAACAACGCACGCGGGGGAACGCCGTGCGAATCCCGAGTATATCCTGTGCATCAAGACACCTCCATCCCTTTGCGGGCGCTCCGGCCTCTCAACCGACGACCGGGGTCGCGTCCTCGTCGAAAGGGTTCTTGCGGACGGCCAGGGAGTACAGGTACGGGTACTGACCCTTCACATGCCGCAGGTACATAAACCACTGTTCGATCAGCAGCCCGTATACGCGGTTGATATCCCCCACGAGGTGATCGATATCCGACCGGGGAAGGTCCGTGAGCCCGTCCCGGCTGGCCAGTTCGTCCGTCAGATGAAAGGCGGCCAGGAGGACCTCTGTGAATTCCTCGTGCTCGATCAGGACCGGGTTCTCGAGCAGACGGGCGAAAAACCGCTGTTTGTCCCCGAGCAGATCGAAGAGAGCCACGATATCGACACGATCCGTATCCACATCAAAGGCATGCCTCTTGAGCACCTTCTGAACGGATGAAAAGCGCCGGTCGGACCAGTCCGGCTCCACGAGGAACTGGTCTTTCGTCTGTTCTATATCCCGGTCATACGAGGCGAGGAGGCTGAGGAGTTCATACCCCACCTCATTGAAGAAGATCCCTCGGACCATGTTGATCTTTCGCAGCCGGTGTTGTTCTTCCCGCTTGAGGAGGACCATCTCCGTCGCGTTGGCGATTACCCCGATAAAGGTCCCCGCCCCCATCATGATCAGGAGGACGGCGAAGAGGCGGCTGGTGTTGCTCGTCGGATGGATGTCGCCGTACCCCACTGTCGACATGGTGACGATGTTGTAGTAGAGGGCCTCGGGGAGGGAGAGATCCTCGAGGATCATGAATCCGATGGTTCCCGCAACCGTGACCACGACGAACAAGGCCAGAAACAGCTGTAATCTCCGTTGTACCGCCCGCATGATCGATCCTCCTTATCTGTGCAACTGCCCCACGCGGCAATGCTCTCCCCTGTATGGTCTTTCCCGCCGCCTTAGAATCGTGTCTGCATCTTACAATGCCAGGCCCGTTATATCAACCGCCTCCTTATGAGCAATCCTTCGACCAGCCCGCGGCGAGGTGGTAGTCCATCCGGTCGTACAGGAAGATGATCCGGTTGTTCAACTCCAGCGTCGTGTAGATCTGGATCGGTGATCCGAGGACCCGGCGCTTCATCACCTGGGCCCAGATCGCCTTCCGGCTCAGGGCCATCGCGCCGAGGACGGAGGTCAGAGGAACAGCGTGATCGCGGAGCCGTATCCCTGCCTTGACGAACCAGCCGGCATCGAAGAGATCACCCTTCCCCCGCAGGAGATTCTCGACCTCCCCCAGAGCGCGGACGTGGATCCTCGAGATCCGCCGCATCTGCGGGACGATATCGGGGACAATCTTCCGGACATCCTCCCTCCACTGGACCGCGATATCATTCTGATACCGGTCGATGGTCCGTACCAGGACGTTCGAGAGGAAAGCCTTCTCTTCCTGCCGCTCGACCGCCGGGATATCGGCTTCCTCCATATCGGAGAAGAGGTGCCGGTAGGAATCGGTCATGGCCCAGGCGTCACGGTACAGGGAAAGGTACCGGTCGACGGCCGCCCGGTTCGCCTCCCACGCCAGCGGCGGAAGATCATGGATCGGGACGTACCGGGCGTCGGCGGCGTCGTCCCCCGCCATCAGTTTCCCCCCCGTCCTGCGAACCTCGTAGGTGATGACGGCCATGTCCCCGTAGTAGGCGTCATCTACGGTACTGACATCGACCAGTCTGACGATCTCTCCCTCCAGGCCTGTCTCTTCGCGGAGTTCCCGCAGGGCGGCGTCCCGCACCCTCTCTCCCGACTCGGCAAAACCGATGGGGAGACACCACATCCCCCGATACGGCTCATGCCCCCGTTTTACGAGGAGGAGTTCCCTTTTTTTATTGACGACGATGGTGCCGGCGACGGGGAGGGGGTTTTCGTAAAAAACGGTGTCGCAACGGGGACACCAGTCCCTCGCCTTTCCCTCGATCTTCTTTTTGTCCAGTGCCTCTCCGCAGTGACAGCAGAAGCTCCGCTTCTTCTTCACATTCCACCTCCTCCCCCAGGATCGAAACACCGGAAGATACAGTCGTCCTTGGTAATGACCACCTTCCCTTCCCTGCGGGCGTTTTCACGGAGTTCGCGGTAGAAGCATGACAGCGCCTCCCCGGCCCTCTGCGGATGTCCGTCGAACAGCTCCTTGAAGAGGAGGGTCTGTTTCTTCCCCAGGTAGTTGATGCAGTCCTCTATGCTGTCGAGTGGGAAGGAAAGTTCATTGTTGAAGATGATCCGTTCAATCCTGCCGAAATGACCCTGCAGCTGCTCCCCGCCGTTCTCCAGGGAAAAGACCCGCAGGAGCTTTCCGATGGCCGGCTCCGCCGGAGGGGCTTCCAGGCCGGCCGATGCCATGCACCCCGGGATCAGGCGAATCACCTCCTGAAGTGACGCCTCCGCGTGGGTGATGGCGATGAAGACTCCGTGCGGCCTCAGAACCCGCGCGATCTGACCGATCAGATGGGGGAAAAAGTAGAGTGAGTAGCTGGCCACAATGAGGTCGAGACCGTCAGAGGCCATGTCGCCGATCAGTTCGGCGCTTCCCGCGATAAACCGTCCCCGGCATCCCATCGAACCTACGGTCTTGAGAAAGAGATCCCTGTTGGCATCATCGATCAGATCGAGTCCCGTGACGGCGGCACCCCTCTTCAGGTACCCGGCGAGTTTCTCCGTGAAGAAACCGTAGGCGCAACCGAGATCCAGTACATCCTCGAAAGCGCTCATATCGAGCCCTTCCAGGGCGCTCTCCCGGATATCCTCCCGGTTGACGGAATACCGGGAGATGAGGCGGCGCGTCTCGACATGATCCCGAACCGCCTCGTAGGCCTTTCGTATATCCTCCGCAGAATAGAGGGTGTCTCCGCTCATACCGGTCTCCTGTCATCCCCCTTCCGGCCGGCGGGGGGCTGATCATCATCCCCGGCTTGAGGTATCGTTCCCGAAAAGATGCCGGCTGTCTTGGTTGTTATTATTGCCCGGAATCACACCCAAAAGTCAAACGGAGATTTGACCTCTCCGTCCCATTCGGAGCCAATCGGCACATTTCGATGAAAAATGACCCATGATTACATTTATGGATAAATATTATCTGTAATTGACAAAAACACCGCCATAATATATAGGGCGCATAAAGAAAGAGGCACGGTACGCTATCGAATAATGCTTTTAAAAGGAGAAGACCCCATCATGAAAAAATTCCTGATCGCTTGCACTATTGCTATTTTCTGGACAGGGCAATGCCTCGCTGCGGATCTTATTGTCTTCAGCGGCGCAGGCCTCATAAAACCCATGGAAGAACTGAGAAAAAATTTCGAATCAACCCACCATATAACGGCCGATATCCATTACGGAAGTTCCGGTGAAATATTCGCTCAGGTGGCCGCCGGCCAGCCTTGCGACGTTCTTATCCCGGGGGCTGAAAAGTACACGGAAGACGCCTTGAAAAACGGGTGGGTCATCAAAGACACGATTCGACCCCTCGTGCTTCACGTTCCTCTCATTGCGGTCCCGAAGGGGAATCCGGCACAAGTCACGCGCCTGGAGGATCTCGCACGTAGCGGCACGCGCGTCGCCATCGGCGATCCAAAGGCTCCGGCCATCGGCCGCGTCGCTAAAAAGATTCTGCAGAAAAACAAATTGTGGGACAGTACCATGCCGAACATTACCGTCTATGCCCCGACGGTCAATCAGCTCCTGATCTACGTCGCGCTGAAACAGGTCGACGCTGCCATCATATGGGGCGATCTCGTTACCTGGGCGGAAGGGAAGGGGAAGCTTGAGGTGGTGCGTATCGACGGCAAAAAAAATATCATCAAGACCATCCCGACGGCCGTCTGTACCAAGGCCCCCCACAGGGATACCGCCATACAATTTAACACCTATGTCTCATCGCCGGAGGGTCTCGCAATCTGGCAGAAATGGGGGTTTGAACCGTGCAGTCAGTGACAACGCAGCGCCGCACGGGAAGAATCAATCTTTTCAAAGCAACGCTGGTTTTTGTCTCTTTTCTTGTCACCATTCTCCTCGTCCTGGCAATCGGGGCGCTCTTTATGGTGCCCGATGTGAAGGATGTATGGGAGAGCCTGAGAAGTGAGGAGATGCTGTATTCGCTCAAGCTCTCCCTCTGGACGGGGCTTTTGTCGACAGCGCTTGTAGCGTTGTTCGCCCTTCCTATCGGATACACACTCTCCCGGTTTCAGTTTTTCGGGAAAGGATTCGTGAAGACAATCATCGATCTCCCGGTCGCGTTTCCCGAACTGGTTCTGGGGCTCTGCCTGCTGCTCCTCTTCGGGAATACCTTTGTCGGGAAGATCTTTGACGCGCTGGGTATTCATTTTGTCTTCACGAAAGAGGGTATCGTCGCCGCTCAGTTCTTCACGGCCCTGCCCTATGCCTGCCGCATTATGAAGTCGACCTTCGATTACATCGATCCGAGGATGGAATTTGTTTCCCGTTCGCTGGGGTATTCCATGTTCGAAACCTTTGTGAACGTCTCGCTCCCACTCGCCAGAAACGGCATTCTCGCATCGACAGTCATCGCCTTCGCGCGCTGCATTGGGACATTCGGCACCGTCCTCATCCTGGCCGGCGGAACCTACATGAAGACGGAGGTTCTTCCGATTACCCTGTATCTCAACATATCCTACGGTAATATGGGAATGGCCCTGACCAGTGGCATCGTCCTCATGGTTGTCTCATTCGCGGCCATTTATGTCTTCGAACAGACAGAGGTGAGCCTGTGAGTTTTCTCGCCGTGGAAGACCTGCACATCAACCTGGGAGAATTCTACCTGAATGGTGT
>Ga0272443_10004747_pt1 | contig 14531 bp, 5 predicted proteins | sample SSMAcet12_FD_193581 | JGI IMG/M metagenome (GOLD analysis project Ga0272443, IMG submission 193581) | Marine sediment archaeal communities from Little Sippewissett salt marsh, Falmouth, MA, United States - SSM-Acet-12 | ecosystem: Environmental > Aquatic > Marine > Wetlands > Sediment ...
ATGTCTTGGTATACTATCTCCATGTAGTTTGGCACATCTGTGTGCCATTTATTTGGGTCGTTACCTTTGAAATAATTGGTGTTCCAGGAGCATCGATCCTTACCTTCTGGGATTACGTAGTTTGATCCAACGAAGGAGTACTTCAGGACCACTCCCCATTCATGATATGATTCAGGTCTGTGGTGTTTTCGGTCTATTTGGGGGTCGAAGCCCTCTCCTTCATCCTTAATCGGTTCCCTCTCTCTGAAACGATAGATAACTCCCGTCGGAGTAAAGTATACATCTCCACCGTGAGAATAAAACAAGATCTCATCGGAATCGATCTGCCCCTTGTTCTCAATGAAGTAATTATTAGTGATGGATTCAAATGAAATGTAATCTGCATCCCCTCTGTCTTCCACATCGAGGGGTGCCCCGGGTTCTATCATCAGAATTGAAACCATCAAAAGTGAGATGACGATCCCCCAGCTTCCTATCCTCATAATTGGGCCCCCTCGCGAAGGTATTAGGAGGTTCAAATATTATAAAAATATCTGGACCCACAAAAAACAATGTGTGAATGGGTGCCGATAAAAGGATGGCTGAAGAGGTCACAACAGATCGAGATAATATCACCATTGGAATATTTTCATCAATAAGTATTAACAATACCGTGTTACGATATGATAGCGAAGTAGGTTGTTGATGACATGGAACCCAAAGACGATGAGAAAAGTACGGACCCTGAAGGGAAAGAAAGGAAAGAGAATGAGGATAAGGATGAAAAAAAGCTTGAAAAAGTAAAATTTGTGGACATGACCGGAAAAAGAGGAAGGCCTAAATCAATTATAATAGGACTTGGATGAGCCCCTTCCCATATAGCAGAGTGAAAAAGGTTCCTCCACTCCTTTATCCAACCCAATGATCGGGGACGTTAAACCAGCGATAAACGTACTATCCCGGTAAGGGCCCCGCCTCCAAACCATCGCACCGTTGATCCTGGACATCGGATCATCCGGACATAATACCTATTTCCTGCTCGGGCCCATGTAAGTGAACCCCTGAGCCTTTTCAGGGGAGGGTGCCTCGTTTGCGGGAGCCGCATTCAACTGGGGCTGCCGGAACTGCGGCGGCTCCGTGGGTGCCGAGCCCTGCGTGGGAATGGACCCGAGGGAGACGTTGGGTGGAGGGAGCTGCTCCCTCTGCTGCGGGGACTGGGGGGAGGAGGGGAGCTCGGGTTTCGCTTGAGGTTCCGTTGTCGCAGGCTGCAGCGCCGGTGCAGCCGGTGGTGCCGGGGGCTTCTTTTCCTCTTCGGCCTCCTCCTTTACCTCATCCTCAGCCTCCTCCTCCTTCTCCTCTATAGGGGGTTTCTCCTTCCTGCGTGCAAGGCCAAGTACGACCGCAAGTATCAATGCGACCAGAGCAAGAAGCAGTGCAATGAGTCCGATGAGGCCTCCGACATCCTCAAGGACCAACTCATCCTCCAGGGTCTCAACGATGGGCCCTTCCACCATCTCACCCGTATCGTACATATCGGAGGTGGCTCTCGCGGTTATCTCATGCTTGCCGTCGGCGGTCATCTCGGTCGTGAGCGTGATGAAACCGTTGGCAGGGACAACGACCTCGTTGAACCGGTCTATCTCCTCGCCACCATCATAGACGGTGACCGTGACACCCTCAGCCGGGGAATCCCCATAATTGGAGACCGTTACCATCACCTTCACCTTCTCGCCCGCAACCGGGCGGGGATTGGAGAACGTTATCTGGGAGGGTTCTAGACCCAGGACCGCACCAACAAGGGTCACGTTCACTGTTTTATAAGAGGACTGACCCAGGGAATCGACACCGCCCACCCTTATCGTGTATGCACCGCTGAGGAGACCCGAGGTAACCCAGGTTGCAAGAAGGCCCGAGGCCCCCCCGGACCTCTGCCCGGCAACTATGGCAGTCCAGTCCTCATCCCCGTCCATGCGGTACTCGACGGAGTAGGTATCGAGATTGGCGTCCGTCACCGAACCGGTGATCTGAACGGCACCGTTTACCTCGCTGCCACCAAGCGGGGACCCTACTGCCACCGAGGGGGCAAAATTATCGAGGGACGCCGGGACCGAAGGTGCGAGGTTGCCCCCGTTGTCAAGGGCCCTCACAAGCACGCTGGTCACGCCGGCAGGGAGGGCGGATTTGGGGAAAGACCACTCCCCGGTCTCCGGAGAAAAGGAGCACTGGCTCCAGCTGAGACCCGTATCGTGGGAGAGCTCCACCCTCTTCACACCGCAGCCGCCGTCCGAGACGGTGCCGCGGATATCGGTATCGGACAGACCAAAGAGACCTCCTTTAGCCACGGTCAGGACCGGGGGTGTTATGTCGATGGTGGTACGGACCGCCTCGGATGGCTCGGATTCCCATCCGAGCTCATCCTTTGCAACGAGCCTCATGTAGTAGAGGGTCCCCCCGTCGAGACCGGTCAGCACGACCTCGTTTGCGGTTGTCCACGGTGATACCATCAACGGCTCCCCGGTCTCGTTCCCGTAGACCCTGACCTGATATTCTATCTCAGTGCTGGCCCCGTCCTCGACCGGGGCCCAGGTAATCTTCAACGATGTCGCTCCCGAATACTCATCGATGGGATCGAGAACGGGGGCCGCCGGAGGTGTGGTATCAACCACCACCATAGAGGTGGCTCCGTAGGATGACATCTGCTCGAACCGGTCCCGGGACCTCACCCGGATGTAATAGGTCCCATCCTGAAGTGGGGTCAATTCCGCCCTGGTCGGAGAACCGCTGTCGTGTACGGTATAATGGTTATCATCCAACCAGGGGGATGTTTGGATTTCCTCCGAAAAAAGCCTGTCCGCGGACCATTCCACCTGATATTCCACGGGTCCCCCGGACCCATCCGTGGATGCGGACCACTCCACATCTATCAGGCCGGTGGAACTCATCTCATTTAACAGCATAATGCCGGGGACCGAAGGGCCGAGGGTATCCTGCGTCGAGTGTATCAACGGGGAGGCGATGAGGTTACCAGCATTGTCCACCGCCACGACCTCGTAGTGGTAGGTCGTCCCGTCCGAGAGACCCGGGACCGTGTATTCGGTCCCCGTGGTGCGGACGGTGAATGCCAGCCCAACCCTGTCGGCACTCGTGTAGACATTGACCACGTAATGGTCGAGACCCGAAAGGGCGTCAGTGGACCCTGACCATGATATGTCGCGGGTCCTCCCCCCGGAATACGCATCGATCGGATCGATTAACGGCTGAGATGGGGGTTCCCCGTCTATCGTCGTTACTGCCGTCTCTTCCTCCCCGGCATTTCCCAGCAGGTCATAGGATGTGACCTTGAAATACCAGGTGTTCCCGGGTTCCAGGTCGGGGACCTGGAAGGACTGTCCGAGGACGTGGTCCCTCTCCGTTACACCGGTTGAAAAGGTGGGGTCCTGGGACCAGCTGACCTTGTACCACCCAACGCCGGAGCCGGCATCCTCGGAACCCTCCCAGACAAGGGGTACATCCCCCTCCGGCATGTATTCCATGAGAGGCTCGAGCCCTAGCTCACCAGGACCCGAGTGGTCCTGAACGGACCATTCCATCTCTGACCAATCTGATCCATGATCGAAATCGTCAACCGCCTTCACCCGGGCATAATACCTCTGCATATCGGAGAGTCCCTCGAATCGGACCAGCGTATCATCCACATTGACATCGTGGACGATATCTGCGGGGAGGAACTCATCGGTGGTTGATAGCTGTACTTTGTAATGGTGCACACCCACACCGTCATCGATGGACGGGTGCCATTGGAACGTGTTGTTGTCCCCGGGCGTGAAAGGGGGCTCCTTCATCATAACGGGTACGGAGGGGGGATCCGCATCGATCGTGGTATGGCATATGGAGCTGAAACCCGACCAGAGCCCTGCGTCATCGTAGGCTGAGAGCACGAAATAATAAGTTGTGCCCGATGTCAATCCGGCGAAGGCCCTGTAGTTGAAGGCATACTCGTTTTCCGTCATCTCCCCTGTGAAGTCCGGGTTGGGGGCGTAATTTATCTGATAATGGTCCAGACCCGATGTATAATCTGAGGATGGGGTCCAGGCCAGGTCCACGGTTGTACCGTCAGTGTATTCCGGGAGGTCGAATATCTGAGGTATCGTCGGTGGTGTCATATCGACGGTCGTGGTGCCGTACATGGACCAATCCGATATCCAGCCGCCTCCATCCTTTGCCCTGGCCCTGATGTAGTACGTGGACCCATCTGCCATGTCGTTGATGTATGTGGAGGTGGAGGAGGTCCAATCGCTCGTCCTGATAAGTGAATCAAGGGAGGTCGATGAGAAGAGTCCAACCTGATATCTTACATTTCCATAGTTGGTTCCCGAGGGCTGGTCGCTCACGGAGGAGCATGAGACGTACATGCTCGAGGCCGTCTGGTACTGACTGAAATGGGACAGGCTTGGTGTGGACGGAGGAGACCGGTCCCCGTATATCCTCAGGTACTGGTTTGAATAACTCCACGTAATGTAATCCGTTGAAGTGTCCGTTCCTATTATCCCGAAGAACACATAACCGGTTCCCTCCGAGATCCGATTCTTGAGATATGACAGGGCATCCCCGGTTATGGAGGATGATATGGTTGAGTAACTGCTTACATAGGCAAATCCCAGGTAGTAACCGTCATCTATCCGATCGAATATGGTCTGTGCATTTGCGGTTTGAGAGGGATCGAAATCGAGGAGGTAAAAGTAGCAATTTTGGGAATAAAATATGTTTGTCGGATAAAAATAAGCATATGCTGAGGATATCAGGGACCTCTCATCTATGCTCTCCACCGATATCCCGAACCAACCCCTGTAATGATAGGTATAGTAATGGCCGGAGATAGCGTACCCGCTGTATTTGTTATGACTGGTGCCAGATTGCCTTATGTAACCTGCTATGTAATCGCTGCTGGTGGTACCGTATATGTTGGTGTAATCATACCCTTCTCCCTCCTCGACCGTTGGGACCATTGCGATAAAGGCCGATAGGACGATGGTCAGACAGATCAGGAAACCTGTCAATTCCGGACCGAACTTTCCGGACCTTCCATTCACTGACGAAAATGATCTTTCAACTCTCATGTTTTACAGCCCCCTGTTCACCTTGCGGAGGGAATGGTCAATACCTGTACTAATCGTTTTCTGAATGATTATCTGGATTAATACCTGTTATTATTTGTAAAAATGCAAAGTACCCCGAAATTCCCTTTCCCGGGAATGACCCTTGCATAGGGGGTGGAGGGATAGACACGGAATTGCGGATGGACAGCTCCCTGCGGAACCTGATCATCAACGCAGGCTGCTTTTTTATACTGGGGCCACCTCAATATCTGAACCCACGCCCGAGGGAGGCCCTCAAAAAGAGTGAACTACGATATGCACATTTGGCTCGACAATAACTTGATCGACACTGCCCCCAAGTAGTGATGAGGGTTCAAGATGAGCATGCGGACCTTGATATCAACTTTCCCCCCTCATATTGCAAATTATAAATAACTGAATTAATCTGATTCCTGCAAGGGATAACCCCGACAGCGGGAGGTATGATGAATATGAACAGGAAGAGCAAATGGATAATGTGCGCAGCGCTGATTCTGGTCTCGATATCCTTTATGCCTTTGATGGCATTTGACGGAGCCGAAGGGATGAGGACAAGGGCGCCCCTTTATGAGGGGCACATATCCTCCGATGATACCTGGAGCGATGGAGAGATCAAAAACGTCGTTATAGATCCGGGTGTCACAATAACGATGACCGCGGGATCCTATTATGAGGTGACCGACGATGGCTTTTTCTATATAGAAGGCACCCTGATAATAAATGGTGAGGAGGGCAATGAGGTTGAGATAACACATGCTATGACATCCTGGCAGGGAATTGGTGTGAACGCCACCGGAAGGGTTGTCATCAGAAATGCCTCTATCAGCTACGGGGATTCCTGCATTATGCTGGGAGGTCTTCCCTCGTTGATAGAGAACACCGAGATATCCGAGGGGGAGAATGGAATAGTCATCACAAGCACAGGGAACAGGATCGAGGGGTGCACGGTTAATTTCCACAGCAGATACGGTGTATACTACCGCAGCGCCACGGGTCCCAACTATCTTAATCATACAACGATCGATAGGGTGGGTGAGATCGGTTTGTTCGTCGAAGGGACAACGGGCCTTCGTACCTCAAATATCGACATCGTGGATAACCATCTCGGTATGGAGCTGGTTGAAAGCACTGACCTGGAACTGGTCAAGACCTCGGTCATGCCGCCCTCACCCTCCAGTTCCGCGGGGATCGCCATTGGCGGCCTTCTGACCGGTGTCAAGTTCACGGGTCTTGTGGTTGATAATCTGAAAGTGGGAGTGATGTTCATGGCAGATGAGGGATCGAAAGTGCTTTTCGAGAATGCTGCCATCGGCCCAAACATCGACACAGGACTGCTTGAGGAGGCGGGCAACCATGTGCATGCCGTTTTGATCAACAGCAGGATCACCGCGGATAACACGGCGATCGGGATCGAGGACCCGGACCACATCACATGGATAGACCTTATAAACACGACCATAGGCGGCGGGGATATCGTGATAAAGAAAGGCGGGTTCGTCAACGCCAGCTGGTGGATGGACCTGACGGTTACGGACGCCAACACGGACCCCCTGGACTGCAACCTTAAACTGTGGAATGAGACCAGGGCCATAGTTGAGATGGAACTTCCGGAGGGAAGGGTCACACTCCCGGTCATCTCGGTCTACTGGGTCGTCGGAACGAACCAGGGGGAAAAGATGTCCACCCGCTTCGAGATAACCTCCAACGATGAGAGCAGAACCGTTCTCTTCACGGATTGGGAATGGATCGACGAGAACGGTAAAAGGGAGATCTGGGTCAATCTGTGGCCGATAAACAACATGCCGGAGGCCCTGGAGGTGGACGAGGACACCTGGCTGGACCTTGAGCTTGATGACTACTTCTCGGACCCGGAAGGTCAGGACCTCACTTTCGGGTATTCTCACGGCCCCGAACTGCAGGTGAACCGGATCGGCGGGCCCGGCTCGGGAACCCTGAAGATAAGGAACGACGAGGACAACTGGTACGGGGACAGCTGGTTGAACGTCAGCGCAGAGGACCCGATGGGAAACCTTTCATTGTCTAACGTGACCGTACATGTCCTCTCGGTCAACGACCACCCCTATCTCGTGGATCCCCCCCTCCCCGAATTGACAACGGAGGAGGACCACTCCACTTGCATCAACTTCACCGGATTGGCGGACGATGTGGAATCGGAACCCACATGGACCGCGGAGGAGGTGGAAGGGTGCACACTTTCCTGGGACACACACCACATCAACCTCACCATAACCCCGGATGAGAACTGGTTCGGAATGCTGGAGATACCTCTCAATATATCAGACGGAGAGGACTGGCTCCACGAGACGCTCTATGTGAATGTTACCCCCGTGAACGACCTCCCGGATGTGGCATTCATGTGGCCCAACGGGACCGAGGTTGAGACGGTCGAATATGTCTGGAACGAGACCGTCAACATAACGGTCTACGAGATAGGGACGCTAGAGGACACCCCGGTGGCCTTCTGGATCAACGCCACGGATGTGGAGACGGCCGAACTGACCTATTATTTCAGGGAGGAGGACCTCCTCCACGGGGTCGTTGAGGTGGAAAGCTACTCCTACCTCAATGAGACCAATCAGACCGTGACCGTGGAGATACCGATGAACTTCACCTACACCCCTGCCGAGAACGATCACGCCGGGGACCTGGTGATGTTCAACGTCTCCGACGGCGAGGAGGACCTGAGCTACTGGATCTGGTTCCACGTGGAGAGCGTCAACGACAGACCCACGTTCGACCCGCCAGCGGAATGGAACATCACCGTGGACGAAGGAAACCTCACGGTCCTCGATATTGCGGGTATGATAGGGGATGTGGACGGGGACCCGCTTACCATTACCGTGGACCCTGACGACTACGTGTCGGTCAACGGAACAACCCTGGAGATCCTCTACAACGCCTCCTTCGATAAGGACATGCAGAACGTGACCATAACGGTCTCGGATGGAAAACTGGGAGCATCCGCCGTCCTGACCATACAAGTGCACAGGGAGACCATACCCGGAGATGATGACGACGACGAACCTGAACTTGGCACCCTGAATGTGACCGCGGACGAGGACGGGTGGACCTTCGAGATCGAGGGTGATGAGGGGCAGACACTCTATATCGTTGTGGTGGACAGCGGAGGGAACAGAACCTCCTATCCCATGACCTATGCGGGCGGCAGGTACTCCGTAATAATTGGAAAGGAGGATGCAGAGGAGGGAATGTCCTACTATCTCACCGACGAGGAGGACGGCGAGAGCCTTGGCGACGAGACGGCCGGAACCCTGACCGCCCTGATCGAGGGTGAAGATGATGAGGATGAGGATTTCCCATTTTGGGTACTGCTTCTCATAGCGATACTGGTGATCCTGGTCATCGTTGTGATCGCCGTGGTCCTGGCAGCAAGCAGGGGCAAGGGCGGGTACGAGGAGGAGTGACCCGAAACACATCTGTGGGGGGCCATCAAGGCCCCCCGGTTCTTTAGCAAATTTTTAATTATGGGCGGCACCACTCCGGGTGTTATGTATCAAAAGAGAGGTGAATTGCTCCAGAAGCACTATGGTACGACCCTTGCGGTAACGGTCTCATGTCTTCTCCTTTTCATGCTGGCCCCGGTAGGAATGATGGCCGGCGGGGTGGATGTGGATATCGATTTTCCGGACATCGACGGATTGATAACTACGGACCAGACCTGGTCCGGGACCAAGGACTTCGGGCAGGTCACGATACAGGCTGGGGTGAACGTAACCATCTCTCCCGGGACGGTACTTTTGAACTTCAACACCGAATCCTATATCGTCGTCCAGGGGAACCTCAGCGCGGTGGGCGACGAGGACCTCCCGATAACCATAGGGGAAGCGGGTACCGGATGGTACCATTTACGTGCGACCAACGATGGGACCCTCCACATGGAGAACTGCACCGTGAGGAGCGCGGACTTCAACGTTCAGCCGCACGGGGCCCCCTCTTACCTCAAGAACGTGACCACAAGAGGGGGCGGGAGGGGTATTGACATCGAAGGTGACGGCCACCAGGTCATCGACTGCACCTCCATCGACCCGATCTACTTCGGATTCTATGTGGCCTATGTGAAAAGCGGGCTCAATATAATAGGTCCGACGGTCCAGGGAGGTATACGCGGCATCAAGATGGCATCTTCGGACCATGTGAATATCACGGGTGCCAACGTGCGGGATACCACCGGCAACGGAATATACTTCGACAATTCCAGATACGGGCACATCGACGGATGCACCATCGAGAACGGGGGAAATTACGCGGTCGGCCTGACACTGAACAGCGACCTCTGCACCATCGAGAACTCCAGGCTGAACGGGACCCTCGGAGGGCTATATGCCGATGTCGACGGTCTTACGGTCAGACACTGCGACATAACATTCACGGATGAGGACGAGGGGGAATGGGGTATGCAGTTGACGGGTACCGTGGAGGACCTCGTCGTGGAGGACTGTGATATCGACAACTGCAGGTGGCCGATAACCTGCTCCACCGACAGATGGTCGGATGCTACCTTCAGGAGGACCTCGTTCGGTCCGGACGTACAGGATATTCTGATAAGGAGCTCCCTCACGAAGAAATTCTCTGACGAGGAGATCGATGTCGTCTTCGAGCACTGCGACCTGAACGCCAACAGATCGATAGTCCGGGGGCTCAATCCCGACTCCCATGTGAGGATGGTCAACAGCACATGGAACAGGGGTCTTTCGGAACCCTTCAACCTGTCCGGTGGGGAGGTTAACATCACCTGGTTTTTGGACATAGGAGCCAAGGACGGCAACGGGGACCTCACCCCTTGCAACATCCGTGCGGAATCCGTGAACGGGGATGAGCTCATCGACGTGGACGCACCCGGGGGTTATATAGAGGACCTGGAGGTACAAATAGGCCATCACAATCTCACAGAGAGCCGGGAGGTGATCTACGCGCTCAACATAACATCCCTCATCAATCCCGGTGTGAAGATGGCCGGTTTCGGCCCGGCACCCTATCCCGAGACCATATTATGGATATCCTGGGACCTGCCCCCCACAAACAGTCTGCCGGACCCGGTAACGCTCGATGAGGATGAGCGGGTCACATGGGACCTGGATGATTATCATGACGATCCCGAGGGGCTTCCACTAACATACCAGGTCGAGTCGGACGAACACCTCGACCACTCGCTGGAAGGAAGCGTGCTGACCTTCGGAGGTACAGACAACTACCACGGCGAGACGTGGATAAAGATCACGGCAACAGATGCGGGAGGAAACGATTCCTTCGAGAACATCAGGGTAAACATCGAACCGGTAAACGATCCCCCCCATCTTGTGAAGGACCTCCCCGAGCTCATAACGCCCGAGGACACACCCGTCTGGATCGATCTTTCAGATTACGCGGAGGACGTGGAGGGGGACTCCTTCTTCTGGAATTCATCGGCCGTCCAGAACGCGGTCTTGTCGTGGGACGTTAACATGTCGAACCTGACGATCGTCCCGAACCAGAACTACAACGGTATAATCAATATCGATCTTAACCTGAGCGACGGCATGGACTGGACCAATCCGGTACTGACCGTCAACGTCACACCCGTCAACGACCTCCCCGATGCGACCCTCAGGTGGCAAAACGGGACCGGGGTTGAGATGGTCGAATATGAATTCAACGAGACCGTCAACATAACCGTCTACGAGGTGACGACCCCGGAGGACACGCCCGTTGCCTTCTGGATCGATGCGAAAGACGTCGAAACCGATGAGCTCACCTACCACTTCCGGGAGGGGGACCTCCTGCACGGAACCGTGGAGGTGGAAAGCTACTCCTACCTCAACGAGACCAACCAGACCGTGACCGTGGAGATACCCATGAACTTCACATATACTCCCGCAGAGAACGACTATGAGGGGGACCTGGTGATGTTCAACGTATCGGATGGTGAGGCGAACATATCCTTCTGGGTCCACTTCAGGGTCTTGAGCGTCAACGACGGACCGACGTTCGAGCCTCCGGCGGAATGGAACATCACCGTTGAGGAGGGGAAGCTCTCCAAACTGGACATATCAGGCATGATAGGTGATGCGGACGGGGACCCCTTGATGATATCGGTGGACCCTGACGACCACATAACGGTGAACGGCACGGTCCTGGAGGTCCTCTACGGTTCCGATTTCGAGGGGGACAGTGAGAATGTTGAGATAACGGTCTCAGACGGAAAACTGACCGCAAGTGCCACCCTCACGATATATGTTCAAAGTGGGTCCGGTCCCGACGATGACGAACCGGAAAGGGGCACCCTGGAGGTGAAGGCGAAAAAGGACGGGTGGACCTTCGAGATAGAGGGTGAAATTGGACAGACCCTGTATATTGTCGTGGTGGACGGCAGCGGGAACAGAACCTCCTATCCCATGACCTATGCGGACGGCAAGTACTCGGTAAAGATCGGAAAGGAGGATGCAGAGGAGGGCATGTCCTACTATCTCACAGACGAGGAGGACGGCGAAAGCCTTGGCGACGAGACCGCAGGGACCCTGAGCAACCTTGCAGAGGCGGATGATGACGACGGAGGTTTCCCATTCTGGTTGCTGCTCATTCTGGTGGTTCTGGTGATCATCGCCATGATAGTGGTTGCGGTTGTAGTGGCAGCCGGTAGCCGCGGAAGCGGCAACGAGTGGGGTGAGGAGTGATAGACAGAATATAGGGGCCCTATAGTAAAAGAATGGAGCATGTTGAAGCCTTGAATTAAAAACTGAACCGGAGGCCACAGCCACTCTATGATGCTGCCATTTGCTGGACACCGGTTTGGGACCCTCCAGTTGAAAAAAACTGAACCGGAGGCCACAGCCACTCTATGATGCTGCCATCTGCTGGATACCGGTGTGGGATCCTCCAGTTGAAAAAAAATGAACCGGGGATCCCAGGTGCCATCTCAATCCACCGTTGATGAGAAGGTGGATACTTCCCACCTCCGGTTACCTCTAGCTTACTCCAATTCGATCCCGGCTTTCCTTTCGATCCTGAAGAGGATCTGCTCCGCGGCCATTGCGATCTCCCGGTCCGAGGAATGGGACATATGCTCCAGCAGGGGTGCTCTCTCGAGGCAGATGTTCTCATCCTCTATCAGGTCCCTCTCGATCAGCAAATAGAGGGCGAGGAGCCCCTCTATCTGAACATTCTCGGAACTATCGAGCACCCCTCTCATCAACAGCTCCGGGCAGTCCGGGATCATCTTGACCATCTCCGGGTCCCTCTCGATCATCATCCTGATGCAGAAATATGCGTTGCCCCTGATCACCTCGTCCCTATCGCTTGTTAGCGGTACAAGCCGGTCGAGAAGGTCGTTCACCACTATGGTTTCCATCCCGTAATAGGGGATCACGTGGCCAAGCAGGCACAGGACGTTCGAGATCACCATCGATTCAAGGTCCCCGTTCCTCCTGTCCTCGATGTATCCAACGCTGTCGGAAAGAGGGAGATGTGATATCACACTACTGATCCCCTCACCCTTTACGAGGTTACCGCAGAAGGTACCGTTCTCATCTATCGTGATGATCCTCATCACCATCGATGTGGTCCTGAGGACAAGGGAGAGGTCCACCCCTTGGAGAAGGAGATGGATCTTTTCGATCACAATGCCGTCCGAGAGGTCCCTTATCCTCTTTTGGTTGATCATCCGCTCAAGTAGATCAAACAGTCTTTCCACTGAAACCTTGTCATTTTCATCGAAATATCTCAGGGCGGCTTCCAGTTCCGGGTCGGCCCTCCCTCCACTGTAGCGGTGGGAGCTCCCGACAATGATGTTACCGGATATGACCTCCGGTCTGCGCAATTCATCTTCCCGGAAGGAACTCCGGGAGGTGTCTTTGGAAAACTTTTTCTTCTTCATGATGGTTGTAACGTGCCCGGACAATATAAACTCCATCACGTTATGGACGTTATACCCTTTCGGGTAATGTTGGAGGGTCTTTTTGACTGTAACTGTCCGGGAATGAAAACATCGGATCCATCTGTAGAATTTCTTAAAACTATCTTTATGTAAATCGTATTCGGATCCTATGCGATAGATATCTATTATATCCCTGGAATCACATTGATACTCTGAGGGGGACCGAAATATGAGATCGGGGGCCTTGATCATATTATTCACCGCCGCCTTTTTGATATCGCCTTTCATGGGTGCTGCGGCGGGCCGCGATTACCCGATCGAAGAAGGCCCCGGGGAATGCAAATCCATAATAGCAAAAGGAGACGCCACCCCGGGGGACCACACACTGCACATGAAGATAAGGGACCCCAGCAGGGGCGGGGACCAGGTCCTCTTCATATGCGAGCCGGGATACGAGTACACATACCACCATCCTACAACCGGGGAGGACATGCACTTCACCGTAGAGAACAGGGTGATAGGTGTGGCATCCTCGGGGGATACCCCGCCCAACATCATCAAGGCCGGTATGGCGCTCACGGACAGGGGGATCTCCTACGGTGACAACGACATACCCCTGCTCTACTGCAACCCATCCGAATACGCCTGGGACGATTTCGACTGGCTGAGGTACGGATACCAGACCGCGGATTCCGAGGACTCCTCCGTCACATTCCTTGTGGACGGTGCCGTTCACGAACTGCATGCCACGGGAAAGGGGGAAGCCCTCTACGTCGTGGGCCCGGACCACGCATACGTGATTGAAGCAAACGCTGTGGATGCGGTGGTGGACGAGGTAGATGACATCTACGTCAGGACCAATTATCCCGTAAAATTATGGGAGACCGCAACAAAGGAATCCCATCAGTACGGGCCCCACTTCGATTCGCGGTTCGACGGATGGGCAAGGACAGGGGAGACCGTGAAACTGGGTCCAGGCTGCATATACGGCATCCTTGTCGAGGAGATCTCTGATGACAGCGTTAAGGTCAGGGCCATACACAGGGACACCGAGGCCATCGACATCAATGAGGGAGAGGTGAAGTCACTCTGTGGTTTCAGGGTCGGTCTGGAGGAAACAGAGAGCGGACTTATACCAAGGGCCCGGATAACGTTATGCTACCACTACCTGGAGTGGGAGGAGAGGATAGAAAAGATTGTCATGAGCAGATACGGAAACATAACGCTAGAGGACATGATGGGATGGAGCAGGCTGCACGGGGAGGACCTGGGGGGACTCAGGCCGATGTGCGAGGGGACCTCTGACAACGCCGAGTCGGTGGCCATATACTCCATACCCGACAGGAGCCCGGAGGTCATGAGCTCTTTCTGGTATACCTGCCACTCATGTGCCTCCATATATGCACCTGTCCACATCTGCGTTGAGCGTCTTCATGAGCCCTACACGACCGAGGAGGCGTATGGTCTATTCAAGGAGAGCTTCATGGAAAGGGGCCACTCCTCCAACACCTCCGTCCTGCAGAGCG
>Ga0272443_10004748_pt1 | contig 14523 bp, 10 predicted proteins | sample SSMAcet12_FD_193581 | JGI IMG/M metagenome (GOLD analysis project Ga0272443, IMG submission 193581) | Marine sediment archaeal communities from Little Sippewissett salt marsh, Falmouth, MA, United States - SSM-Acet-12 | ecosystem: Environmental > Aquatic > Marine > Wetlands > Sediment ...
AGCACACCCCGTTGCAGAGACCATCCAGCGTTTAAGGGAGGTTTATCTCTCAATGGGCTTTGATGAGGCAAGAGTCCCTCTGTTTATAGATGAAAAGGATGTCTTTAAGCAGTTTGGGCCTGAAGCAAATGCTGTTCTTGACCGGGTTTTTTATCTCGGCGGCCTCCCCCGGCCCAATGTTGGTATCGGCAGAAAGCAGCTTGACCGTATATCTGAGCTGACCGGAGTGGCTGTTACAGAAGAGACTGAGGAGAAACTCAGAAAAACACTTCATGCCTATAAAAAATCTGAGATTGATGGCGATGATCTTACACATGAGATTGCCGCGGTTCTTGGTGCTGATGACGGCGCTGTTGCAGCCATGATGGATGAGGTATTTCCGGAATTTAAGGATCTCTCTCCTGAGTCTTCAAGGACAACACTCCGTTCGCATATGACCTCCGGATGGTTTCTCTCGCTTGGTGAGATGTGGGAGAGATTCCCCCTTCCGATAAAACAGTTCTCAATTGACAGGTGTTTTAGAAGAGAGCAGGAGGAAGGGCCGACAAGGCTTATGACATACCATTCCGCTTCATGTATTATTGCAGGGGAGAATGTTACAATTGAAGACGGAAAGGCTGTCACTGCCGGACTTTTGTCTGCATTTGGTTTTACCGACTTTGAGTTCAGGCCTGATGAGAAGAGGTCAAAGTATTATGTGCCTGACACCCAGACCGAGGTATATGCAAAGCATCCAGTCCACGGATGGGTTGAGGTTGCAACATTTGGCATGTACAGTCCGTATGCCCTTTCTGAATATGGGGTTGAAGTTCCGGTTATGAACCTTGGAATGGGTGTTGAGCGTCTTGCCATGATTGAATATGAATCTGATGATGTAAGGGTCTTAACATATCCCCAGATGTATCCGCGTGAATATTCCGATTTTGAACTTGCAGGTGCAGTAGGACTTAAGGAGGAACCGTCAACCCCTGATGGTATTGAGATTGCCTATACAATTGAAAAGACAGCCATATCAAATGGTGATGCAGAAAGTCCCTGTGAATTTTTAGCATATGAATCGGAGAATTTCTGTGGCAGAAAACTTAAGGTCTTTGTTGAAGAACGTGAGGAGAACTCAAAACTGCTTGGTCCTGCGGCAGTAAATGAGATATTCATCTCAGGTGGTAAGGTTCTTGGAGTACCTGATACGAAAAATTTCAGAAAGGTTAGGGACAGGGGTGTAAACTCGTATATATCATATATCTCTGCAATCTCAAACCTTGCAGCAGCAAGAATTGAAGAATCTGTTTTAACAGGAGAATCGGGAGTTCTTCAGTTCAAGATGGCCAAACTTCCTTCAGACCTCAATATTAAGATCGAACCCTGGGCTATGAGATATATCACAGACAGGGGTCTGAAAGTAGATCTCAGAGGGCCTGTATTCACAGCCGTCAGATGGGAATTTGAATAACTCCTCATTAATTTAATCCTATATTTTTATGGTCTGGTGCCCATGTATCAGTCTCGTTTATCCGGTACAGGCGGGGATATGCCTGCTGATCAGAGCTTAAAAGATAATATTCTGCCTGAATATCCGGCTGTGAATCCAAAAATTATCTCTGTGAGCAGAACAACTGATGTTCCTGCATTTTATCCTGAATGGTTCATGAACAGGCTTAATGCCGGATATTCGGTTAAAATAAATCCATATGACAGAAGGCCACGCAGGATAATCTATGATGATGTAAGAGTGATTGTTTTCTGGTCTAAAAATCCCCGTCCTTTCATCCCTTATCTGCTGGATGTTGACCGGAAAGGTATCGGGTATTACTTTCAGTTCACCTTAAATGACTATGACAGGGAGGGTTTTGAGAGGAATGTGCCCCCGCTTTCTGAGAGAATTGAGACATTTAAGATGTTATCTGATATTTGCGGTCCGGAAAAAGTGATCTGGCGTTTTGACCCCCTTATTCTCTCTGATACCACTGCTGTTGAGACACTTGTCGGGCGGATTGAAGATATCGGTGATGAGATTTCCCGGTATACAGAAAAATTAGTCTTTAGTTTTATTGACCTTTACAAAAGTGTTGAGAGAAATCTGCAAAATTCCGGGATAAAGGCAGCGGGCTCAGTAAGGGAATTTACATATGATGAGGTTATGGAAATGTCGGAGGAGATTGGCAGGCTTACTGAAAGGTGGGGTATAAAAGCTGCCACATGTGGTGAGGATTATGATCTCAGTGACTTTGGTGTTGAAAAGAACCGCTGTGTTGATCCTGAACTGATTTCACGTATCTGTGGAGATGATCCTGATATTATCAGGTATCTTACCTGCCATTCAAAAAAGGATAAGGGCCAGCGCCCTGCATGTGGCTGCATTGAAAGTGCTGATGTGGGTTCATACAATACGTGCCCGCATCTCTGTGCATACTGCTATGCCAACCGTTTTCCTGAAAAGGTGAAGCTGAATTATAACTACTGCCGGAAAAATCAACTTTCAGAAACCCTGTGCCGTTAATGCAGTGGTCCGGCAAAATTCTGAAGTAAAACCCCTGGAAAAAAGGAATGTATTTATTGTCTGGTGAACTATATTGCCGGAATTTTCAAAAATGCTTCTGCAAGTCTTCTTCCAAATTCCTCTGCTGATTTAGGGCCGTCCGCTGTAATTATGTAGCCGTCTGTAACTACCGGATCATTGCTTATTTTTACTTCTGCTTTTGTCAGAATTTTCACTGCTGCTCTGTCATGATACACTGCGGCTTCACGCCCTTTTAATATTCCTGCATTTGCAAGGGCTGCCGGCGAGAGGCATATTGCCCCTATTGGCTGCTTATTACTGTTAAATATCCTGATAATTTCATGGAGTTCTTCATTGTTCCATAAATATTCGGGTGAACCTGACCCCCCAACTATCATAAGGGCACTGAAATCGGTATCTCCCTTTCTGCTCCTTATAATTTTTAAAATTTCGTTTAAATCCGCTTCTGCATAAGCATAGCCACCAAGCATACCTCTTGCCTGCCCCTTCTCTGTTGATACTATTTCATATTCAATACTGTTTTTATCAAATACTGCAAGTGGTTCATTTAATTCCTCATCACGGAAGTTTTCCGGAGCTATGACTATCAGGATTTTTCTCTTCCTAATCATTTTTTATACCCCCTTTTTTAAATCTGATTAGATGTCTTTAAAGAGTATAAGTATGATCCCTGCCTTGGCAATAGTTTTCAGGAATTTAATATCTAATCTCTTAAAATTACGTTGCGCATCCCAAAATAATCAGGATTCTGATTTTATTGTTATAAAGAAAGTGTTTACCTTTGAATTTGTTATTTTCGATGTTTAAAAATAGCGATATGTGGTTTGGATTTATTTAAAGGTTCTCATGGTAGAATATATATTCTGAATTTAATGATGTCTGTGTATCTTTTTTTTAAAATTATATGTTGATTTTCTTTTATTATTATCCCTGGCTCAAATAGTATTATATATTTTTTAATTGATCTGGAGATTGACCTGAATGGAGGTATAATGGGAATGACCATATATGAGAAGATGATAAACGAGGCAATGGGAGCACAGTACGCTGATGTTTCAATCCTCAAAGAGAAGAGGGGAAAAGATTTCAAAGTTGCTGACGGTAAGCCTTACGTTGATGCTGTCAATAAAATGACTGTTGCTGAAGGCCAGTCAGAAGCTGTTATTGGTCTGCATAAAATCTCTGTAAATGCCCATTTTGATAATTTAAAGGCACTTACTGATTATGTCAGGCCTGAGGATGATCCCTTTGTAGAGCACTATCAGACCCCGGCAGTGCTTGAACTGTTATATGCTGAAGATGATGCATTCAGAAAGAGTGTGGACAAGTTTATTGAACAGATTGGTAAAGAGGAGGCTCTCGTTGGTCTTGAGTCCGCACGAAGATATGCCGGGTTCTACGGACCGACCTGTGTGGTTGACTTTGCCATGATTCCGGGAAGTACAAGTAATATTGTCAATCAGATCCTGAGGAAGACGGATATTCCGGCAGATCACAAAAAAGCCATACTTGCAGCTAAGTCGTGGGGTATGAATACATCCTATGGTGCGGGTGATGTGTTTGCACACGAAATTGAGGGAGGCGCTACACTTGCATCTGCCGTTGAAAAAGAGATTGCTGAGCTTAAGTACATCTATGACCAGCCAGTGAATGCTCAGGCTGATCTTATGGATTCAGTTGGAATGAATTCATTTGATCCCCGGAAATATATGGATGGTTATAAAAACGGCATCAAACCGGCAGTGATGGCAGCCCTTGATGAAGGAGTTCATTATGCAAATATTGTAACTGTACCTGCATACTGTGTGGGAGATATTGCCCACCATATTGCCCAGTCGACATACAATATGTGCAAGGATGATATGGTAATGGGAATTATTGAGGGAGTTACAGGAGTAATTGATAATTCACTCCGGCAAAACCTCGGCAAATTCAAAAATCCCTATCAGGTTCTGAGTGTGGCAACCGGATCAAGTGCCGCTGCTGCGGAGTGTATCCTTGAACTTGACGGATTTAACGGACTTTCCGTTGTTGAATTCCTGACCCGGAGGTTCCATAACTTTGTTCAGCTATATCCGACAAGAGGGGCTGCTGCAGAACTTCACAACTGTGACTTTATGGATATGGTGTACCGCGGGTGGGGTATCATAGACCGTGCAAGAAAGATTAAAGCCGGAACTCCGGCAGGTCTTAAGCCCAATGTCAGCGGCCTGAATATTGATCTCTCTCCGGTTGAGAATCATGATGTTATTCAGAATCCACAGAGATATGTCTATCCGGCATGTGCGATTACTGTCAGATTTGCTGCGATGATGAGTCTTGCCGACTATCCGTGTCTGCTGACATCTGAGCCGATAACAGCAACAATGATGACAAATGTCATTGCACTTGACAAAGAGACTGCAGCTGCACCTGTTCGTGCATGTAAGAACTGTGCCTCTGCTTCCTGTGTAGACTTCCGCCACCAGTACTGCCAGTACCGTGATGCAGTCTGAAATAAGCAATGGTGATTTAAATGAAATGCTACCTCTGTGCTGAAGAAGGGGCTGACTCTGACGCTGTAGCAGTCTGCATAGTCTGCGGTATGGGTCTTTGCATGAAGCATGCAATACGTGAGGAGCATGATGTCTGGGAGGGGGGCTACCCATTCCCTGCATCACGCGTCTCAAAATCCCTGCCCAGAATATTATGCCCTGACTGTTATAATGCGCTGAAGAAGGAGTGATTCTGGTTTATGGTCTCTCTTATGAAAAGATCGGTTGCTGAGCTGATTGGGACACTTCTCCTTGTATATTTCGGTGCCGGTTCTGCTGTTATTGCACTGCTGCTCACACAGGGCAGTACCCGTGCATCTGAATATTCCATTGGTATCGGTGATGCCGGAGGACTTTCAACATGGCTTGCTATCGGACTTGCGTTTGGTATTGTAATTGCTGCGGTGATCTATGCATTCGGAAGAGTTTCCGGTGCACATATTAATCCGGCTGTGACTATTGCCCTGTGGGCAAAGGGAAAGTTTCCTGCCTCTGATACAGGCGCATATATAGTTGCACAGCTGGTTGGTGCAACTCTTGGAAGTTTACTCTTTGCCTTCTCGGTGGGAGATCAGGCTGTGCTTATCGGAGGTCTAGGTGCAACAGCACCTTTCCCGGGGATATCCATGGGAGAGGCAATACTTGCTGAATTTATCGGCACTTTTGTCCTGATGTCGGTTATTATGGGTGTTGCTGTTGATGAAAAGGCACCCGGTGGTTTTGCCGGTCTTATAATCGGACTTACAGTTGCGGGAATTATCACAACAATTGGTAATATATCAGGTGCCTCGCTTAATCCGGCACGTTCATTTGGTCCTATGGTTGGTGATCTGCTCTTAGGCGGGCCTAATGTTACCGGAAGTTTTGTAATATATCTTGTAGGGCCTATATTGGGGGCTGTTTTTGCTGTATTCCTTTATGAATGGATTACTGAGGAGGATTAGTTGAATATAGATGCATTGTGATGTGCTATTTCTCTAAAACATTAAGCCTTTTTTTTGAAAAAAACTTATAAATCAGATATTGCTGGTTATTTTCTTATTTTTTTGATATAATTTCTTTATCCTGCAAATCAATGAATATATTTTATATGTTGACTGTACAATATCTCTGAATGTGGATGTTTTTTTACCCGGGATGTATTAAAATAAACTGAGCGGTGTTATTTGTGTTCATGCATTCTGGCATATATGTATATTTGGGGTTTTGAAAATTGAGAGATGAATCCGGCAATAATGAAAAAATATCTCCTTTGAAGCCTTCTTTGACGGAGAGTACTGAAATGAGAGTCTCCAGTGCAATCTGGGAAAGTGATCTTGGTGTATGGGATACAGATCTTAGTGATTATACGCAGATTGTAAATAACCGCTGGGCAGAGATGCTGGGTTATGGACCGGAAGAATTTCCTGATGAACCATCTTACTGGCTGAAAATTGTTCATCCCGATGATCGCAATGGGGTAATTGATGCGGTTAATTCCCATGTTTTAGGGGTAAATCCCAGTTATGAAGCAGAATTCCGGATGCTTTGCCGTGACGGGACATGGAAATGGATCTTTAGCAGTGGAAAGGTCTCAGAATGTGATGATAACGGGACTCCTACAAGAATTTCCGGTGTACACCTGGATATAAATGACCGTGTTTCTGTCATAAATGCAATCCGGGAAGCTAACAGAAAACTGAATCTTTTTTCAGGTGTTATCCGTCATGATGCCATGAATCAGCTTACTGCTGCCTTTGGTTATGCTGATCTTCTCAATGATGAGATTGATGCTGACTCTGATGCTGCTCTCTATCTGAAGTCACTTGAGAATGCTTTGGATAATATTCATGAACAGATAATGTTTACAAAGTCGATCAGTACTCTGGGATCTGATGATCCTTCATGGCAGACTTTTGACAGGATTATCGAAAAGTCGATTGAAGAGACATCTTTTTCTAAAATCACTATTGATGACTCCTTAATGAACCTCTCTCTCCTTGGTGATAATCTCTTTTACAGAATTTATTCTGTGTTGTTTGACAATGCAGTGCAGCATTCAAAAAATCCTGATGTGAGTGTCAGCATTGGCTTCAGGGAAGAAGGGGAGCACGCAGTTATTTCTGTATCGGATGACGGCTGTGGAATTCCCGAAGATAAAAAGGATCTGATATTTGTAAAGGGATTTGGTGAAGGGACCGGGCTTGGCCTTTTTATGGTGAAAGAACTCCTTCTGATGCACAATATGCAGATTCATGAATGTGGAATATACGGACGCGGATGTATTTTTGAAATACTGATGCCTAAAGGGACATATAAATTTGGTTCATCCGAGCGTTAATTTAAATAATGTGTCTGTTTTATAGAGTGTTCTGATGGATGTCCAGATAATCCTTACTCTTTTTGTCCTTATTCTGACAGTTTTTCTTTTTGTAACCGAAATTTTAAGATCTGATGTAAGTGCACTTATTATTCTTATCTCTCTTGTTATTCTTGGACTTATTACACCTCAGGAGGCATTTGAAGGTTTTTCAAGTGAGGCGGTAATTGCTATGGCGGGTGTTATGGTAATCTCATCAGGTATTCAGAAGACGGGACTTATGGTGAAGGTAAGCGGATATATTATGGATATTGCAGGCCGGAATGAAAAAAGGCTTGTAGGGGTTGTATCACTTTTTGAGGGATTTATTTCTGCTTTTTTGCAGAATGTAGGTTCTGCTGCGCTGTTCATTCCGGCACTTATGAGAATATCGGGGCTGACAGGTATTCCTTCCCGGAGGATTCTTCTTCCGGTCGGATATGCAGCAGTCATCGGCGGAACGGTTACAATGATTGGGTCAGCCACGCTCATACTGGTGAATGATTTCCTTATGTCAGCCGGTTATGAACCCTATGGGCTTTTTGACGTAACTCCGGTGGGCATTGTACTGGTAATTACCGGCATATTATATTTCTTCTTTTTTGGGAAGTATATTCTTCCTGAGTCGGATCCTTCTGAAGATGATGGGGAGCAGGACAAAATTGTTGAATCATGGCATCTTGTCTCTTCAATATATTATGTCAGGGTTGTCGGCACCAGCAGTTTAAAGGGTTTAACACGCAAAGAAACCGATCTTTTAAAAAATTATAACCTCCACCTGATGGCTCTTCTGCAGAACAATGATGTTCTCTATGCACCGTGGATTCATACTGAATTCCTGGATGGACAGGTACTTGCACTGATGGGCCTTAAGCAGGATGTTGACCGGTTCTGCAGTGATTATGGCGTGACAATTGTTCCGGGCGGAAAACTCGCTGATTCAATGTCAAATGATCTGGTTGGCTTTGCAGAGGTAATTATCAGACCAAAAAGCCGTCTCATAGGAAAGAGCATTCTTGAACAGAATTTCCGGAAAATATACGGTCTTGAACCTGTAATTATTTTTTCAGGTCAGGACGAGGAAAATCCGGAATTTTCTGAGAAATCTCTCAATGCAGGTGATACAATTGTTGTACAGGGACTCTGGGATAATATCAGGAAAATTTCAGGTGATCCGGATTTCTATGTTACAACTCATATTGAAGGAGATACATACCGTAAGACCAAGGAGAAGAGTGCACTTGGGTGCTTTTTAGGTTCAATAATTCTGACATTTACAGGATTATCTATTGCGGTGTCATTTCTTATCGGTGCTATATGCATGATTCTTCTGGGTGTAATATCTTCCCATGAGGCATACAGGTCAGTTGAATGGGAAGTTATCGTCTTAATCGGCGGTATTTTTCCACTTTCTGCTGCTATATCAAACAGTGGTTTTGCCTCAATAATCTCCGGTTTAATAAGCACACATCTTGCAGGGAATCTGTTACTCTTTCTCATTGCAACGGGGATTGTGATGACAGTATCAACAATTATTATGACAAATATCGCTTCAACGGTTGTTTTTGTACCTATATTTATTCAGATGTCTTCTGATCTCGGTATACATCCTGCACCTGTGGCACTGCTTGCCGGGATATGTGCATCAAATTCTTTCATTCTTCCGACTCATCAGGTCAATGCACTTATAAAATCTCCGGGAAACTACAAAAATTATGATTTCATCCATGCGGGTTTTGGGATGACTATTCTCTTTTTGTCTGTTTCTGTGGGCCTGATTTATCTGTTCTACTATTGATGCCGGGTAATATTCTCCTGACTGAATTATTCTGAAAATAGTTTTTTAAATGTTTTTGTGATTATTTTTATTTTTCAGGAGAATACTGATATATCAATTGAGATGTTTTTTATATCTGCTTCTTCTGCTTCTTTGATAATATCAGAATCTTCTGCATTCTTTTCATTTATAAACGCCAGAAATTCCCTGTATGATTTCCTGCATGTTTCACATTCACAGAAATTCATAAGCATCTCTCCGTTGAAGAGCAGTTTATATGCAAATATCCTTCCCGGAAGGTCAAGTTCTTCGAGTCCGCAGGGTGTTATTGTTTCAATCTCTGTCTCCGGTTTGTTCTCTTCCTTTTTTTCCTGAGAAACAGCTTCTTTTGGATTATTTTTATTTGGCTTTAGAAATATTGTCTCTCCTTCCGGATAATATGGTTCGTGGCAATTCCAGCATGTTTTTGAGACTGGTGTCCCTCTCTTGCCGCAGTGCTCACATATCTGATATTCAGGTAATTCTTCCATACAGTTATTTTGTATTCTAATCCTTATTTATTGAATTGTTTTTATCCTGATATTGTGGCAGGTGCTTTTTGTATGGGTCTGCTTTAATAAATTCTGCAGTGGTTCTGTAATTATTAATTATTTTCAAATTTAATGTCTTCTAAGGGTATTTTTAGTTCAAACAGTACTCCTTCTCCGAAAGTTCCCTTCTCACTGATTTCAATTCCGGTTATGGAGAGTATTTCTCTGATAAGATACAGACCATAGCCCTGATTGCTTCCGTATCCTGCTTTAAATATGAGTTCCTTTTTATCTTCTGAAATTCCCGGTCCGTTATCCCGGTATGATAACTTATATGAATCCTCATCTCCGGTAAGGCTGAGGTTTATTTCTGAGAGTCCTTCTGCATGCATGAGAGAGTTGCCGATTAAATTTGAGAATATTTTTTCAAGCATCTGATCCGCAAAGATGTACACTCCCTTAAAATCTGCATTTATTGTAACTCCGGAATTCACCGGTAATGTCCTGATGCAGTTGTCGGTGATCTGGCCAAGATCCTGCCATTTAGGAGGTTTTCCTCCCATATCCTGATAATCTCTGCTGAATTCTATCTGTTTATGAATTATCTGAACTGCTTTTTCGGTATTGTTTAAAAATTTATCAATACTTCTGTCTTTACAGTCCTCCTTTGCAAATTCAAGGTTTGCAAGTGCAACCATAATCTGGTTTATTATGTCATGCCTTGTAATTGATGAGAGTATGCTGAGCTTCTTCGATGCTATCTTTAAGGCTTCTTCATTCTTCTTTCTGGATGTAATATCCCTTAATATTGTCTGGATTACTTTTGTGTCTGGATCTACAAGGCTTGATCTGAGATCTACGATTATTTTATAGTCATTATTTTTGTTTATTGCGGCTTCTTCCTTATAATATCCTGAAGAGATCATCTCAGACATCATCTCTTCAGGTTTTCCAGGTGTTTCACCCGATATCAGATCTGAGAATTTTTTATTCTTTATTTCATCAAATTCAAGACTGAAGAGTTTCATTGCTTTTTCATTTACATCGTATATTTTCCCTTCAGGTGAGTGGATTATTATTGCATCTGTTGAATGCTGGAATAATTTCTGAAATCTGTTTTTGCTTCTTTTAAGGATCTGTTCAGTTCTTTTCTTATCTGTTATATCAATGAATGATATGAGAGTAATATTTAATTCCGTTATATGTCTGGCTTTTGCGATGACATAGTCTTTTCTTCCGTTTCTGGCTTTTAGTTTAAGTTCTATGCCTTTTCCGGATATGAATTCTGTAAACCACGGTGAAGAAATTTCCCTGTTATCGTTGTTTTCAGCCAGGCTGTTTATGATCTCTGCTGAATCGCTGTCAAGCAGGTCATTCCATCCGGTTTTTTTCAGTTCTTTCAGACTGTATCCTGTCAGGTTTGAGAAATCCCTGTTGCAGTGTACGATATTCAGTGAGTTGTCTGTTATTGCCGTTGCTGCGCCTGAACTTTCAAAAAGATGTGAATATTTGACTGAATCATCTCTTATTGAGAGTGAAATTGTTGCAATCATTGCAGAAATTCCAACATATATTATACTCTTCATAAGGGTGATGGAAATTATATATGCATCTTCTGAGACGGTTACAGATATGAATATAAGCAGTATGGATAGTAATACTGCAAAATAAAATCCTTTTTTTGGAAACCAGAGTGCAGTGAGTGAAATTGGAATCAGGTAAAGTTCCGGAAAGAGTATCTCTATATCCAGATAAAGGCAGATACCTGTAAGTACTACTGCTGCTATTGTGAGGGCTGTGATAATTAATGCCCTGTACTGGTAAATTCCGTTTTTTTTCTGTAAAAAATCGCTTTTAATCATTTACTGAATATTTCTGCTATTTTTTATGCTGCCTTTTTCTCTTTGGTTTGTAAATATTATTCTCTATTTCCTGCTATTTATCTGAAAGTATGGTGACTTAAGAAAGGTCTGTCTGAATTAAAGAAGGAGGATGTTTTTAAGGCAACAGGGTGTAAGAAAAGTTATGTTTCAGTTTCTGTGATATATCTGCTTTTTTACGTTTGGATATATTTTCCGGCTCTAAAATATCCTGATTTTTTTATGTCATTATTCTGTTATTTTCTGAATTGATTATCAGAATCATTGTGATAGAATCACCTTCGAGATTTAATGACTGAACTATTTTTATCATATATTCATCACCGCCGATCTCTTTTATTGTTGTATTTTCAGCATTTAAATTGTTATATGAATCTTTTTTTGATGTTTTTATCTCTTCAGCTATTTCTTTTTCAGATATAAATTTAGATAATTTCTCTTCGGTTGTGAACATTCTGCCCGGAATTATCTTTTCTATGATATTTTCCATTGCTTCATTGTAATAATTGATTTCATCTCTCCTGTTAAGGACAAGGAGGCCCTCAAACATATTCTCTATTACTGCGTTCGCCGGAATTCTGTCTGAAATATTGTATATCTTTGTATGGCCACATGATCTTGCCTCAATATATCCCGCTGCAGCAAGCACCATTGTGTACTTTCTTATCGTATTTCTGTTAATGTCCAGAGTTTCTGAAAGCTGGGATATTGTAACTCCTCTTTGATCTTCCCTGATTACTTCCAGAATTCTGATCAGTTTATCTGAATTTTCAGGTTCAGCAAAACCTGATATCTCTTTTTGTATAATCTCTGATGTTGGGTCTTTCCTGAAATTCATATTTATATTTCCAATAATGCCTGCTTTGTATTATGAAATTTTACTTTGAATTTTTATTTTGCTGATGCAGTGAATTATTATTTGACAGACCACGGTTGGGCTCTGCGGTGGTTAATAATCTATATCTGATTCATTGGTTTGATCCATATTAACGATATGCATTTGTGCCTATAGTTTTGATCTGGATACAATTGTCTTTGTATTAAATCAGTTAATTTTAATCTGTAAGTTGCTCTGGCTGCTGAATATCATTTCATCAGAATGAATTATTTCTTGATTAAGATAAAATCCTTGGTTGCTTAATATGCATAAATAACTATATTTGCTGGTAATAATCCCTGAGTTATAGATCTGTACCTTATGGCTGCATGTTCTGATGTCTGAATTCTTTATTCTGCTCCTGGGGCTGCTGCGCGGGTAAAGTCTGATGTACAACCGGATAATTCTCAGGTGTAATTGGCACAGAGACTGTATGGATTGATCTGACTATGGCATTAATAGTTTTAAGGTCGGTAAGGAAAAAGTCATGTGTCAGCATTTTATGCTCCTGTAATATTGCTCATGCCTGAACTGCCGGATGGGGATATTTCCGTTTTCACTATTGTATAATTCATTATGAATTACTAAATAATACCCGATATTTATATGGGTTCTGAATAATTCTGTAAGAATCTGAGTGAGCACTAATTTATTATCTGAAAATCCCAATTCTAAATCATCATGTCCGTCAGAGACGAGTATCCTGGTTTGGATAGGGCGCATAACAGAATGATTCCGGGTAGTGGTGATGATTATGATGATTCAGTTTTTAATCCCGCAAAATCGGATAGCCTGAAGAAAATAATTGAAAATTCCGGTTTTATCTTCATAATCGGAGTTTCCGGTGATTCAGGTTCGGGAAAGACAACATTTACAGGTGCAATAAAAGAAATATTCGGTTCATCACTTGTATCTACAATTACTCTTGATGATTATCATACTCTTGACAGGGAAGAGAGAAGAAGAAAAAATATCACTCCACTTCACCCTGATGCCAATAATATAAGTCTTCTTGAAGAACATCTCTCTGAATTAAAATCCGGAAAATCCATCTTAAAGCCGGTCTATAATCATATTTCCGGGAAATTTGATGAGCCCGAGTTATTCCGGCCGTCAAAGATAGTGATAATTGAAGGCCTGCATGCCTTTGCAACACCAAAACTCAGAAGCATAACTGATTTTACAATATATGTCAATCCTGATATGAATATTAAGTACGAATGGAAGATTCAGCGTGATGTTATGGCCAGAGGTTATGATAAAGAGGATGTTTTATCTGAACTTGAATCCCGGAAGACAGATTATGAGCATTTTGTTCATCCTCAGTCAGAATATGCGGATGCTTTAATTGAGATCTCCGATTCTGAATTAGGTGATTCTTCAACAAAGAGCAGGGGGGTCTATAAGATTACACTATGTCAGAAACGCCTTGATAGAAGTGTAAAAAATATCTGCCTTAATTTTGATCTCTTTGCCATCAATTCTCTTGCAGACCGGGATTTTGGATTTAATTTCAGAGTTTTAGAGAAGGGTGGAGAAAAGAGGGGCGCACTTTCACTTGATGGAGAATTTCAGTATGGTGTTATCAGAAATCTTGAATTGAATGTTGAGGAACAAACCGGAGTTTCACCGATCTCGCTTTTTGAAGGGCGTGAATATGTCACAGCAACAGAGATGATTCAGCTTCTTTTGTCATGGAGGATAATTAACAGGAGAATTCAGATTAATGGCCGGGAATGGTAATATTGCAGTAATGCTGCTGATTTTCTCTTCTGTAATATCTGATCTCATTTTGGGTTCTGATCAGAGAACTTAGACACACCGGTCTGGTATGATAAATAAAGTGCAGTAGTGTTGTCCCTGTTTCATTTGTAATGGTCACTGTTTGTTCTCTTTTTGCTATAGGATTCTGACGGTATTGGTCCGGGGAAATATACAGGGGTGAAATATGGCTTTAATGTGGTCAAAATTGGTTTATCTCCGGATTTTCCGGAGATTTATGTTTTTCCATGGATGTAATTATTTATAACTCTGACATTTAGCATCCGGAGTTGATTTTAGAATATTAC
>Ga0272443_10004749_pt1 | contig 14523 bp, 11 predicted proteins | sample SSMAcet12_FD_193581 | JGI IMG/M metagenome (GOLD analysis project Ga0272443, IMG submission 193581) | Marine sediment archaeal communities from Little Sippewissett salt marsh, Falmouth, MA, United States - SSM-Acet-12 | ecosystem: Environmental > Aquatic > Marine > Wetlands > Sediment ...
CTCCCCGACCCTCCCTTACAAGTACGGGAGGGAGTAAGCCATTGATATATAATTATCATGAAAATCTCCCCCTTTTTTAAAAGGGGGACAAAGGGGGATTTTCTTCTATTTTGCAATGGTCTTAATATTTTGATAATATGATTATATTTAGTATATTAGCATATAATAAAAGAAAATAATCCCTCGATGTCTGATGTTCTATTATCATATAGAACCAAGAAAATAAAGAATCAGTTCTTTAAGCAGGTTGATCAGTTGATTAACTGGAAACCAGTATGTAAAATAATAAATAAATATTATAATAAGAAGTATGATGCTGCAGGACGCGCCGCTTTAGATGGTCTAATGATGTTTAAAATCTATTTATTGCAAGCATGGTATGAGCTAAGTGATTACGAAGCTGAGGACAGGATCAATGATTCGTTGAGTTTCAGTAACTTAATCGGTCTGCCGTCTGAAGCGTGTTCTCCGGATCACAGCACTATTTGCCGATTCAGGAACGTTAGTAAAAAACAATGTTCTTGATAAGCTGTTGAAAGAAAATCTATAAGAGCGACCACAGAGTAAGGCAGATGAAAAAGCAAAATCTGTAAAATTTTAAAAAAAATGCAAATTTCATAAGTCAGAAGTGATGCTTGTGGATTTTTCAATGGACTTAAAGTGAAATGGATCATTAACTAATTAAGATACAAAACGAATTGGTTAGTAGTGGACGCTACTGGATTTGAACCAGCGACCTTTCGCGTGTGAGGCGAACGCTCTTGACCAGCTGAGCTAAGCGTCCAAATATCAATTGCAAAAATACACATTAATACAAAAAAATAATAATTTTATTTCGATTTCGTATTTCTTTTTGCTAAGTTTACAATCAAATAAAAATGATTTAATGATTTGTTTTATGAAAAAAATTGAAACTTTTTATATGCTTTATTGCACTTAGCAATAAATGATTGTGCAAAATAATAATTTTCGTTTATTTGAAACGTTATATAGATTAATGTTTTATTAAAATTAGTTTGGAGTTTAAGATATGAAAAAGCCACTTGTATTTGCATTAATTTTATTTTTTATTGGCGGATTTGCTGCAATTGCCCAGCCAAAACTGGAAATTGAAGGTGGAAACAGCTATGATTGGGGTAAGGTAAATCAGAAAGATTCACCTTTGAAAGCATCTGTCAAAATCTACAACAAAGGTACTGACACTTTGCATATTACCAGAGTAAAACCTGCATGTGGATGCACAACCGCACCATTGGATAAAGACAAAATAGCCCCTAATGAATTTGCTACTCTTGATATATCTCTTAGAATAAGTAGTTACTCAGGTAGCGTTGGAAAAAATATTAGTATCTCATCCAATGATCCTAATCACTCAAGAATCAATTATAGCTTAAGAGCTAATGTTTTCACACCTATTACAATAAGTCCTAAGTATTTAAGGATGTATAACATTGCTCCTCAAGAAGAAAGCTCTTCCTCTGTGGAGTTGAAAAACAACACAGACAAAGACATTACTATCAAAAAAGTTGTTATTAAATTGGATGGGCTTACTTTAGATGTTGAAGATGATACTGTAATACCAGCAAATAAAGAGATTACTATCAATGCCAAATATACACCTGAAAAAGAAGGTCCATTTTATGGCAGTTTGAAATTCACTACTGATAGCGAAGAAGCACCTTACATAGATGTTACTGTTCGCGGTAGTGCAAAAAACCCTAAACCAGAAGCTGATAAAAGCAATCCAAATAGAAGATAAATTATACTATCTTTACAAAATAAAGCCGATTGATCCGTTCATAATTGGATCAATCGGCTTATTTTTGTGATTTATAAATCATATTACTCTAATTGATATTTAATCTCATACCAGCATAAATCTTTCGTCCAGCGATAGGTCCCCAGACAATAGAAGTATCGAAGAATTCACCGAATGGTTGGTCATATCCTAATACAGGTGTTGGCTGCATATAATTCGTTAGATTTTCGCCACCGATATATATATCAAAGGAATCGAATCTCTTTGTTATTTGTCCATGTAACTGTCCGAATGGCTTGTAATGAGAGCCAAGACGATAATCTGCAGGATAAGTACTTGTATTTGGCAATCTACCTTCACCGTTATATTCTAAAGTCATATCGAATTCCCACCCATTCCCTGGTGTTGTGTACATTAAATTAAGGAAGCCCTTGTGGCGGCTTACTAATGGCTTTTCGAGTAATTCTCCATCAATAGTCATTTTCACATCATTCAATCTGTAAGCCATCATTACATCAAAACCTTTGAAAGGAACAAATGAGATATCCGTTTGGAAGCTATTTGAGTATGATTCGCCTTCGAGATTATAGAAATATACCTCTGTGGAGCTTCTATCAACATCCACTATTACTTGGTTTACGAAATCAGTTCTATAGAATTCAGAATTGAATGTGAATATCATACCGAGAATATTAATGTCAGTGGTGAAATTAATTCCATAATTCCATGCTTCTTCGGGATCGAGCTCTTCTTCAATCATAAATGTACGTGAGCTTGCCATAAGTCCTGTATTTTCAGAGAAGATATTAGCCACTCTATAACCTTTCCCAGCAGAAGCCCTTACAACCGTTACTGGATCTAACTCATACCTTAAATGAAATCTTGGAGTTACAAAAGTCCCATATAGGTTGTGGAAATCAGCCCTTAAACCACCGGTTAGAGTAAAACTCTCGATACCGGAAAATACATATTCAGCAAAAACACCTGGCACCAATTCATTGCGTTCCATGTCCTGGTCAATGAAGGTTTCGTCGTAATTATCGAGTTGGAAGCTCGCCCCCAGATTGATTTTATCAAGTGGAGTCTCAACATGCTCTTCGCCTTCATGTTCTGAATGATCATGCTCTTTCCATTGAATATCTGTTTCATAAATTAAATTCAGATAAGCAGATTTTTGAATAGCATTGTATTTCCTATTTCCAAAAAACGAATTCTGGTCATGGTAAGAGCCAGAATAAATCAAAGCCATGCTACTAAATTGCTCAGTATCAAAGACATATCCAGTTTTTCCATAGAACTCGTATCTTTGTGTCTCAATACCTATACCATAATAATTGGAATTTTCTGATGGATAGAAGCTGTTTTGTCCGCCTTTCCTGTCTTCGTAAAGAGCTTTGACTATCCATCTTCCATGAAGATTGTCGCTATGATATACCCAGCGATTCATTAGATTGATCTGGTTTCCTAAAGGCAAATCAAGGAATGAATCATTATTATGATCCATTTTTAGATTCTTAAAACTACCATGACCGAGTAGCATAGTACCCAGCTCTTCTGAAAGCTGATATTTGGTATCAAAATTCATTTCATAAGCTCCGTAATCATTAGCATATAGATTTAGGAATAATGGAGAGCTGGTTTCTGGTTGTTTGTACTCTACGTTGATCTGTCCCGTTATAGATTCATAGCCGGTAATTACAGAGGCAGCACCTTTAGATATCTGTATGGATTCCATCCATGTACCTGGCACATAAGCTAACCCAAATGTAGAAGCAATGCCACGCATATTTGGAACTTTCTCAGTCATTAGTTGTGTGTAAGTGCCATTCAATCCAAGTAATTTAATTTGCTTTGCTCCTGTTACAGCATCCGAGAATTCTACATCAACAGAAGGATTAGTTTGAAAACTCTCAGAAAGATTACAGCAAGCTGCTTTTCTAAGTCCTTTGGATGTTATAGTTGATGTGTTTACAAGCTCAGCTTTATTCAGTACTGTACCTGGGAGATTAGCATAAACGTTAATTTCTTCAGTAGTAAGATCAGATATAAGTTCAATTTCAAGGAAATTTTGATCCTTGCTTACAGTAATAGTATCTTTTGCATAGCCAGTCATACTGAAAACTAACTTGTCTGATTCGTTAGTAATTGGTATTGTAAAATTGCCATTGTTATCGGCAAATGTACCAATACTAGTATTCATCCAAAAAACTGTAACTCCGGCAAGCTCCGCCTTTTCCTGATTAGCGTCAATGCCATAAACTTTACCCTTCAAATCTTTCGTATTAGCTAATGAACTTGACAAAAGAAATGCGAGCAAACTAATATATAATATGCTTTTAAACATAATTCTACCTTTTTAAATTTTTAATAATAAAATAATAAATGTCATATCGCAGCAATAAAATTACGACGAATAGGCACTTCGAGTAGAAATATGTATATAAGAAATGACTTTTTGTATTGGTACTTTAATTACCTGATAGTCTTCAGAATTTATGAAATGTTCATTGTTGTCATTATCTTCTGCAGAATTTATACTTATAAAAACATAAACAAAAGTGATAGCTCTTTTTAGCACTTTCTTAGCTGTCTCAGTAAAAGTTTTTACTTCTAATTCGATTGTTTGGATATAATCGCTACAGCAATCATGTTCGATAGACGCATCAGTGCAATCATTGCTTTTGGAGGAACAGCATGATGAGGACTCTTCACTTTCGCAGCAAGAGGATTCTTTGCCGCATGGATCATCAGGATTATCAAGGAAGACATAATGCGAACCCGTAGCACCGCAAACATGATGGTGCAGATTGACGCCAATAATTCCTAATAATATTGTGCTTATTAAGATTAGTGACAGTATTTGCCTTGATAAATCCTTCATCTTTTAAAATAATTTCTTGTTTTAAACGATACTAAAATAATAAAAATCAAAATTAGTTACAACTAATTATTAGTATTAAACGATATATGAATAGCTTTATTATAAAATTAATCCTTTTTCTGATATGTATCAATCCACTTTTTTCTATGTATGATTCTACAAATATAAATAGAACATACGAAAAAGGCGATAGGATTAAATGGGGATTTCTTTCTTATTCAGACATTAATTCTATTTACAGTTCACAGCCAAACTCTCTACTATTTTTATTAGGCATTACAAAACCGAATTTCAATAATTCAGATCCGCTTCTGGATTACATTAGAGCATATAGCAGTAGCGAGAAAGTTGGCATTACAAAAGTATTAATTGGAAGCATGGAAAATGATCAGCTCAGTTTATTCATCGAAGATTCTTTGATCAGCAAAGCAATTAGTGAAGAACTGTCTGACACTCTATCTATTGAAAAAATGCTAATACAGAGAGATTTCGACGAGTCGCTTTTCTTTTATATTGAAGGCAAACTTGGAAAGAATCCAGTTGTAATCCGAATCAAGCTTTTTCTGGAGAACGAAAAGGAACTTTTTATCACAAAAGATTCTTTTCTTGAATATTGCCTATCGGAGAAGAAATGCAAGTCGCCAGCTTTTGCTGATCTTTTCGGATGCAAATGCTTGAATGGTAGTTCAAAAAATGTCATCTACCACAGAATAGAAGGATTTAGAATTAATTATCTTTCTAGTGAATAATGTTGAATTAAGTAATTACAACGTTTCTGATATTAGTTTTCAATAATTCCACAATCATTTATCAATCACATACTAAGATAATCAAATATCTCTCTAAATAATTTCTCAGCTAAAATTAGGTAGTTAAAGAAATTTGTACAATTGGTCAGCAAATCCAGAAATACTTCCCGTAGGATATGTGAATTATTTTACCACCCCTACCCTTTCTTTAAGAGCAGGATAAAGATCGTATTCCACTCTTTATAAGATCAAGTAGGGGGTATTTCCATTAAATATATCAGAATTTCTTCGAAGTTTTTGCTTCGTATGAGTACAGAGTTCTGAATTTAGAACATCTAAATATATAAAGTATAGTATGATATAGAATCCTCTTAACCCTTATTTTTTCTGGACTAAATTCTGGATTCTCAAACTCATAGTTTTACATCAAGCCCTTTTGCTATTCCTTCTGCTAATTCCTTATCAACCTTTTCAAAGTGCTGAAGCTGTGTTCTTATGATCTCATCTTTTTTTGTGCCATTGATATTCTTCATAGAGCAAATTAAATTGTTTATTGTGTTTTGTCTGTCCTGTTCGTTCATGGCTTTTCTGAATAAAAGTCCCGGCTGAGTATAATGGTCATTATCATTTTCATTTCTGTCCCATGTATCTGCCACTTCTGAATAAACTGCCAATGGTGGTTCTTTGTAAGTTGTATTAGCTTCAATATCGTCAAAGCGATTAGGGAAATAGTTCGGGTTATCGTATCCATTTTCATCTACTCTCATTAAGCCATCTCTTTGATGATTATTCACATTGCTCAATGGCTTGTTTACAGGTATCAGTTCATAATTAACTCCAAGTCTGTATCTATGAGCATCAGGATAAGCTAGTATCCTTCCCTGAAGCATCTTGTCTGGTGATAATCCAATTCCAGGTACCGTATTTGAAGGAGCAAAAGCAGATTGTTCGACATGAGCAAAATAATTTTGTGGTATTTCTGTTAATTCCATTACACCAGCTTCAATCAAAGGAAAATCAGCGTGAGGCCAGACTTTAGTAAGATCAAATGGATTCCATTTGAATTTCTTTGCCTGCTCTTCAGTCATTATCTGTATTTTCAATGACCATTTCGGATAATTTCCATTTTCGATAGCATCCACAATATCTCTTTGGGCAAAGTCAGGATCTTTGCCCCTCATTTCTTCAGCTTCGGGACCAGTGAAATTCTTGATCCCCTGTTGAGTTTTGAAATGGAATTTCACCCAAACTCTTTTGTTATCATTGTTGATCATTGAATATGTATGACTTCCATAGCCGTTCATACGCCTATAGCCATAAGAAGTGCCACGATCACTAAATAGAATTAACACCTGATGGAGACTTTCGGGATTCAAGCTCCAATAATCCCAAATCATAGTATCGCTTTTCAGATTTGTCTTTGGCATTCTTTTTTGAGTATGAATAAAGTCAGGGAACTTTTTCGGATCTTTTACAAAAAATACAGGAGTATTGTTTCCAACTAAATCCCAATTTCCTTCTTCAGTATAGAATTTTACAGCGAAACCTCTGGGATCTCTTTCCGTATCTGCACTGCCCTTTTCTCCACCAACAGTGGAAAATCTTACGAATACTTTGCATTCATTGCCAACTTTTTCAAATAGTTTAGCTTTTGTGTATTTTGAAATATCATTAATTACTGTGAATTTTCCATAAGCACCTGTTCCTTTTGCATGAACAATTCTTTCGGGAATACGTTCTCGGTTAAAGTGGGCAAGTTTCTCATGTAGATAAAAGTCCTGTAACAGAACAGGTCCTCTCTGTCCGACTGTCATGCTATCTTCATTCTCGAAATAGGGGCGACCGGCAGCTGTTGTTAGTTTTTTCTTCTTCATATTTTTTCCTTTCAGAATGCTATAAAAATTTATCTTTTGAACTTTCCAATTAAATGAATTCTAATACTTTCAATATCGAAATACGGTATCTTTTTTTTAGAAAAATAATTATTTAAAAGATTATTCAATTCATCATCAAAATAATCCTCAATCTTATTTGAATCTTTGCCATAAAGATGATGATGCAATTGCATGATTCCATCAAATCTCATGTGGTCGTTATCAGTTTGTACGCGTTTTATAATTCCGTTTTCAACGAAAGCGTCAAGTATCTTATAAACAGTTCCAGTGGCAATAGTTGGATATTCATCTTTTAATTGAGTGATGATTTGTTCAATTGTAGGATGATTTAAAGATAAAACGGCTTGCAGAACTGCAATTCTCTGGGAGGTAGCTTTCAGCCCTTTTTCTTTAAGTCTTTGAACGATCTTAATCTTTTCCATGATAATAATTATTTAATAAGAAATATTCTTATTTAGTAAAATATCAATATAAAGATTTTTTAATTCGAATCCAAGTAATTTCTATATGTATTAGTTGGAACAAATTACTTACTTGATCTTTAGGTATATCGGAGCTTTTCGTTACTTAGTTGATTAGATTTTGTTATGGTATTCTAATTGATTTTCAAGAGTCAAACTACGATTGGCAGTAAGCAAGTTATTATTTTTGTTATAGAATACATAGTTGTAAGCCAACACCTACAATCTATATACACGAAAAAGTGTGAGGGCGTTCTACCTGTTATTCAGTCTGTTGATAGATAGATTAATATACAATAATTTCCAACTGCAAATATATCTTTTACAATCCTAAATCTTCGTTAGTCACGCTGATTTCTTCCGGGCTGAGTATTCTGCCACATGCCTCGCAATGATAAGCAGTGTCTAAATTGTTGCGTATTTCTACAATGATCTGAGGTGGAACGGAATTGAAGCACCCGGAACAGCTATTTCTTCTTACTTGCACAACAGCATCATTCATCTGTGTTCTTATCCTTTTATATTCCTCTATATATTTTTTATCAATTTTAGCTTCGATTTCTTTTCGTTTCACTTTTAGTAGTTTTACTTCATCATTGGTATCACTTGCTATTTCATCATATTCTTTCTGAGCTTCCACAAGCTCAGCATCGGTTTCGTCAGCATCATTTTTTTGAGTTTCGAGCATTACCTTTAGGTTTTCTTCTTTAACGCCAACTGTGCGAAGCTCATCGAGAATTCGGCTATGCTCTTTTTTTACGTGGTCTATTTCTTTAGTGATGGCATCGAATTCTTTATTGTTTCTTACGTTGAATTGTTTTTTTGCGAGTTTTTCTTCTTTGTCCTTAAGTTCTATTAGTGTGGCTTTTGAATCAGTAGTAAATTTGCGGACATCATCAAGGATGCGTTTTGTTTCTTCCACTAATTTAATCTGTTTTTCTAATTTACTTTCAATTTTAGCAACTCTGATCGGTAAATCTCCGAACTCTTCTTCTAACTCGTCTAACTGTCCATCAATAAATGATAATGCCGTTAAGAAATGAATCTGAGTCTCCATAATTATTCTACCACCATACTATTATTTATTAAATATTTCTTTTGTTCTTCTTGGTAATTACCAGACGGATAATACTTTATCGGATTGGTATGTGTTTGCGAATTGCAAATTAAGTCATATTCGCAACTATCAATATGATCTATAAAGAATCTCAACAATCCCAATGGAACGAATTGCTCCATTTCGTAATGCCCTGGATCAATTAGCATCATCTTGCCGTTAACTTCGTGAAAGCGATGATATGTAACATCGGCAGTAATTAAGCAGTCTGCTCCGTTAGCCAGAGCGTTGCTGATAAAGGATGTACCTGAGCCACCGACAATAGCTATTTTGTTTATTTCTGATGTTCCACTCATATTATACCTGATTGGTGACCGGCACACAGATTGCACTCTTTCCAATATTTCTTCAGGTGTTAACGTTCTCTCTGGAGTTGCTAACACACCCATTCCATAACCCTCATAATTTGTGTCTGGCACGAGAAAGCCACTTTTTTTTAAATTAAGTTTATTGGCTAAGATGTAACTTGTACCGTTAATATAAGAATCAAAATTAGTATGGATTGAAATGAGAGAAATATTGCTTTTAATTAGTTTTTGAACGAGGCGACCAACTCTTTCGTTGTCATGCAGTTCGGTAATTGGGAAAAATATTAAAGGGTGAAAAGAAATTATACAATCGCAGTTTTTCTTGGTGGCTTCTTCAATAACATGGTCGTCTAACTCTAACGTTATAAGAATTTTTCTTACCTCTTCGTTCCCGCTTTGCACCTGCAGACCAATACGGTCTTTATCCATTGCAGTGCCAGCGGGGAAATACCTCTCAATCAGCTTTAGTATATTTCCTATTGTCATTTACCAGCGACTTAATTAATACCTATTTCAAAAAAACAAAATAATGCGACTATCAAATTACGAAACTTTATAAATTAAACCAATTTTATCTTCAATATTTTATGAAAAAATAATAATAAATCTGTAGAGCGTTAGAAAATCAGATGGAAAACAGAGGTAGTAAAGGAATTTGAATATTATTATAAAAAACACTAATTCTGAAATAGGTTTCCATGTTTAGTAAAGGATGAGCCCTTCAATACATTTTCGGATGTAAGAGTAAAATTAATTATTTTGAATATTGGAATTGTATATGAAATTATCAAAAGTCGAGAAGAATAGAGAAGATATTGCGGTGTTGGGTGTGAGGGTATAACCTTATTGGGTTTTATTCCTTAGTGTTTTTTGAGTTTCTTTGTTATCTTGTAAAATTGTATAACGACATATCATTAATAATAATTTAATATTTAGCTCTATATAAAATATTTGTTATTATCAGCTAATATTATTATATTATATCTATATATTGAGTTATTAGAATTTTTATTAGGTAAGAATAAAAATGAACAGAACAATTTTATTAGCAGTTTTATTATTCATTAATGTTGTTACAATTTTTTCCCAAAAGCAGGGACAGGAACTGATTGATTCGCTGAGTAAAGAGCTTCCAAACGCAAAAGAAGATACGAATAAGATAAAAATTTTATATGAATTGTCCTATGAATATCGTAATATTAATCCTGAAAAAGGATTAGAATACGGATTAGTAGGACAAGAACTTTCGCAAAAGCTTAACTGGAATAGAGGTGTTGTTTCTTGCTTAAGGACAATTGGCATTAACTATTCCATTCAAAATGAATATGAAAAAGGATTGGATTATCTGAACAAAGCTCTAAAGCTAAGCAAAAAGATAAAATATAAATCAGAGTCTGCTAAAATCTTAGGTAGTATAGGCATTGTACATTACATGACTTCTAATTATCAAGAAGCTATTAAATATCATAAAATGGCACTTAAATTAGATGAAGAAATTGACAACTGGAAAGGAATAGCAAAACATCTGGGAAATATTTCTAAAGCCTATTTGAAATTATCTGAATATGACCAAGCCATTAATATACTCAACAATGCACTTAAAATTTTTAAAAATTACGATAAAAGAGAGTATGTAAATATTTTGTCTCAAATAGCTAAGGCATATTATCAAGCAGAAAATTATGAAGAATCAATCAAATATTATAATAAAACTATCGAGAGAGCTAAAGGGATTAATTATAATTCAGTACTTGCTTTAAGCTATAGTAATCTTGGAGTAATATATTATAAGCAGGGAAAGTATTCTAAAACTATTGACTATTACCTTAAAGCTTTAAAAATTGATGAGGGAATTGGGAATAAAAGATGGATTTCTTCGGATCTAAATCAATTAGGCACAGTATATACAGCTCTTGATGATAATGAAAAAGCTTTAAAATATTATGAAAAGTCTCTTAAAATAGCAAAGGAATTGAATCTTAAAAAACAAATGGCTGCAAAATATCATAATATTGCTAATATTATTATTAAGGATACCAATAATGTTGAAAAAGCCAAAGATTATTATGAAAAAGCCTACGAGATCAATGTTGAATTTGATAATAAGTATTATCAAGGTTTAAACCTAATTGCATTAGGTTATATATACAAAAGTCAATTTAAATTTGAAAAGGCATTAGATCATTTAAATAGAGCTCTTGAAGTATTTGAAAAAATTGATAGTGAAATTGGGAAATGTTATGTTCTACATGAATTGGGTAATTTATATTGTGTATTTGCCATAAACTCAGATAAAAAGGAATATTTCGAATTTTCAACAAATCTAAATCATAATAAATTATATAATCTTAATAAGTCCATAGAAATGCACAAAAAAGCAATTCTATTGGCAAAAAATATAAATTTAACTGGAAGAATATTATTGGTTTATGAAGATATTTCATACACATACAAAGAAATGGGCAATTACAAGAATGCTTATGAATATCATGTTAAATACACTGAATTAAAAGACTCAATCTTCTCAATAGATAAAGCAAAAGAAATAGCAAACCTCGAAGCAAAAAGAGAAAATGAGATAAAAGATGCTGAAATTAAAATTCTAAATAAAGAAAAAGAATATGAAGCTGAGAAAAACAAATGGATAATCATTTCTTTTTCAGGAGGTGTCATATCTCTCCTTGTTTTAGCTTTTGGTTTATATCTCAGATATCGCTTTAAGTCAAAAGCTGAAACGTTATTAAAGCAAAAGAACGAAGAAATATCAAACGCTCATGAAAATATAACTGCCTCAATAACTTACGCGAGTAAGATTCAAGCAGCTATGTTACCATTTAACGATAAAATGGAGGAATTACTAAATGAATATTTCGTTCTCTTTCTACCAAAAGACATTGTATCAGGAGACTTTTATTGGATCGAAAAAATTGATGGTAAAATATTCCTCGTTGTGTCGGACTGTACAGGACACGGAGTCCCGGGTGCTTTCATGTCTATGATAGGAAATGAAATGCTGAATAATATAATCATTAAGCAAAAAGTAGATGAACCTGCACAAATATTGGCTCAAATGCACAAGGATGTCCGCTTTGCACTTAAACAGGACGAAACTGTGGATTCAACTCATGATGGCATGGATGTTTGTATCTGCGTTATTGATAAAAATGAGAATAAATTAACATTCGCCGGAGCAAAGCGACCTCTTTATTACGTCCAGAACAATGAATTCTATGAAATTAAAGGAGATAAGAAGCCAATCGGTGGTCGTCAGAAAGAAGAAGATCGAACTTTTACTAACAACGAAATAGAGTTGCAGAGCGGAATGATGATATATTTGACCACCGACGGCTACCAAGACCAACATAATATAGATCAAGAAAAATATGGGGTAAAGAGATTTCGTGGATTACTCCATTCCATTGCAGACAAACCAATGGAAAAACAAAAAAATCTCCTTGAAAAAGAGCTTAATGAGTTTTCACAAGGAGAGAAGAACAGAGATGATGTTGCTGTGTTGGGAGTGAGGATATAATATCAAACAAGAGTTTCATGTAGCTACCATAGGTTTATGCTCTCTTTCGGCTGCATATTCCAAAGCAGCAAGAATGTCTTCCCTTGTTAATTCAGGGAAATCATCAATAATATCCTCGAAAGACATATCATTGGCGAGCCAGGACAGAATGTCGTAAACCGTTATTCTCAAACCCCTAATGCAGGGTTTCCCACTGCGTTTGCCAGATTCTATAGTAATAATATTACTATTCATTTTAATTCTCATTTATTTTTAATATATTATGATACGTTTTTTTATATCATTTTTTTTTAAGATGGATGAGCCATGAAAAGATCATTAATTGCCATTGCCATTTTGCTCCTTCTTTGTAACATATCATTATTACAAGCCCAAAAGCAGGGGCAAGCACTAATTGATTCCCTTCTGAAGGAACTACCGAAGGCAAAGGAGGATACGAATAAGGTAAATCTGCTTTATGAATTATCAAAAGGTTTTTTAAGCTTAGCCCCTGATAAAGGTATTAAGTATGGCGAACAAGCTCTTGATTTATCAATTAAACTAGATTTCAGAAGAGGTCAGGCAAAAGCTTTAAATGGTATCGGTATAAATTATAATTCTAAAGCTGATCTTAACAAAGCTCTAGAATATTTTCAAAATTCAATAAAAATAAGTAAGGAAATTGGATTAAAAAGAATAATGGCTTATAGTCTTGCAAATATTGGCTTAATATATCGCAATAAATCAGACAACGATAAAGCTATTGAAAATTTTCTTATTGCTTTAAAAATAGGGAAGGAAATTAACGATAAAAAAGGTATTGCTTTTAACTTTTACAACATAGGTGGAGTTTATCTAAGTCAAGGTAATAATGATAAAGCATTCGATAATTTTATCGAAGCTATGATAATTTATAAAGAAATAGATGACAAAAGGAGAATTGCATATACCCAGACAGGAATTGGATTAACTTATCTGAATAAATTAGATTACAAGAATGCTTTAAAACATTTTCAAAATGTAAAAAATATTAATGAGGAAATAGGTGATAGAATATTATTGGCTTCAACCTTAAGTAATATTGGAGACATCTATAAATTAATGAAAAAATATGATAAATCTATAGAATATACTCAAAAGGCAATAAATGTAAGTAATGAAATTGGCTCTAAAATGCATATTGCATATTGTTATAATAATCTGTCACAAATTTACATGCTTTTAGCCCATGAAGAAGATTCATTAAACCAGAAAAAAAATATTCATAATAATAGAAAAGCTAATACATATTATCAAAAAACATTAGATTATGCATTGAAAGCCGAAAAATTGGCAGAAAATAATGAGTACCAAATGATATTATATCAAATATATGAAACGGTATCTATAGCTTATGAAAAACTAGGTAATACTAGTAAGGCACTGGAGTATTATAAAAAATATACAGTAGAAAAAGACTCTGCTCATTCCAAAGAAAAAACGGCAAAAACATTGGAACTAATGGCTGAGCATGAAGCAGAAATGCGTGAAAGGGATATTAAAGATTTGGAAGAAGAAAAAGACCTTCAACAAACAAGGACATATTATCTTTCTGCTGTTTCCTTGTTGGCTTTGATTGCCATTATCATCGGCTTCTTTTTCTATCGCAACAAAAGAAGAAGCAATCGCTGGCTTTCTGCAAAAAACAAAGTGATCCAGGATGCAAACATCGAACTTGATTCACTCAACAACGACCTTGCAGAGAAAAACCAGCAAATCGTTCATGCAAATATCGAACTTGACACTCTGAATACAGACCTCGCCAGCAAAAACTACGAAATATCCGAAGCAAATGAAAAAATA
>Ga0272443_10004753_pt1 | contig 14513 bp, 14 predicted proteins | sample SSMAcet12_FD_193581 | JGI IMG/M metagenome (GOLD analysis project Ga0272443, IMG submission 193581) | Marine sediment archaeal communities from Little Sippewissett salt marsh, Falmouth, MA, United States - SSM-Acet-12 | ecosystem: Environmental > Aquatic > Marine > Wetlands > Sediment ...
GGTGCTGGCCGTGGTCGCCCTGACCACCAGCGGCGGCTGGATCGTCCCCGTCCTACTCATCGCGGCCGGCGCCTGGATGCTGCTCCGTCCCGGCAGCGCCCGCGACGTCGCCTCCGCGTTGCGGCCCGCTGCGCCGGCCCCCGCGGCCAGCCAGGCGCCCGTCGTGGCCGAGCCGGTCGAGGCCGCCGCCGCCGAACCGGCCCCGCCGGCCGCCCCCGCCGCCGCGGAGCCCGTCGCGGCATCCGACGACATGCGCGCGGCGCCCTCGAGCGACGGCGAAGCGAGCGGCGGGTCCACCGCCGAGGAGACCGGCGACGACACCGAGGAGAAGCCCGCGAACTGAACCCGCACGCCCTCCCGGGGCCTGCACGCAGCCTGCGCCCACGGCCATCGCGCCGTGGGCGCAGCTTCGTGGTGGCGAGCGCTAGGCGAACCAGCCGTTCACGCGCTCGGCCAGGTGGTCGCCGATGGAGAGCGCGGCCGTCGCCGCCGGCGAGGGCGCGTTGAGCACGTGCAGCGAGCGTTCGGTCTCCACGACGGCGAAGTCGTCGACGAGCTTCCCCTGCGGGTCGATCGCCTGGGCGCGCACGCCGGCGCCACCGCGGCGGACGTCGGCGGCGGTCACAGAAGGGACCAGCTTCTGCAGCGAGCGCACGAAGGCCGCGGTGGAGAACGAGCGGTAGGTCTCGAAGGCGCCGGTGCGCCAGAAGCGCCGCGCGAGGCGCCAGAAGCCGGGGTAGGCGGCGATCTCGGCGAGGTCGCGGGCGTCGACGCGGGTCCAGCCGTACCCCTCCCGCGCGAGGGCGAGCACCGCGTTGGGGCCGGCCTCCACCTCGCCCTGGACGGTCCGCGTGAAGTGCACCCCGAGGAAGGGCAGCGCCGGGTCCGGCACCGGGTAGATGAGCCCGCGGACGAGGTCGCGCCGCTCCGGCCGCAGGAAGACGTACTCGCCGCGGAAGGGCACGATGCGCACCTGAGGCCGGGCGCCCGCGAGGCGCGCGATGCGGTCGGCGTGGAGGCCGGCGCAGGCGATCAGGCGGCGCGCGCGGAAGGTGGTGCTTGGTGTGGTGAGCCGCAGCCCGCCCGGCTCCTCGGCGATGCCGACCAGCGCCTGACCGAACTCGACCCGCGCCCCCCGCGCGCGCAGGCGCGCGAGCAGCGCGCGGCACACGCCCGGGTAGTCGACGATCGCCGTGTGCGGCGAGTGGATGGCGCGCAGGCCGGCGGCGTGGGGCTCGATCCGCCGCAGCTCCTCGGCGTCGATCATCCGCAGGCCCGGCACCCCGTTGGCGGTGCCGCGCTCCAGCAGCCGGTCGAGGCGCGGCAGCTCGGCCTCGTCGGTGGCGACGATCACCTTGCCGACCGCGTCGTAGGCGACGCCGTGCTCGGCGCAGAAGTCGCGCAGGCGCCCCACGCCGGCCACGCACAGGCGCGCCCGCAGGGAGCCCGGCGTGTAGTAGATGCCCGCGTGCACCACGCCGCTGTTGTGGCCGGTCTGGTGGCGCGCGACGTCGTCCTCCTTCTCGAGCAGCAGCAGGTGGAGGTCGGGGTGGCGCGCGAGGAGGGCGTCGGCGGTGGCCAGGCCGACGATGCCGCCGCCGACGACGGCGACGTCGTAGGGGGCGTCGGCATGGCCCGGGGGGCGGGTGGCGGCGGGCATGGCGGAGCCTACCGCGGGCGCGGGACGTTCGGACCTCCCGACGACCGGCGCCGCGCCCCATACTTCAACCATGGTTGGTTCAACGAGCGTTGAAACGTTGGATCCCGAGGCGGCCCTGCCGCAGCTGCGGGCCCTCGCCGACCCGACCCGTCTCCGCATCGTCGCGCTGCTCGGCGCCGGTCCCCGCTGCGTCTGCTCGCTGCAGGAGGAGGTCGACGTCGCCGGCAACCTCCTCTCCCACCACCTCCGGGTGCTTCGCGAGGCGGGCCTGATCGAGGGCTCGCGGCGGGGACGGTGGATCGACTACCGGTTGCTGCCGCAGGCCTTCGGCGGCATCGAGCGGCTGCTGGCCGGCGTGCGCGACGGCGGGACCGCCGCCTGCTGCGCGACCGCCACGCCGCGGGCGCCCGCCCGCCGGCCTACCGCGCGGGCAGCGGCGACCTGATGCAGGCGACGGCCGCCGGGGCGCAGCGTTCCGACGCCCGCGCATGGGCGCTCGTGGCGGCGGCTTCCGTCGCCTGGATCGCCCTCTACCGCACGATCCTGCCCCTGTGGGACTGGCTGGTCTACGGCGTGGTCGGCCTCGACCCGGCGACCCGGCTCGGCGGTGCCGTCCACTTCTTCTTCTACGACGTCAGCAAGATCCTGCTGCTGCTGACCGGCATCGTCTTCGTGGTGACCGTCCTGCGCTCCTTCCTGAGCGTCGAGCGCACGCGCGCCTTGCTCGGCGGCCGCCGAGCGGGGCTCGGCACCGTGCTGGGCGCCGTCTTCGGCGTTGCCACCCCCTTCTGCTCGTGCTCCGCGGTGCCCGCCTTCATCGGCTTCGTCGCCGCCGGCGTGCCGCTCAGCGCGACCATGGCGTTCCTCATCGCCAGCCCACTCGTCGACGTCGTCGCGGTCACCCTCCTGGTCGGCCTGTTCGGCTGGCAGACCGCGGCCATGTACGTCGGCGCTGGCCTGATCGTCGCCATCGTGGCCGGCACGGTCCTCGGCCGGCTGCGGCTGGAGCGCTTCGTGGAGGGCTTCGTGTTCGAGACGCGGGTGCGCGGGGGCGTCGATCCGGCGCTGGGGCTCACCTGGTCCGACCGCTTCGCGCTGGGCCGCGACGAGGTGGAAGGCATCGTGCGCCGCATCTGGCCCTTCCTGCTCGTCGGCATCGGCCTGGGCGCCGCGATCCACGGCTGGCTCCCCGAGGACCTCTTCGCCCGCGTCGCCGGCCCCGACAACCCCTTCGCGGTGCCGCTGGCCGTCTTGCTCGGGGTGCCGCTGTACACCAACGTCGTCGGCGTCGTCCCGCTGGTGGCCGCGCTGCAGGCCAAGGGCCTCGCGATGGGGACGCTGCTCGCCTTCATGATGTCGGTCGTCGCGCTGTCGCTTCCCGAGATGGTCCTGCTGCGCCGCGTGCTCAAGCCGCAGCTGATCGGCATCTTCGTCGCCATCGTCGCCGCCGGCATCGTCGGCGTCGGGATCCTGTTCAACGCGCTGCTGTGAGCACGCCGAGGAGGTCGTCGTGAACGTCAAGGTCCTGGGATCGGGCTGCGCCAACTGTCAGCGCCTCGCCGCCAACGTCCAGCTCGCGCTGGAGCACGCCGGCATGACCGCCGAGGTGGAGAAGGTCGAGGACATCGCCGCCATCATGGGCTACGGCGTCACGGCCACGCCCGCCCTGGTGGTCGACGAACGTGTCCTGGTCAGCGGCCGCGTGCCGAGCCCGACGCAGATCGAGGCGTTGCTGCGCGGGGTGTGACCCCGGCGACGCGGGGGGGCCACAGCGACCGCCTACCGTTCGGCATGCCCACGACGACGCGAGCGTGGCGAGGCCGCTGATCCGCGCCCCAGCGGGCGGTGGCTCACGTTCTCGCGAGGGGCCTTGCGCTAGCTTCATGCATGCGATCCCGCCCCACCCTTCGTGCTGCCCTCGTCGCCCTGGTCGCATCGCTCGCGGTCGCCGCCGCCCAGCGCGCGCCCGATGCCGAGTTGCCGCTCCTGCGGCCCGAGCTGCTCGCCCTGACGTGCCCGGAGCGGACGTGGTCGCAGCCGCCGACGGAGGCCCAGCGCCTCGCGGCGGCCCGTAGGGATGTCTTCCGGGCGCTGCTGCCCGAGTACCTCGCGCGCCTGCCCGCCGAGCCGGACCAGGTGCTCGCCATGCCCGTCGATGGCGTGCGCGTGGCCCAGATCGCGGACACCTGGGGCGCCCCGCGCGGCGGCGGCCGGCGCCACGAGGGCCAGGACGTGTTCGCGCCGCGGGGCACGCCGATCCGCTCGGCCACCCACGGGATCGTGTTCGAGATCAGCGACCGCTTCACCGGCGGCCGCGGGGTGATGGTGCTCGGTGCCGGCGGCGTGCGCTACTTCTACACCCACTTCGACGCCTACGCCGAGGGCCTGCGCGAGGGGATGTCCGTCACGCCCGACACCATCCTCGGCTACGTGGGCACGGACGGCAACGCCGGCGGGACGCCGCCCCACCTGCACTTCGGCGCCTACGCCTTCGACCCCGAGACCTGCCGCCACCGGGCCTTCGACCCGCTGCCGCTACTGGTCGACCGCGACCGGGTGGCCCAGCAGTAGCGCGTCTCGCTGCTCGCCTCGGCCCACGTACCGCCGAAGCCGCCGTCGTCCATGCGCTCGAGCGTGCCGTACGGCCAAGCGCCGTTCTCGGGATCGAAGCCGGCGACCGTGCGCATGGCGGTGATGACGAACACGAGCGCGCGGCGGTCGTCCGTTCGACCGACGCCGGGGTCCGGCGCGCGACCGTGGTCTGCCGAACGGAGAGCGGCGCGCACCGCCGGGTAGCCTGCCGCATGCCGCAGCGTCCGCCCCGCGCCCTCTCTCGCGGCGCGTGTGCTTGGCTCGCCGCCACCGTGGGGTCGCTGTGGGGCCTGGCCGCCGCCCAGGCGCTCCCCGACCCGGCGTTCCCGGTCGTGCGCCCCGAGTTCGTGGGTTTCGTCTGCGGGCCGGGGGACCCGCCGGTCGCGCGCACCGAGGCCGAGCGCGCCCGCTTCGCGATGCGCGCCCGCTACCGCGCGTTCCTGCCGGCCTTCCTGGCGCGCGTCGGGGGACGGCCCGACGCCGTCCTGCTCATGCCCGTGGACGGCCTGCGGGTCGCCCAGGTGAGCGACACCTGGGGCGCCCCCCGCGGCGGTGGCCGGCGTCACGAGGGCCAGGACCTCTTCGCGCCGCGCGGCACGCCGGTGCGCTCGGCCACGCCAGGCTTCGTCTACCGGATCGACGACCTCAGCCTCGGCGGTCTGTCGGTGACCATCGTCGGCGAGGGCGGCCGGCGCTACTACTACACCCACTTCGACGCGGTGCCCGACGGCCTCGTGGAGGGGCAGCGGGTCGGCGTCGACACGGTGATCGGCTTCGTGGGCGACTCCGGCAACGCCGCCGGCACCCCCACCCACCTGCACCTGGGGGTGTACGACGGCAGCGAGGAGGACCCGTGCGCCTGGGTCGCCATCGACCCGCTGCCGCTGCTGGTCGACCGGCCCTGAGCGCGCCGCCGCGGGCCGCGGCGCGGCGCCACGCGCAGCCCCTCGGGCGGATGCGGCATCGGGGTCAGCGGGCCCGCAGCGCGTAGCGGGCGGTGGCCGGACCGCCGTCGAGCCACACGACGTCGACGTACCAGCGCCCCGGCGACGGCGCCGGGACGGTGAGCACGGCGCGGTTCGCGACGTCGATGTCGCGGAAGTCCCAGTCGCCGTCGTCGCCGAGCGAGACGATCTCGCTGCCGTACTTGAGGAACAGGTCGAGGTCGGCGTCGGCGGTCATCTCCACGGTGAGGGTCGCGGTCCCGGCGGGCACCTCGACGAAGTAGGTGTGGAACGCCGCCGTGTCGATCGTGCCCGCGAGCTCGGCGCGGACCTGCTCGCCGAGGAGCACGGGCCCCACCAGGCCGCTGGCGCCCCCCACGGCCGCCGGCGTGCCGCCGCCAACGATCCCGCCGGCCGCGCCGACCTCGCTCGCGCGGGCCGTCAGCGTGTAGGCCCCGGTCTCACCGGCGAAGGCGCTGGTCACCGCCACCAGGTAATCGCCGGTCGCCGCCGGCACGAGCGACGCAGCCACGTCGAGGCCGTAGCCGGCCGAGTCGTCGACCTCGAGGACGATGTCGTCTTCGGGGCCCAGCACCACCAGGTAGACGTCGAACTCCTCCGAGCTCAGCTCGAACCACACCGGCGCGCCGGCGACGAGGCGCACGGCGTAGACGTCGACGTACTCGCCGCTGTCGAGGGTGAAGTCGACCGCGCTGAGCATGCCCCGTTCGGCGAGGAGCGGGTCGGCGGGCAGGGTCGCGGGCGCGGTGGGCCCGACCGCCGCGGAGGACGTGGCCACCTCGAGGAGGTAATCGCCCGTCTCGCCGGGCGCGTAGCTGGTGACGACCAGCGTGTAGCGCCCGCTGACGGCCGGGTCGAAGCCCTCGGCCACGTCGCTGCCGTACCCCGGACTGTCGTCGACCTCGAGGACGATCTGGTCGGTCGGATCGATCACGGCCAGGTAGACGTCGAAGGCGCCGGAGCTGAGCCCGATGGCGACGGGCGCGCCGGCGGTCAGCTCGACCTGGTGGAACGCCAGGTACTCGCCGGAGTCCAGCGTCTCGTTGCCGGGACCCAGGGCGCCGCGTTCGCTGAGCAACAGGTCCCCGACGACCGGTGACAGGGGCGTGGGCGTGGGCGTCGGCGCGATGGGCGTCGGCGCGGGCCCGAGGGGGTTGGCCGGCGTCGGCGCCACGCTGGCGACCTGGCTACCGAGCCCGCCGGAGCGGTTGACGTTGGCCACGTGGGCCGTCAACAGCGGCCAGGCGAGCGCGATCGGCCGCAGGTAGTCCTGCCGCTCGATGTAGCTCTCGTCGCTCGTCTGCACGCCCAGGGTGGGGACGCCGACCAGCAGGCCGTTCTCGTCGAACGCCGCGCCGCCGGAGTTGCCGCGCGCCAGCTTGGCGTCGGTCTTGATCCACTGCTTGCCGCCGGCGGTGAGGTCCTCGCCGAGGAAGCCCGAGACGATCCCCGAGGTGAACGTGATCGTGTTGCCGGAGATGCCCGGGTAGCCCACCACCGTGATCGGGTCGCCGGGGATGAGCGAGTTCGAGTCGCCCACCGGCATCGATACGAAGGTGAAGCCCGCCGGCAGCGGCCGCTCCTCGGCGTCCTCGACGATGTGCACGATCGCCAGGTCGTGCCGCGGGTCGCCCGCCACGAAGCGGGCCCAATAGCGGAACTCGGGCTCCAGGTCGGGCGATCGCGGGTCGGTGACGAAGATGCCGTGCCACTCGAAGGCGCGGCCCGTTTCGTCGTCACCGACCACGTGGAAGTTGGTCAGCACGAAGCCATCGGGGCTGACGATGGTCCCCGATCCGCTGGTGCCGGCGAACTGGTTGCCGGCCATGTCGTAGGGACGGACCTCGACCACGGCCTGCAGGATGCGCTCGCGCACCTCGCGCGGCAGGACCGCCTGGGCCCAGGCGTGCTGGGCGACGACGAGGGTCAGGAGCAGCGGGAGCAGGACCTTCCAGCGTTGCATGGCTCCTCCGTGGGGCGCGTGGGCCGCGGGCGCCCCGGGGGGGCGCGGCGTGCGCCGTGCATGCCCCTAGCCTAGCCGAACCCCCGTCGTAGTCTGCGGCATGAGTCTCACGTTGCCCACCCGCGCCGAGCTCGCCCCCGAGGAGACGTGGGCGCTCGAGCACCTCTTCGCCACCCCCGACGACGCCGAGGCCGCGCTGCGCGACACCGATGAGCGCGTCGCGGCGCTGGGCGCGCGGGCGGGGAGCCTCGCCGGCGACGCGGCCGGCCTGCTCGCCGCCCTCGAGGCCCTGGAGGCCCTCACCCGCGCGAGCACGCGCCTGGGCAACTACTTCCGGTTGCCCGTCACGACCGACCAACTCGACCCGCGAGCGCGGGCTTTGGACGGGCGCTTCCAGGGCGTCGCCGCCCGCTGGGCCCGGGCGCTGGCCTTCGTCGAACCGGAGCTGTTGGCGTCGCCGCCCGAGCGACTCGCGGCGTTCGTGGCGCAGGAGCCGCGGCTGGCGCGCTTTCGGCCGTACCTGGCCAGGCTGGAGGAGCGGAGGCCGCACGTCCGCTCGCCCGAGATCGAGGACGTGTTGGCCGGGGCCGCCGGCGTCTTCGACGCCTACGAGCGTTCGCGCGACGCGCTGGCCGAGGGCGACCTGCGCTTCGTGCCGGTCCACGTGGCGGGTGGCGCCCGCGAGCTGGCGCCCAGCAGCTACCGCGCCCTGGTCCACGACCCCGATCGCGCGGTCCGCCGGCAGGCCTTCGAACGCTGGACCGACGGCTACCTCGGCGTGGGCGACACGCTGGCCGAGACCTACCTGGCGCGGGTGCGTCGCAGCGCGTTCGAGGCCGAGGTGCGCGGCCACGCCTCCGGCGAGGCGCTGGCGTTGGCCGACCACCGCGTGACGACCGAGGTGCTGGACGCCACCCTGGAGGCGTTCCAGCGGCGTCTCCCCGTGTGGCACCGCTACTGGGCGGCGCGCCGCCGGCTCCTGGGCGTCGATCGCCACCAGCCCTGGGACGTGTTCGCGCCGCCGCCGACGCGGCGCGTGGAGGTCCCCTACGGCCAGGCCGCGGCGTGGATCGCCGAGAGCGCCGCGCCGCTCGGTCCCGCGTTCGTCGGTCAGTTGCGGCGCGGCATGCTCGACGGCCGCTGGGTCGACCGCCGCCCCAACCGCGGCAAGCGCCAGGGTGCCTTCTGTGAGGACGCGCCGGACGTGCACCCCTACGTCTTCGTCAGCTACACGGACGACCTCCCCTCCGCCAGCACCCTCGCCCACGAGATGGGGCACGCGTTGCACGCCGTGTGGTCCGAGGCCGCCGTGCCCGCGCTCGACGGCGTCCGGGCGCTGTCGATGACCGTGGCCGAGACGGCCTCCAACGGGCTGCAGGCGTTGCTGCGCGGGTACCTCATGCGGCACGAACTCGCCGCCGACCCCGACTTCGAGCTCGCGTTGATCGACGAGGCGTTCGGCAACCTCCACCGCTACCTCTTCGTCATGCCGACGCTGGTGCGTTTCGAGCGCGAGGTGCACGCGGCCGTCGGCCGGGGCGAGGCGCTCGCGGCCCGCGACCTGACGTCCAAGGCCGCGGCGCTCTTCGCCGAGGCCTACGGCCCCGCGATCGTCGCCGGTTGGGACGACGAACTCGCCGACCGGGTCGGCATCGCCTGGGCCGAGTTCCCGCACCTGTACGTGCCCTTCTACACCTTCCAGTACACCGTGGGCATCGCCGTCGCGCTGGCGCAGGTCGCGCGCATCGATGCCGGCGACGAGGGCGCGGTGGCGGCGTACCTGGACTTCCTGTCCGCCGGCGGCTCGGTGCCACCCGTCGAGCTCTTCGCCCGTCTCGGCTTCGACGTCACGACGCCGGCGCCGGTGGAGGCGGCCTTCGACGTCGTCGAGGGCCTGGTCGCGCGCCTGGAGGCGCACGCCGACCGCGTCGCGGGTTGACGCGGCCGAGGGCGCCCCGGGGCCCATGAGCGAGGCGCCCGGTCGGATGACCGGGCGCCTCGAGCTGGATGGGGGTCGGTGGTTCAGTAACGGTCGCGCGAGCCGCCGCCCATGGCGGGCCCCACGCTGCGGGTGACCTTGACCATCTTGGCCTGCGGGCCCTTGGCGCCCTGCTCGACCTCGAACTCGACCTCGTCGCCTTCGTTGAGCGAGCGGTAGCCGTCGCCCTGGATCGCGGAGAAGTGGCAGAAGACGTCCTTGCCGCCGCCCTCGACCGCGATGAAGCCGAAGCCCTTTTCATTGTTGAACCACTTGACAGTTCCGGTAGCCATTGTCGTACCTATCTTCCTTGAGCCGCCGTGGATCCCACGGCGTTCATGCGTTTGCCGATGTGCGCAAGCACACCGGGTCTCTGAACGAGAGCTCTTTGGCTGCCATCCGGGGACCAGGCACCCTACACGGTGGCGGGGGTGGTGTCAAGGCAACCGTACACATTCAGCTCGCTTGGCTCGTTCGCTGCGGGTCCCGACCCCACCGTCCCGGGGGCGAACGGGGTCCGCGCGGCCGCTGCCCCGCCGGCCATGGTGCGGGACGCCACGCAGTACACTCGAGGTGTCGAACAACTCGATCGCAAGGAGGCGCACATGTTCCGTCCCATCCGCTCCTTCGTCCTCGCGCTCGTCGCGCTCGCCCTCGTCGGCGCCGCGCTCGCTCAGAGCGGCAAGCTCACGATCGAGAGCTGGCGCAACGACGACCTCGGCATCTGGCAGGACCTGATCATCCCGGCCTTCAACGAGCGCTACCCGGACATCGAGGTCGTCTTCTCGCCCACCGCGCCGACCGAGTACAACGCGGTCCTGAACTCGCGCCTCGAGGCCGGCAGCGCGGGCGACCTCATCACCTGCCGCCCCTTCGACCTGTCGCTCGACCTGTTCAACCAGGGGTACCTCGCCTCGCTCAACGACCTGCCGGGCATGGAGAACTTCTCCGACGTCGCCCGCAGCGCGTGGATCACGGACGACGGCAGCGACGTCTTCTGCGTGCCGATGGCCTCGGTCATCCACGGCTTCATCTACAACAAGGACGTCTTCGAAGAGGCCGGCGTCGACGAGCCCACGACCTACGTCGAGTTCCTCGCCACCCTGCAGACGATCGCCGACGCCGGCTACGCGCCGCTGGTCATGGGCACCACCGACCAGTGGGAGGCCGCGACGATGGGCTACCAGAACATCGGCCCCAACTACTGGAACGGCGAGGAGGGCCGTCAGGGCCTGATCGCGGGCACGATCGGCTACGACGAGGACGGCTTCGTCGAGGCCTTCGAGGCCCTGGCCGCCTGGCGCCCGTTCCTGCCCGACGGCTACCAGGCGATGTCGTACCCCGACGCGCAGAACTTCTTCACGCTGGGGCTCGGGGCGATCTTCCCCGCGGGCTCGTGGGAGATCGGCGTCTTCAACCCGCTGGTCGATTTCGAGATGGGCGCCTTCAAGCCGCCCGTCCCGGCCGGCCAGGACACCTGCTACATCAGCGACCACACCGACATCGCGCTGGGCATGAACGCCGACACCGCCAACCCCGAGGCGGCGCGCGCCTTCCTCGCGTGGATGACGACGCAGGAGTTCGCCGAGCTCTACGCCAACGCGCTGCCCGGCTTCTTCCCGCTCGCCGACCACCCCGTCACGCTCGAGGACCCGCTCGCCCAGACGTTCCTCGACTGGCGCGGCGAGTGCGAGTCCACGATCCGCAGCGCGTACCAGATCCTCTCGCGCGGCACGCCCAACAACGAGAACGACCTGTGGAACGCCGCGGCCCAGGTGCTCAACGGCACCCTGACCCCCGAGGAGGCCGGGGCGATGGTGCAGCGCGGCCTGGAGAGCTGGTACCCGCCGCAGCAGAACCGCTGAGCGATCCACGCACGCCGACACCGGGGGGCGGGCCGAGTGCCCGCCCCCCGCCTTCGTGCCGACGGTAGACTGCCGGTGCGGTGAAAAGCAGGAAGCCCTTCCCGTTCCACGTCATCGTCTTCTTGGCGCCGGCCACGCTCGTCTACACGGCGTTCATGATCTACCCCTTGCTGGACTCGCTGCGCCTGAGCATGTTCGCGCCGGGCGCCGAGCGCGTCGAGGCGTTCGTCGGCCTCGCCAACTACCAGCGCCTGGTCAGCGACCCGAACTGGGCGCCCTTCCTGTGGAACGCCATCCGCAACAACTTCGTCTTCTTCGCCGTCCACATGCTCGTGCAGAACCCGCTCGGGCTGCTGCTGGCCGCCCTGCTGAGCTCGCAGATCGTGCGCTTCCGGGCGCTCTTCCGCACGGTGCTGTTCCTGCCGACCGTGCTCTCGATCGTGCTCGTCGGCTTCATCTGGCGGCTGATCCTCAGCCCCATCTGGGGCATCTCGCAGGACTTCCTGGGCCTCTTCGGCGCGGCCCACCTCAACCAACCCTGGCTCGGCCTCGAGGCGACCGCGCTGGTGACGCTGTCGCTGATCTCGGTGTGGCAGTGGGTGGGCATCCCCATGCTGCTCTTCCTGGCGGCGCTGGTGGGGATCCCCGACGAGTTGATCGAGGCCGCCCGCGTGGACGGCGCCACCGCCTGGCAGGTGTTCTGGGGCATCAAGTTCCCGCTCATCCTGCCGACCGTCGGCATCGTGGGCGTCTTGACCTTCGTCGGCAACTTCAACGCCTTCGACCTCATCTACACGACCCAGCGCGCCCTGGCGGGGCCGAACTTCTCGACCGACATCCTCGGCACCTTCTTCTTCCGCACCTTCTTCGGCGCGCAGCTGCAGCCGGGCAACCCCACGATGGGCGCCACCGTCGCGGGCGTGATGTTCCTGATCATCCTGACGGGCGTCGTGCTCTACCTCTTCGCCTACCAGCGCCGCCTGCAGAGGATCGAGCTGTGAGCGGGCGGCAGGACCGGCCGGGACGCGGGTTCGGTTACTGGGCCCAGGTGATCGGCGCCCACGCGGTCCTGCTCGCCTACACCGCCATCGCGCTCTTCCCGATCGCGCTGGTGGTCATCAACTCCTTCAAGGAGCGGCGGGCGATCTTCCGCACCCCCTACGCGCTCCCCGACGCCGACAGCTTCAGCCTGGTCGGGTACCGGACGGTCATCGAGGGCGCGCGCTTCGATCTCTATTTCCTCAACAGCCTCACGGTGACGATGGTGTCGCTGGGCCTGGTGCTGCTGTTCGCCTCGATGGCCGCCCACGCGCTGGCCGAGTACCGCTTCCGCGGCAACACCCTGCTGGGCCTCTACCTGGCGCTCGGCATCATGATCCCGATCCGCCTGGGCACCGTCAGCATCCTGCGGATCATGGTCGAGCTGGGGTTGACCGACACCCTGTGGTCGCTGATCCTCGTCTACACCGCCCAGGGCATCCCGCTGGCGGTGTTCATCCTGTCGGTGTTCATGCGCCAGGTGCCGGGCGAGCTGAAGGACGCGGCCCGCATCGACGGCGCCAGCGAGTACCGCATCTATGCGCTGATCATGCCGCTCGTGCGACCGGCGCTCGGCACCGTGGCGGTGTTCACCATGATCCCCATCTGGAACGACCTGTGGTTCCCGCTGGTGCTGGCGTCCGGCGAGCGCACCAAGACGGTCATCCTCGGCGCCCAGATCTTCCTCGGGCAGTACGTCAACGACTGGAACGCCGTGCTGGCGTCGCTGACGCTGGCGATGGTACCGATCATCGTCCTCTACGTCATCTTCTCGCGCCAGCTGATCCGCGGCCTGACGCAGGGCGCGGTCAAGTAGCCGCCCGCAAGGGCCCGCCCGCCGCGGCGTGCGTGGTGCGTCAGGACGGGTCCAGCCGCACCGGCTGCCCGGCCGCCGCCGAGTCGTAACAGGCCAGCGCCACCCGCAGCGCCTCGTAGCCGTCGCGCCAGGTGACCGGCGGCGTGCTCCCCTCCGCTACGGCGGCGAGGAAGGCCTCGATCATCGCCTGGTTCGGGTCGGCGCCCCAGCCGATCCAGGTCGGGTGGCGCGGGAGGCTCGGCGCGTAGCCGGTGAGCGCCTGCGAGAAGGCGTCGACGCTCAGTCCGCCGCGGCCGCCGATGAGCTCCATCTTCAGGTGGCCCCAGCGCGGGTAGCTCGTCGGCCGGCTCCACGAGCAGTCGACGGCGGCGAACACGCCGTTCGCGAAGGTCAGCGTCACCAGGCCGGCGGTATCGACGTCGACCTCGCCCGGGTAGAAGGGGTTGCCGACCTCGGCGTAGACCTCGACGACCTCCGAGCCCGTCATCCAGCGCAGCAGGTCGGTGAGGTGCACGGTGTGGTCCATCACCGCACCGCCGCCGGCGAGCTCGCGGTCGGCGAACCAGGCGCGGTGCGCCTTGGGGATCTCGCTGTGGTTGATGCCGTTCACGGCGACGAGCTCGCCGAGCTCGCCGCGGTCGAGCGCTGCCTTCACGGCCCGCACGCTGGCGTCGAAGCGCATGGGGAAGGCCGTCATGAACGTCACGCCGGCCGCCTCGCAGGCGTCGCGCATCGCCTCGGCGTCGGCCAGCGTGGCCTCGATCGGCTTCTCGCACAGCACGTGGACGCCGGCGGCGGCCGCCATCTCGACCAGCTCGCGGCGGCGGGCGTTCTCGGCGCAGACCACGACGGCCTCGACGCCCTCGGCGAGGAGGTCCTCGTGGCGGGCGAGGTGGCGCAGCCCGAAGGCCCCCGCGAAGCGCGCGCCGCGCGCGGCGTCGTCGTCGGAGAAGCCGACGAGCTCCGCGCCCGGGGCGGCGCGCAGGTTGCCGACGAAGCCCTCGGCGTGGACGTGGGCGAAGCTCATGATGCCGACGCGCATGTCAGGCCACCTCCGCCGGGTCGACGCTGCGGCCGCTGCGCAGCGAGGCGCGCGCGGCCAGGCCGATCCGCAGCGCCGTGGCCGCCTCCCGCGGCGTCACGGCGAACGGCCGGTCGTGCACGAGCGCGTCGTGCACGTGCTTGATCTCGGTCGTGTAGGGATCCTCCGCCATCACCGTCAGGGGCAGGCCCACCTCGGCCGTCTCGCCCGGTCCCGTCGGCAGCAGGTAGCGGCGGATGCTCTCGCTGCTCTCCGAGTCCCACTCGATGAGCCCGTCGGTCCCCGCGAGGTCGAAGGCGGTGCGGAAGACGCCGGCCGGGTACGCCCAGCCGCCCTCGACGAGCGCCATCGCGCCGCTCTCGAAGCCGAGCGTCACGAGCGCGTAGTCGCGCGGCGAGTCGGGGCGGGTGGCCCGCAGCGAGCGGGCGAAGACGCGCCTCACGGGGCCGGCGAGCATCGCCGCGTAGTCGAAGTCGTGGACCATCAGGTCGCAGATCATGCCGCCGGAGCGCGCTTCGTCGGCGAACCAACTGGCCTGGCCGGCGCGCGGCGGCGCCGAGACGCGCTTGAACCGCAGGACCCCCAGGCGGCCG
>Ga0272443_10004754_pt1 | contig 14509 bp, 12 predicted proteins | sample SSMAcet12_FD_193581 | JGI IMG/M metagenome (GOLD analysis project Ga0272443, IMG submission 193581) | Marine sediment archaeal communities from Little Sippewissett salt marsh, Falmouth, MA, United States - SSM-Acet-12 | ecosystem: Environmental > Aquatic > Marine > Wetlands > Sediment ...
TCCCCTAAAGAACGGGAAACGACTCCCCCCCCACGTGATTCTTTCCGCGCCCGGCCTTCCTCCATGGAAGATACCCCGAGGATGGTCCTGCCCCCTTCCCTTTCCAGGACGGCGAAGGGGTCCGGACAAAGGAAACCGGAAAGGTAGAACTGGTTGGCGTCATTGTAGCTCTCGGCGAAATGGAAAAGAGGCGGCTTGCTCATGGAACCATCCTAATGGAAGAAGAGGTGGAAAGGAATTGGGAATTGAGAATTGAGGTAAAAGTGCACTTGTGCACATGTGCACCGGTGCACTAGAGTTGGTTCTTCTATCCGAACTCTTCTTATTCCCTATTCCCCGTATCTCTCCCTGAACAGGACCTCTTCCTCCGGCTTTTTGCGGGGCTGGGGCTCTTCATCCGGATAGCCGCAGGCGATAAGGGAAACCAGCGTGTATTCCTTCGGAACCCGCAGGAGTTCCCGCACCTTCGGCGCGTATTCCTTTTTGTCTCCGGCAACCCAGCAGGCACCGAGACCGTGGGCGGCGGAGGCGAGGAGGATGTTCATGGTCGCCGCGCAGCCGTCTTCTAAAAAGTATTTCTCCCCGGCAAGAGTGAAAACGGCGAAACAGACCGGACTTTCCCGGATGAAAGCTCCGTATTCAGCCAGGTCTGATAAACGGTGGCGAAGCTCCTGATGGGTTACCGCACCAAGAAGCCACGGCTGAACGTTCCGTGCCGTTGGTGCCAGACGACCGCAATCGAGGATATCCTGGATGATCTCCTCCGGGACCGGGGCCGTACGGAAACGGCGTACGCTCCGGCGTGACTTGATGAACTTCGTGGTCGCATGAGTCATATCCCGCTCCAATCCTTGAGGGAAAAAAGGAATCCTGCTCCAGCTTAACGCTAGGGTAATAATAGCAATATTCCAGGTCCCTGGTACCAGGAACCTGTTCCAGGATCCACGGGGCCCATCAACCCTTCCCCGTTCTCCCTTGCCACCCATGTCCTTTCTATGTCATTTTATGCCATCTGGACTTTACAGGAGGTCCTCCTTGCCTGACATCCGGCCCTTACAAGGGATTCGATATAATCCCGAGAAAATCCCAGATCTTTCCCCGGTCGTCGCGCCGCCTTACGACGTGATCGACCCCGAACACCATTCCCGGCTCATGGACCGGGATCCGGTCAATGCGGTTCGCCTCATCCTCGGATCCAGCCCGGGACAACCAGGGAATTATACAGCCGGAGCGGCCCTCATGAAACAATGGCTTGAGAAAAGGATCCTCATCCGCGATCCTCAACCATGCTATTACATCATCGAGGACACCTTCACACTCCCGGGGAGGAAGGACCCCTTCAGAAGATGGGCCATCATCGGCCGTGTCCGTTTAGAACCCCTTGAAAACGGACAGATTTTTGCCCATGAGAGGACCCACAGCGGACCGAAAGAAGACCGCCTCCGGCTCATCAGGGCCTTCAAAGCGAACCTGAGCCAGGTATTCTCCCTTTTCGACGGAGACCACGTGGCCGTCCGCAACCTGATCGACCCCGTCTTTTCCCGAACCGCGATGGCGGATATCCTTGACGAAAAGGGGATCAGGCGCCGGTTCTGGGCCGTCAGCGACCCCGAGATCGTGAACGGGGTTTCCTCCCTTCTCTCCGAACGGAACATCTACATCGCGGATGGGCACCATCGTTATGAAACGGCTTTGGCCTATTCCATGGAGATCGCCGCCGCGGACCCATCCTGTTCCCCGCAGAGGGGGTCGAATTTCGTCATGATGGCCCTGGTGGGAATGAAAGATCCGGGCCTTGCCATCCTCCCTGTGCACCGGCTCCTTAAAAGTTTTGAAGACTTCGACCTTGAAAAGATCCTTCCGATCCTTTCGCGAACCTTTTCCATCCATTCTCTTTCAAAGGAAGATGTCCTTGCCTTCGGGGCGAATCTTTCCCAGGAGTACCTCGGGGGCCGGGGGTTCATCCTGTACGATCCCGCCGGCGGCCGCTCCTTCAAGCTCCTTCTTCGCAATGAGGTGGACCTGGCCAAACGGATGCCCGGTGTCTCCGCGCCCGTCCGCAGGCTTGAGGTGACCCTGGCGGAACAGTTCCTCATGATGGAATGCCTCAAAATGACCCCGGAACAGATCAGCCGCCAGGAACACCTGGCCTATTATCAGGACCTCGGGGAAGCCCTGATTAACGCTGACCGAAACGGCCAGCTCCTCATTATCATGCCCTCCACCAGTCTGGATGACCTCGTCGCCGTTACCGAAAACAGGGAACGCATGCCCCAGAAATCAACCTTCTTTTATCCCAAGCTCCTCAGCGGGCTCGTTTTCTACGATCACGGATCGGGGGATCCCACCCTCGCTGGAGATCGCTAGATGAAAGAGTCAGGTCCTGTCATCTGGGGGATTGGAGGAGGCAAGGGCGGTGTTGGAAAAACGGTTATCACGGCCAACATGGCCATCTGTGCCGCCCAGATGGGAAAGCGGTGCATCGCCATCGACGCAGACCTGGGCGGGGCCAATCTCCATACAATCCTGGGCATTTCGGGCCCGAACCTCACCTTGACGGACTTCATGTGCAAAAACGTGTCATCCCTTTCCGATGTCCTCGTCCCCACACCTTTTAAAAACCTTCACCTTATCAGCGGTTCCAGGGCCCTTCTGGAGATGGCCAATCCCCGCTATACCCAGAAGGAAAAACTGATCCGGCACATCATGGACCTGGATGTGGACATCGTCCTTATGGACCTGGGGTCGGGATCAGCCTTTAACACCCTCGATTTTTTTCTTTCTGCCGACGAGGGGATTCTCGTCGTCCTCCCGGAACCTACCTCGGTGGAGAACGCCTATCACTTCATCAAGGCGGCTTTTTACCGGAAATTGAAAAAGGCCACCAAACGAAACGGGGTCGCCGAGGCCATCGACAAGGCCATGGAGGAAAAGGTGGCCAGGGGAATCCAGTCGCCGAGAACGCTCATCAGCAACGTCTGGAAGATCAATCCGGAGGCTGGCCAGGCCCTGCAGGAAGAAGCGGACGGTTTCAAGCCCGACATCATTGTTAACCAGACGAGGAAATTCGATGACCTGAACCTGGGAAAGGATATCGCCCACGCCTGCAAGGACTATTTCGGTATCAACATCCGTTATCTCGGGCATCTGGAGGAAGATGATTCCCTGAGGGAAGCGGTCAGGCTTCGCAAGGCGGTCATGGAAGCCTTCCCCTACAGTCCCTTCGCCGGTTCCATCAGGGTCCTGGCCCAGAACCTCCTCTCCAAAAAAGAGGCCACGACGTGACCAAAACCGCCACTTCGGAAGATTTTCACGTTCTCGATCTTCCAGAGGATGCCACCTCCGAGGAAGCTCGTCGTGCCTATCACCGGATGAAGGCCCTGTACGCCGAGGGAGCCCTGGCAACGTACAATCTCATCGAAAATGACCAGAGACAGGAGATCCTGGACCGTATCGAGAGGGCATACATGCGCATTTCCCATGACCTGAGAGATGACTCACCGGAATGTTACCCTCCCGCACAGTCTCCTGAGGCGGAGCAGCCCCTTTCCCCCGGGGCCGGAGAAGGGATCGGTCCCTTCCTCCGCAAAAGAAGGGAAAGCCTCGGTTACACACTAAAGGATATCGCCGACAGGACCCGGGTCCGGACCGCCTATCTCGAGAGCATCGAAGCGGAAAATTTCAAAAATCTTCCGGCACCCGTATATGTCCGCGGTTTTATCTTCGAATTCTCCCGTGTGCTGGGCATCCCCGAACCCCAAAAAATTTCCGATGCTTTCCTGAGCCAAATGAATTCTGCCAAGAAATGATGCCTCCCTTCTTTTCCCCTCACTGCGGCCTCATCATCCCCCGAGGCATCACCATCCCCTGCCGCCAGGGAAAAATTCCCCTCTCCCGGCCCGGCGTTCTCCCTTGCCTGCCATGACCACCCGGTTCGTCCGGGTCGCCTTACCGAGGCCGGTTCAGAAACTCTTCCACTACGAGGTCCCGCAAACCTTATCCGGAAAAGTCCTTCGGGGAAGCATTGTTCAGGTCCCTTTCGGGAACCGGGCCATGCCGGGAGTTGTGGTGGACCTGGTGGAGAGATCTCCTGTTCCCGCCCGCAATATCTGGACCCTTTCCGAGCTTCAACCCATTCCGGCACCCTTGATGGACCTGGTGACATGGACCTCTGACTATTACAAGAGCCCTCCCGGTCTTCTCCTGAAAATGACGCTGCCTCCCACTGCCGCATCCTCTGGAACCCCGAAGCTTGCCCTGACCCAGCTGGGGAAAGAGAAACTGCCAGACAACGAGGGCGGCGCCCGCCTCAACCTGCTGCGGGCCCTTTCCAAAGGACCCAGGACGGTCAAATACCTCACTGAAGACCATGATCTGGCCCTTCTCGAGGAAGCCCTGTCCGAAGGCCTTGTCACCTCGGTTCCCGCCAGGGCTCAGGCCAGGTCCCTCCCCGCGGATTCCTACAGCAGGCAGGAAGAAGCCGTGACACATCTTACCCCTGCCCAGGAAAATTCCCTGAAGACCCTTTTAGAGGCCACAAGGGAGGGCGGGTTCAAGGCCTTCCTCCTTCACGGAGCCACGGGTTCAGGAAAAACCGAGGTCTATCTGCGCGCCGCGAGGGACCTCATCGAAAAGGGGAAAAAAGTCCTCTTTCTCGTTCCCGAAATCTCCCTTACGCCCCTTCTCATCTCGAGGCTGGAACGCATCGCCCCCGGCGAGGTCGCCTCCCTGCACAGCGGCATGACGGCGTCGGCACGCTCGGCTTCCTGGAGGAGGATGAAAGACGGCTCGGCAAAGGTGATCGTCGGGGTCAGGTCCGGGGTTTTTTCCCCCATTCCCGACCTTGGCCTGATCGTGGTGGACGAGGAACATGACCCTTCCTTCCGGCAGGAGGACACGCCCAGCTACAACGCCCGCGATGTGGCGGTAAAAAGAGCGCAACTCGAGAAGATCCCCATCGTCCTTGGCTCCGCGACCCCGTCTTTCGAATCCTGGCACAACGCCGGCACCGGCCGGTACACCCTTCTGACCCTCCCTGGGAGAGCCACCCCGTCTCCCGAACCTGAACTGGTTCTCGTGGACATGTCCGACCGGTCCCTCATGGTCCCCGAACTGCCGTCGATGTCAAAAATCCTCCTTGAAGAACTGGAGGGGGTGCTGGAAAGGGGAGAGCAGGCGATCCTCTTTTTAAACCGGAGAGGGTTCGCCCCCTTTCTTCTTTGTGCCCAATGCCGGCAGGCAGTGGCCTGCCCCAACTGCAGCGTCACTTTCACTTACCATTCGGAGAGGGAGATTCTCTGCCACTACTGCGGACAGAAGGAAACCCCGCCGAAGATCTGCCCTTCCTGTGGAGCCCAGGCCCTTCGGCCCGTTGGGGCCGGCACGAGAAAGATCGAAAAGGCGCTGGCTGAGCGTTTCCCCGAAGCCGTCATCGACCGCCTTGACCGGGATGCCCTCCAAACCCGGGGAGCTCTTGAGAGGATTTACCGGAAAATGGACTCAGGGGACACCCGGATCCTGGTCGGGACCCAGCTGCTCTCCAAAGGCCATGACTTTCCCAACGTGACCCTCGCGGGCATCCTCAACGCCGAACAGGCCCTTGATCTTCCCGATTTCCGGAGCGCAGAGAGAACGTTCCAGATCATTACCCAGGTCGCCGGGCGGGCGGGAAGGGGACAAAAAAGGGGAAAGGTCATCGTTCAGACCTGGGTGCCCGAACATTACGCCGTCGTAACGGCGCTAAGAGGTGATGCCCAGACCTTTTACCGGACGGAAATGTCTTTCCGCAAGGAGCTCGGCTACCCTCCTTTCGGGAGGCTCGGCAGGATCCTCATAGACGGGGTATCCGATGAAAAGGTAATCCAGGCTGCCATGAACCTGGCCGAAAACCTGCCGGCCGCGGGACAAAAGATCCTGGGCCCGTCCCCCGCCCCGATAAACCGGATCCGCGGGCGGTTCCGGTGGCATATCATGGTCCTGGCAAAGAGCCACGGGCGCCTCCTCAAGACCCTGGAGGCGGCCACGGCCTTCCGGTCGCCCGGGGTGAGGATCACCGCCAGGGTAGACCCGGTACAGTTGATGTGAAAAAAAAGTAAAGAGTAAAGGGGTTATGGGTAAGGGGTAGGGGCAAAATTCCTGTCCGGTCTGATCCCTGGGGCAAGACTTGCCGATTTTTCCAACTTTCATGGCACCTCTTTTTTTACCCTTTACTCCTTTACCCTTCACCCTTAATCCTTTACCCCTCGCCCTCCAACACATGACTGTTTTTCCCTCCCCCGTTGACTTGATCTTCAGGTGGGTTAAGATAAAACCTTTGCAGGGTGCGCGGGCAAACATACAGATAAGATCCCAAGGACTAAACAGTTTATGGCTATTCTACCTATCCGAACATATCCCGACCCGGTCCTGAGGCAGGAATGCGGCGACGCCGAACCAGGGACCGACATGATCCGGAAACTTTCAGAGGACATGCTCGAAACCATGTACTCCGCCCCGGGGGTCGGTCTGGCCGCTCCCCAGGTGGGCCTCGCCATCGGGATCATCGTAGTGGACGCTGGAAGCGCAATGGGTCAACGCGATCCCCATGTTCTTCTCAACCCGGTTATCACCGCTTCTGCCGAGTCCATTGCGTTCGAAGAGGGGTGCCTGAGCCTTCCTGAGTTCACCCAGGAAGTCCAACGCGCCCGGGTCGTCCAGGTGTCCTACACTGACCTGGAAGGGAACCGGAGAAACCTTCTGGCCGAGGATCTCTTTGCGGTCACCCTTCAGCACGAGATCGACCATCTTCACGGGCGTCTCCTGTTGGATTACGCTTCAATGGTTCGGCGCGACATGTATCGCCGAAAGGCCCGCAAAAAGAAAGCTCTTTAAAACCCATGCGCCTCATATTCATGGGAAGCCCCCAACTCGCGGTTCCCTCCCTCAGGGCCGTCGCGGAAGCGGGAGAACTGGCCGCCGTCATCACTCAGCCCCCCCGGGGTAAAGGCCGGGGCAGGAAGGTGACGCCTTCGGCGGTGGCCTTGGAATGCGGGCGGATGGGTATCGAACCGGCGACCCCTGACAGTCTGGGCACCCCTGAATTCCAGGATTGGCTCAGGGAACTTCACCCGGACCTCGTCGTTGTCGTGGCTTATGGAAAGATCCTGCCTTCCTCCGTCCTCAAGATCCCCCGGCTGGGGTGCGTCAACGTTCACACTTCCCTTCTCCCCAGACTCCGGGGCGCGGCTCCCATACAGTGGGCCATCGCGGGGGGCGCCCGGGAAACGGGGATCACCCTGATGCAGATGGACGAAGGGATGGATACGGGCCCCATTCTCCTGCAGAAAAAAACCGGCATAGGTCCTGAGGAAACCGCGGATATCCTGGCCGGGCGTCTTTCCATCCTGGCCGCCGGCATCCTCCGGGAGGGAATCCCCTCCCTGGAAAGAGGGGAGTTGACACCCGTACCCCAGGACGATTCCCTGGCCACCTACGCCCCGATCCTCCGAAGGGAAGACGGGCGGATCGACTGGTCCATGGAGGCACGGCAGATCGCCAACCGTGTCCACGGCTTTTCACCCTGGCCCGGTACCTATTCAACCCTGGCCGGGAAAAGGATCCTCATAACCTCCGCCCTTGCTCTACCGGCCCCTCTCGGCGGGAAACCGGGGGAGGTCCTTTCAGCGGGGGACGGGAAGATGGACATCGCCTGCGGGAAAGGCACTCTGCGGATCCTGACCCTCAAGCCCGAGGGAAAAAGGGAGATGACGGCCTCGGAGTTTCTCGCGGGCTACCGTCTCGCCGAGGGAAACCGGTTTGGCGAATAGACCCAGGAAAAGGCTTTTTATCGGTCTGCTCTTCGCCCTCGAGGCGGCAGTGGTCCTGGTCCTGCTTCTTCTCTGGCTGATCCCCTCCCTGGGCCACAGGTATTTCGGTCCGGGTTTTTCAGGGTTCATGGGGTGGGCTATGGGGATCCTCCTCATCCTGGTCACCCTGGGCATTGTAACCCTGGTAGGGATCATCGCCTATGGCCGGGAGGTCCCCGGAGCCAGGAACCTGCGCGGCGTCCTCATCCGTTTTTTCCTCCCGGTGATAACGGCCCTCGGAACCTTTCTAGGCATTTCCAAGGACGATGTACGCCGGTCCTTCGTCGAGATCAACAATGAGCTTGTGAGGTCCGGCTCCTTCAAGGCACCGCCGAAACGGATCCTGGTTTTGATGCCCCACTGCATTCAGAGGGACGATTGCCCCCACCGCATCACCGTCAACGTCAGGAACTGCCGGCAGTGCGGCCGCTGTGATTTTTCGAAGCTCACCGAGATCGCCGAAAAGCTGGGTGTGGAAATGACCGTAGCCACCGGAGGGACCCTGGCCCGACGGGTGATTGTGGAAACCAGGCCTGAACTCATTGTGGCGGTAGCCTGCGAGCGAGACCTTTCGAGCGGCATCGTGGAAACCTACCCGATCCCGGTCATCGGAGTGCTTATCGACCGCCCCGAGGGGCCATGTTTCAACACGCGCGTCAATGTCCAGAAGGTCCAGGACGCCCTTGAAGCCTTCCTTCTCCCGGAGCAGACCGTCAATGAAAGGGAAAAACCCGCGGCCCTCTAGGGGGGCGAGGGAAACCGCCTGGAGGATCCTCATCGAGTGGGAAAAAGGTGAGGAATCCCTGGAGGCCCTCCGGGAAAAGTCCCTCGCACGACCGGACCTTTCCCGAAAGGACAGAGCCCTCGTCACCGAGCTGACACAGGGGGTTGTGCGCCACCGCAGTTTTTTAGACCATAACCTGAGGGGCCGCCTGGCCCATCCGGAAGCCACTCTTCCAGAACCGGTCCGTCAGTCCCTTTTTCTGGGAGCCTACCAGCTCCTTCTTTTAGACAGGATCCCCTCCCACTCCGCGGTTAACGAAAGCGTTAACCTCGTGAAAAACTCCCCTTTTGCCGGCTTTGCCCCCCTGGTCAATGCCGTCCTCCGAAGGATTGCCTCATCCGGGGAGATCCCCCTTCCCGGTTTTGAGGAGGATCCGGCACGCCACATGGAGATTGCCACCTCCTCCCCGGCGTGGCTGGTCGATCGGTTGACAGATCAGGAGGGGAGCGTCGAGGCTCTCAGGATCCTTTGCGCCCTGAACGAAAAACCGCCCCTTACCCTCCGCGTGAACACACTCAAAACGAGCCGCCCTGCCCTTATCGAAGAGCTTCAATCAGTCGGGGTGTCCGCGGCGGCCGGCCGGATCGCAGACACGGCGGTCATCCTCCAGGGAGGATATTCCCCCCTCGAGCTCCCACCGTTTTTGGAGGGCCGTTGTGCCGTCCAGGACGAAGGAGCCCAGCTCATCACCCCCATGCTGGATCCCCGGCCCGGCTTTCGAATCCTGGACGCCTGCGCCGCCCCGGGAGGAAAAACCGGCCACCTCGCTCAGATTACCCGAAACGGGGCTTTTATCGCCGCCGCCGATCGAAATCTCTCGAGGGTTCGCATTATGGTCGACGGGCTTTCAAAACTCGGGGTAAAAAAGATCAGCTGTCTGGCAGCCGATCTGTCCGTTCAAGGGAACCCCTTCCCCCCGGAAACCTTCCACCGGATCCTTCTGGACGCTCCCTGCAGCGGGACGGGTGTCCTGAGGCGGCACCCTGAAGGTAAATGGAACAAGGACCCTGCCGGCATCCGGGACCTCGCCGCCGGGCAGCTTGCCCTGCTCAGGTCGACATCGGGGATTCTGCGGTCCGGGGGGCGGCTTCTTTATTCCACCTGCTCTGTCCTTCGCGAGGAAAACGAGGAGGTGATCGACCGCTTCCTCCAGGAAAACCCCTTCATGACCAGGCTGAACCTGGGGATCGCCTTCCCCGGTCTTCCCCCGGATGTTCTGTCCCCGGAAGGGGATCTTCGCCTCTGGCCGCACCGGCACCACTGCGACGGGTTTTATGCCTGCCTGATGGAGAAGGACAGTTGAGAGTCCAGAGGCCAGAGTCCAGAGGGAAATCGTTTCATGTTTGTCGTCGAACGTTTATAGAGGGGAAGTTTTTTCCTTTGCGTTCCGGGGCTGTTTGAGTGAGACTTGGTTAAATTCTGGATCATCGAAAAAATGGTCGTTCACAATGAAACCGGATTTTAGGAGATTATGGGTAGATCTTTGACCGGCATGGCCCGAGTGGGTCTCCTGGCCAAAATCCTGGTGCTGGCGGCGGGCATGATCCTGATCGCCGTCCTGTCCGCCTGGCTCGTTTTCGCTTTTCTGACCCGGGGTGGCGAAGTGACCGTTCCTGACTTTTCCGGAATGGAACTCAAAGCCGCCCTGGAACGCGCGAGCAGGGAAAAACTGGGCATCCGCATTTCCGGAACGGGGTTCGACCAGGGGGTTCCACCCGGTCATGTCATTTCCCAGGATCCGGGACCAGGGATCCGGACCAGGAAAAACCGCATCGTTCACGTTGTCGTCAGCCAGGGCACGAGGACTGTCTTCGTTCCCAACCTCAAGGACCGCAACCTGCGCAATGCCGAACTCGTCCTCATCCAGGCAGGCCTCAACCTGGGGCGGGTAGGACGCACGTTCCACCCGGAAACCCCTCTCGGCAAGGCAGTCGCCCAATTCCCGGCTCCCGACCTCTTCGTCCCGCGCGGCACCGCGGTGAACCTTCTGCTCAGCGAAGGACCGCGTCCGGATACCTATCTCCTTCCCGACCTGACGGATCTGCCCATGGGGGAGGTCCTGGACATAATCAGGAACTGGGGCCTTACGCCCGGCAGGGTTGAGGAGGAGGAGTCGGCCGTCCTGCCGCCCGGGACGGTCATGGCAATAAACCCTGCCCCCGGAAGCCCCATAACGGAGGGCCAGAGCGTTCATCTCACGGTGTCAAGGATGCCGGAACGGGAGGGGACTTCATCCCTTTACCTTTTCCAGTATTCCCTTCCGCCGGGCCTTCTCGACCGGACGCTGACCGTTGTCCTCCAGACCGGGGAGGGACCAAGGACTCTCTGGGAGAACAGCATGAGCCCCGGTACCGCCGTCACCGTTCCCCTGACCGTCCCCGGTCCGGGCATCCTGATGGTTTATCTTGACGGGACTCTTGTGGAGGAAAAGCAAGTACCGTAAAAGGAAGTGGAAAGTGGAAAGTAACAGGTGGAAGGGGGAGAATCCCGTGCTTGAGAGGTTGGGTGAAGGAGTGTCCGCGAAAGCCTTTTCCCTCAATTTACCGAAGTCAGGTCCAGCACGCCTGTCAAGCCTTCTGACGTATCTTCCCTTGTCAATCTTCTTCGGGTTTTTCAATGTGTTTGCGTTACAGTCTTGCCCCGAATTCTTAACAGGTAACATGATCAAGGCATTCTGCTGATCCTGGCCGCGAGGTAATTCATGAGACTCGACCCGAACAGCGTTCTTATCGCCCCCTCCCTTCTCAGCGCCGACTTTTCCCGCCTCTGCGACGAGATCGCCGCTGTGGAGGAGGCGGGGGCGGATATCCTCCATCTGGACATCATGGACGGGCATTTTGTGCCCAACATCACCATCGGCCCCCCGGTCATTGCCAAGCTTCGAAACTGCACAAAACTCCCCTTCGACGCACACCTCATGATCGAGGATCCCGACAAGTATGTCCGCGCCTTCGTGGATGCCGGCGTGAACATGATCAGCGTACACATTGAGTCCCAGGTGCACCTGCAGCGCTCCCTTGCCCTCATCCGGGAACAAGGAGCCCTCGCCGGGGTCGTGCTCAACCCCGCCACCCCCATTCACGGTTTAAAGTACATTTTAGACGACGTGGACTTTATTCTCCTCATGAGCGTCAACCCCGGGTTCGGCGGGCAGACTTTTATCCCCGCCGTTCTGGACAAGCTCCTCGATCTGTCCGCCATGCTCAGGCAGGAAGGTAAAAGGATACCCATCGAACTGGACGGCGGTGTCGGTCCGGGAAATACTGCCGGGGTCGTCTCCGCCGGGGCTTCAATTCTCGTGGCTGGTTCCGCCATCTTCAATCACCCGCCCTACAGGAACATCATCGGAAGGATGAGGGAGGAAGGGAAAATGGCCCAGGGCGGGTTTGCGTATACATAGGGAAAAATAATAACAAGTCCGGAATCTTCCGACCGAATGGCCAAACGAATGGATGACTGGTCGACCGCCGGACGTTGGGAATGAACGACTCAACGACTATACGAAAAGGAAAAAGTTTTATAGGTCCGACCTGATCGGATAATTGTCTTTAAAAAAGGGACACTCACTGGCCGTTTGGTCGCTCAGCCGCACCTTCGTTCGGTTGTCCTGTCGTAAGGTCTTCCCGTCAAAGGACTTTCGTTCTTTTTTTTCAACTTTTACTTCCCACTTGCCGTTTTTCCCTCTCTATTAGACGTCCACCGTTTTTCTGTAGTATTTTCTCTCCATGCGCCTGGGCGATTTTGAATTTAACCTGCGGGAACTGGCCGGATCCATGGGGGATTTCGGGACTCTCTTCCCCCTGGCAATAGGGTACATCGCCGTCTGCGGCATGGAACCGGCGGGCCTGCTTATTATGATGGGCCTTGCCAATATCGTAACTGGCGTTGCTTACCACCTCCCCATCCCGATAGAACCGATGAAGGTCCTGGCCGTCATGGCCATCGCACAGGCATGGTCCCCCTCCATGGTCTTCGCGTCTGCCTTCGCCATGGGAATCGTTTGGGTTTCCATTTCCCTCACGGGAGCCATGGATCCCATCACCCGGATCACCCCGAGGTCCGTCGTCCGCGGAATCCAGGTCTCCCTTGGCATTCTACTCGGAATCCAGGCCCTCTCCATGATCGAACCTGATTGGATCCTTGGTGCGGTCTGCGTCGGGGTGGTCCTGGTCTTCCGTGACAGCCGGTATTTCCCGGCCGCTATCGTGCTCATGGTCATGGGAATGGGGATCATGCTCGTGAAAGGGGACCTGGCAGGGGTAAGTGGCCTGGGGTTTAATCTTCCCGAAATTTCCGGGTTTACCCCGGGCCAGGTCTGGGAAAGCCTGGTTCTCGCTGGCTTCGCCCAGATACCCCTCACGGTCACAAACGCGGTGATCGCCACCACGGCCCTCATCTCCCAGTACTGGCCTGAAAGACCGGTTCCTGAAAAACGCCTGGCCTGGAACATGGGGATCATGAACCTCATTGCACCCTTCTTCGGGGGGATGCCCATGTGCCACGGAGCGGGCGGGCTTGCGGGCCAGTACTATTTCGGGGCACGGACTGGCGGCGCCAACATCATGGAAGGAACCCTTGAGATCTTTATGGGATTGTTTCTGGCGGGTTCCATTGCAACGCTTCTGGCCCTTTTTCCCGAAGCCATTATCGGGGCCATGATGCTGATGGTGGGGATCGAGATGGCAAAATTCGCGAGGGACCTTTCCGGGTACAGGCAGATTTTTCCGGCTGTTGTTACGGTAGGGGTTGCCGTCACAACCAACATGGCCCTGGGCTACCTTGCTGGGGTCCTCGCCCATCGCATCGTTGAAAAACTGAAAAAAAATACCGGCGGTTCCGGAAAGGGATGTTTTCCATGATGGAATTTCCGGGAACCAGGCAAAGAGTTCGACCCCTGTAGGACAGAACAGCTGTCAAGGAGGAAAAAATCAAAATTAACTGAAGAAAAACCCTCGATTCATTTTTTTTCAAACGGAAAATGACCCCGTTTATTTTTCTGCCATCCAGCCCTAATTCCGTCCGGTCGCCTTGTCGTAAAACCGTTCCATCAAAAGATTCCCGCCCCTTCTCCTTTCCCCTTCCCAACCCCAAGTTCCAGTAAGTCTTCGGGATTCCGGACTTGAATTAACCTTCCGGTATCGAGGGGAAGGAACCGGGGAAAAATACAGTTACAATTTTGAAGTCAAAAATTTTTTTAAGTTTCTTATTAAACTACATTTCTGACAACAAAAACGTTGCTATCCTACCTTGGATGGTGACCAAATGTGCCCATTTTCTAAAAATTTATCATACTATTTTACATCTTTCGTCATCCTGTTGAAATTCAAAAAAACTCATAAAAATACATATTTGTATCAATTGTCAGTTTTACTTCCGGAAGTTACTTGATCTTCTTATGAATTGAAATCTGCCAAACGCCCTGGTTCCCTCTCCTGAAAATATTAATAAGCCTTTAATTTGGCACATGTTTTGAATAATACAGTCGAGATTTACCTTTAATTCCAAAATTGTATTCCTTATTTCCATGAAAAATTTATCAAGAGGAGAAAACACAAAAATGGAATCCAAGATAATGGAAAAAAAACTGATTGTTGTCCTTATGCTGGTTTTCTTCGGCCTCTGCTTTTGCGCCTGCGGCAGTACGGTGGGATATGCAGACCTGGAAGGGGACCTTCCTAGTGACCCTTCTGATCCTTCCGATCCTTCCGACCCTTCCGATCCTTTTGACCCTACTGACCCCACGGACCCCACCGATCCCACGGACCCCACCGACCCCACCGATCCCACCGACCCGACCGATCCTACCGATCCCACGGACCCCACCGACCCCACCGATCCCACCGACCCGACCGATCCTACCGAACCCAGGTCAAACAGCCTC
>Ga0272443_10004755_pt1 | contig 14509 bp, 11 predicted proteins | sample SSMAcet12_FD_193581 | JGI IMG/M metagenome (GOLD analysis project Ga0272443, IMG submission 193581) | Marine sediment archaeal communities from Little Sippewissett salt marsh, Falmouth, MA, United States - SSM-Acet-12 | ecosystem: Environmental > Aquatic > Marine > Wetlands > Sediment ...
TCGCACAATGCGGTCTGCCGTTCGCGCTTGGAAGCGCATTACTTTCCGCATCTATTTTCGCAGAGGGATCCAGCGTCCCTGTCCAACTGATTATCCTGTTTTCCATGCTGACTGCAGCTGTGAACCTGTGGCGGCGATGGGATGGTGTCAGACTGGAAGCCTATGAACCCGATCGATTTACAATCTTCCTGCAGGTCAGCAGCAGTGCGATATTGCTCTTCCTGGTGATCTATACAGGAGTACAGCTCGGATCAAGCTTTCGGTGGGAGGCTGCGATTGCGGCCGGGGTGCTTGCCGGTCCGTCCTTCCTCCTGACAAGAGCTCTTCAAAAAAACCCGATCATCCTCGATCCGACCTCGGTCGGATTGGAGCGAACGACGATCCAGTTGAAGCGCAGCTCCAAGGTTTTGGTTAATGGAATACGGTGGGTCTATGATTATGGTGTTGGATTTGCATCTGACATCGTCGAGGGGAGCGGTGGCACGCTCTGGATCATCGTCATCCTTCTGATGTTGGTCATCGGACTGAGGAACCTTGGTGCATGATTGAATTTCTTACCAACTGGCTGGAAATTCCCATCTTGGGTGTTGTGGCCGCAGGCGGGATACTCATCCTTGTACATGATCGTGTGAAAGGCATTGCCGGTCTCACGGTTCAATATGGCTGCGTCGCGTGGCTTCTGACCGGAATAGTCCCGCTGCAGGTCGTTGGCATTAAGTTATTCGCTGGATTACTCACTGCCCTGATTCTTTTTTCTACACAACGAACCCGAGCAAGCCTTGGTGGATCATCGCTGGCAGAATTTGAGACGGGCCGCAGCTTTCGAGCGATTGCATATTTTCTGATCATGATCGCCTCGTATGGAATTTTCTCCAGCGGCTGGCTCAGCTTGCCGATTTCCAATGAGCGACTCCTGCTTGGAGCGATCTTGCTTGTCGGTTCGGGGCTGCTACAGGTGGGCATCTTCCAGCAGCCATACAGTATCGGCCTGGGACTGATTACGCTTATCTCGGGGTTCGAAATCCTCTATACCGGTCTGGAACCATCGCTTGCGATGGTTGCATTATTAGCGGCGGTGCATGTTGGGCTGGCGCTGGTTATTAGCTACATGGAATTAATTGTCCCTCCTTCCAGAACCAACGCTGGGGAGGCCGAATGAACGTTCCCCTTCTCATCATCCTTCTTTCTGTCCTGATCTCTCTGATCACGGCAGTAAACCGAACCAGGCCGCGGGCATCGGCATGGATTGGGGCGGGAGGGCTGCTGCTGCTGGGGCTATTTATATGGTTAGCCCCCCTGGAAGAAGCTTTCAACCTAGCCGGAATAGCGTTGAAGTTCACCAATCAGTTCAACATTTTAGGAAGAGCGCTGGTTTTAGATGATACAACGCGGGGGTTTGTCGGATTTATCTATGCGGCCAGTGCATTTCTCCTCATAGCAGGGAGCAATGCGAATACCAACAGGCTTTTCACCCCGCTCGGGGTGTTTATGTGCATCATTCTCGCATCGGCCTTGATGATGAAGCCATTCGTATATGCTGCTATTCTGATTGAAATTTCGGCGATGGTCGCAGTTGTTATGCTGGTTGCGCCTGAGTATCCCGCCCGCCGTACCGCCATGCGGCTAATATTTGTGTTCACACTGGCGATGATGGCGATACTTACAGCAGGTTGGATGCTTGATGTTGTCGGCGTAACGGGCGCCACGCCTGGAACGGCGCGATGGACAACCGGGCTGCTCGCGATCGGCATGGCCGTCATGCTGGCCGTTCCTCCGTTTCATTATTGGCTTTCGGCAGCTGCTGACGAGAGCAATCCATTTGTGGTGGCGGCATTTTTGCTTTTATCCCAGACGATAGGGCTTTTCTTTCTGCTGCGATTTCTAGATACCTACGAGTGGCTGCGCGCTCAGCCGGAAATATTTTCAGCAATCCGCACAGCAGGAATGGGCATGGTTTGGTTTAGCGGGATAATGTCGCTGGGGCAGCGCCGACTGGCGCGGATCATCATGTATGGAATGATTGCTGATCTGGGAATATTGCTCATGGCGGTAGGGTTGGGGAGCGAAGGGGGATTTGCACTCGCGTTGCAAATGACCGCTGCCAGAGTGCCCGGCATCGTGTTGTGGGTGGCAAGCCTGACGTATCTCATCCGGGTTGTTGGTGATGATCTTGTGGACCGTCTTGAGGGAGCTGCGCATAGACATAAATATGGCGCTATTTTTATGCTGATCGGCATGAGCGCGTCGTTTGGATTTCCTTTTTCGGCCACATTCCCCTCTCGATGGGCCATGCTTGAACCTATGGCTGGTATTGATCGGTTCGGAATTCTTACCATCATGTTTGGATGGGTTTTCGGGGGTGCGATCTTGCTGCGATGGTTTGTCTTGCTATGGAGAAGCGAGAAGCGTGACCGATCGGAGGGGTTTGTTATCGGACAGTGGGCATTTATGATTGGCTGCGCAGCGCTGATCCTGCTGCTGGGTATGTTTCCCCAGATTGTACTTCCCTGGGTACGTCAGGTTGGGGATGGATTGCAGCAAATTCTGCCCTGAATGGATCAACGGGCATGCTATAATCCCGCAACCTTATTACGGAATGAGGGCAATAGATGGAGCCGGAACAGCTGTTAAAGAAAATAGATTGGCTGGAATCGAGCCGCCGCGAATCTGATGAAGCCAGAAAGCAAATCGAGGATCGATTAGCATCGCTTGAGCTCGCCTTGAAACAGCAGGAACAGCAGAGGAAAGACCTCGCGGATGAACTCGTGCGAGTGTCCGCAACAGCTCAGAGGATCAACCAGATCGATGAAGCGCTAACAGCTCACCGGAAAGAGATTTCACGCCAGCTTGAGTCATCGGAAAAACGGCGCAGTGAAAAAGAGAAAAACACCGAGGCTGTGCGTAAAGCGGACCAGAAATCCATTGCCAGATCCTTGGACGAGATTCGGAATTCCGTTGAAAAACTAGCAAAATTACAGCAAGACATCGAATCGATTCAAAAACAGAATGTCAGCGCGAATCGAGAACGGGACACGATCAAGAAACAGTTGGAAACTGCCCAGCGCCTTTCAGAAGAAGGTAATTCCCAACTGAGTGCATTCGGCGATGATATCCGAAAAGTGAACCGTGACTACACACAGATGGACGTGGAAATCGCAAATCTCAAGAACTTAAATGCGCAAGCAAATGGCAAGGTCGAAGCGATCGAGGACCGGACCCGACGCATGGAAGTACGACTGGCTGAGTTGGCGGCCAGCGAGGACGTTCGGCAAGAGGCGCAGGAAGCATGGCTGGAGAAACAGAACCTACAACAGGTGGAATACCGACACAGCTGGACAGAATGGGAGAAGCGGTTTGGGGAAATAGAGGCAACTGCGCAAATCATTAATGAGCGTATTGCTTCGTATCAAACCACCTATAGCAAATTAAAACAGATGCAGTCTGATTTGGAAGAAGTCATCCTCCGCCTGGAGCGTCGGATCAACGAAGTGACCGAGATCCAGCGGCTCTCTGAGAATCGTCAGGAGCAGACTTGGGCGAAATTTCAGTCAGACAGCCAGAAACGCTGGGGGACGTTTAAGCTCACAGAAGATGAACGCTGGCGGGAATATGAGCGACTGCGAGAAAAAAGCGAAGCACGCCTTGATGCGCAGGAAAAACGATCCCTGAAAAATGAAGAGATTCTACAAGAAAAAAGGAATATCGATTTCGAAAGCATCCAGGCACTCCAGCAGGTTGTTAAACGCTGGATCGAGGAACTGTCGGAGGATCTCGGTCAGGATAAATGAAGAGGGAATCTACGCCGAGAATTACCGGGATGAACCAATGTATGTAATTGGCACAGCTGGACATGTAGATCATGGTAAATCCGAGCTGGTCCGTATATTATCGGGCATCCATCCCGACCGGCTCCCGGAGGAACAAGCACGGCAAATGACGATTGACCTGGGCTTTGCTTGGGTCAATCTGCCTTTAAGCGAGACTGTTGGCATTGTTGACGTCCCCGGGCACCGGGATTTCATCGAGAATATGCTCTCTGGGGTTGGTATGATCGACGCCGTGTTGTTTGTCGTCGCGGCCGACGAGGGCGTCATGCCGCAGACGCGGGAACACCTCTCAATTCTCTCACTTCTTGAACTTCAGCATGCGGTAATCGTGCTGACAAAAGTAGATTTGGTGGATGATCCGGAATGGCTGTTGCTCGTTGAAAGCGATATCCGGCAGATACTCGAGGGAACCTCTCTCCAGGATGCTCCAATTGTGAGGACATCGGCACTGCGAGGGGAGGGCATCGAAGAACTAAAAAGCATGCTGGATGAGATTCTCCAGTCCGTCTCCCCGCGGCTGGATAAGGGCCGTCCTCGTCTGCATCTCGATCGGATATTCAGCCTGACCGGATTTGGCACCGTCGTGACGGGTACGCTTATCGACGGGCGTTTGAAGACTGGATCCGAAGTCGAGCTTTCGCCACATGGACGGCAAGGCCGCATCAGAAATCTCCAATCGCATCAGGAAATGATTGAAACTGCCTCACCGGGGAGCCGTGTTGCAGTTAATCTTGGGGGCATCAATCGCGACCAGATCTCGCGTGGGGACACGATCATTCTGCCTGGTAGTTATGAGCCAGCCAGGGTTCTCGATGTAAGCATAGATGTTCTGGCCGATGTAGGTAAGCCGCTCAAACACAATCAGGAAGTGAAATTCTTTCTTGGTGCGGCACAGTGCATGGCGAGACTGCGGATCCTTGGAGCAGATCAGATCGAGCCGGGACAATCGGGCTGGGCGCAGCTTGTACTCGACCATCCCGTCACTGCAGCCCGCAAGGATCATTACATTATCAGGCAAGCCTCACCTCCACGGACGATCGGCGGGGGGCGCGTGCTCGACACTCAACCGAGCAGGAAACACCGGCGCTATGATGCCGACGTCATCCACCGTCTGGAACAATATAGCCATGGACCGGAGGAGATCATTTTTGAGACCGTCAGGCAACACGGACCTGACATGCGGCATAAGTTGATCGAGCGATCCGGTATTAAAACACAAGAAGCCGATATGCTGCTGGACCGCCTGATCGCTGAAAATGACATCCTGGCGCTCTCGAGGGTGGAGCAGGCATCGACTGACAAATCGATTTTACTCACGCTCGAAACCTGGACATCGATTCTTCGCAGTCTTACCGACAACGTGCAGGCTTATCATGACTCGTTCCCTCTGCGAACCGGCATGCCGCGACAGGAATTGAGAAGCCGGTTGAGACTGCCATCCTTTATCCAGGATGCAGTCATAGAACGCGCCGAAGCAGAAGGTTTGATCGAGCGGCTAGGGAATCAAACGCGTTTGAAAGGATTTTCCCCCAGACTTTCGGAGCGCGATTTGCGATTACTCGAGCAACTTGCGGCGCGTTTTGAGGCGTCTCCAACAGCGCCTCCCACGATCAAAGTGTGCATCCATGAGGTGGGTGAGGAGCTGTTTTTCTTCGCGCTCCAAAGGGGTGACTACGTCCGAGTATCTGATGAAATCGTGTTCTCCCTGAGCACATATTCTCTTTTTATCGCCTATGTTCGCGAAGTACTTAAAGCAAGAGGAGAAATTACAGTTAAGGATTTCCGAGATCGTTTTAACAGCAGCAGAAAATACTCCATCGCATTTCTAGAGCACTTGAATCAAAGAAAATGGACGGCACTAGATAACGACCGCCATATTCTACTGGTGCCAGTTGACAAATGGGAATTGCCTTGCCTGGATTAGAAGTCCCGCAACATCCAGTTTCCATCCACCATGACCGCACAGGGTTTTAAGTGGATGAGGGAATCCAAATCACAATGCAGGGGATCTTCAGTATAAACCTGAAGATCGGCTAAATATCCTGGAGCCAATTGCCCAAGGAACGCGCCGCTGCCGGAGGCAACAGCGGGGGTTCTCGTATACGCAAGCATGGCTTCTTTTCGGGTGATGCATTCGTGGGGGTTCCAGCCCCGTTCTGGGGTACCGTTGTGGTCACGCCGGGAGGCGGCTGCATGGATTCCCCAAAGAGGGATTGGCAATTCCACGGGTGAATCCGATCCAAAGATCAAGGTCGCACCCATATCGAGGACGCTTCTCCAGGCGTAGGCGTATTTGCAGCGATTTCCCCAATGTTTATCAGCCATGGTCATATCGGAAGTCGCGTGATAAGGCTGCATCGAGATAACGAGATCGTCACGCTTGATGCGAGGAAGATCGTCGGGATGCACCAACTGGAAATGTTCTATTCGATGCGGTAGCGCAGGCTTCTGCAGAGCCTGACGATCGAGGCGCTCTAACAGATCGAGTATTCGGCGGTTGGCGGCATCCCCGATAGCATGAATGGATACCGCAAAACCATGCTTTACACACCGATGTATCTGTTGGTATAACCCTTCGAAATCGACAGCGGCGATTCCGTAGTCAATATTTGAACCTTCGTATGGATCCAGCATTAACGCGGTGCGGGGTCCCAGCGCACCGTCCGCGAAGAATTTAACCTGTCCGATCCGCAGCCAAGGATTCCCAAAATTGGATCGTAGACCGGCCTCGATAGCGGCATCAAGCGCGTTCGATTTAACCTGCTTCAACACACGAAGTTTGAGCTGGTTTTCAAAATGCATGATCTGCAGCGCGCTGAAACACAGTGCGCCATCGAAGTCGTGGACACTGGTAATTCCCATCTTATGAAGATTCATTTGTGCTTCTTTTAGCAATGAAGCGAGTTTGTAAGGGGTCGGTTGAGGCAGATGTGGGAGTATGAGCTTAACCGCGTTTTCCAGCAAAATCCCTGTGGGTGAGCCGTGCACATCGCGAACGATCTCTCCGCCGGCAGGATCGGGTGTGGCTTTGGTGATGCCCGCGATATCGAGCACGCGTGAATTTACCCAGACGGCGTGTAATGATTTTGAAGTGATAAAAGCGGGTCTGATTCCCGTGATTCGGTCCAGATCGGAGCAGTCTCCAAAGCGTCCCCAGCGGTCGCTCCGCCATCCATGCCCACGGATCCATGCATCTTCCTGTAGATTATCCAATGCAGCGGAAATTCTCTCGAGCGCAGCGTTGATCGTCTCAGTCTCACAATCTACTACGTCCAGAGATTGAGCATACTCATGCAGATGGATGTGAGAATCACAAAAACCCGGCAGCACAAACCGTCCCTCAAGAGAGATCTGATTCGTCTGTGGTCCAATCAAAGTGTCCAGGTTGCTGCGCGATCCGGCCGCGATGACCTTACCGTTCCTTATCGCGATGCTGTCATACGGCAGCTTTTGACCGCGCGCCATCGTCCAGATTGCACCGGAGTGAAGGACCAGGTCCGCCTTAAGGGATGAGTTCATGCTTGCTCCTGATTGCCTGTATAGCGTGTTGGCGGAGGTAAATTTCAGCTCCGAAGCGGACCGTCTTTTATCTCATCAACAAATTCAATCAGCGTGCCGGTTTCCTGATATTTCAAGGCAATGAAGAAGGCGTGGAGATCGGTCTCGAGAACATTAGCGCACAAACGCAGCCGGCTGCAATGCGTATCACGAGCCCAGACATCAGCCGCTGAGATTAGCCTCCGCCCGATGCCGCGACGGCGGAAGTCGGGACGCACAAGGATCGCCACGATGTCAATCGTATTGTCATGGAGGAGTGTGCGGGATAAATGCATGTGGGCATACCCCATCAGCTTATCGCCGTCAAGCGCAAGCAAGAGGCGATCTTCCTCAGGGATGGATGCCATTCGACGCCGGAGATCTTCGCGGGTGGCAGGGAAGCCGGCCCGTGTTTGCATTTCGGCAAGCTGGGTCAGGATCGGCTCGGGTGGATGTAAGGTGCGGATAATTTGAAGGGTCATACTTCCCTCCGTCGGTTGTATTTGCAGGAAAATCAATCCGTGTTTATATTTCGTCCTGAAAAATCAACACTGCCGCGTAAAAAGGCTTTGCCTTCCATCATCCTTTTACCAGCCGGTTGGATCTGTTCAAGCAGGAGGAGGCCATCACCCGTTGCGACAGCGGGGAACTGGTCGATGATCATCGTTTTGCCTGGTTCCCCAAAACTGCCTTGTCGTGCCTGCGCACTGTGGACAGATATTCGCTGCGTTCCTAGATAAAAAAACGTACCTGGCCAGGGCTGGAAAGCTCGTATTTTAAGCACGAGCGCATCGCCATCTTCGGAAAAATCGAGCAGGCCGTCAGCTTTCCTCAATAGAGGTGCATACGTTTCACCGACCGGCTGTGGTTGGGGGACGATGTCGCCGCGCAGATAGCCTGGAAGGGCTGAAATCATGGTTTCAGCACCCAGTTCTGCAAGCAGAATGCTCAGTTCTCCTCCGGTTATGCAGGGTGGAATTGGCAGAGTCGATTGCATGATGATCGGCCCGGTGTCCAGACCGACGTCCATTTTCATAACGGTGATACCGGTCTCGCGATCGCCGGCCCGGATTGCCGCTTGGATGGGAGAGGCGCCTCGCCAGCGTGGGAGCAGGGAGGCATGGACATTGATACAGCCATGCGCCGGAAGCTCCAGGATGGCTGGTGGAAGAATCTGACCATATGCGGCAACAACAATGAGATCAGGTGTGAGCGAAGCGGCTTGCTCAATCGAATCCTCGCTTCGCAATTTTGCCGGTTGGTAGATTGGGATGCCTCCGGCGGCAGCGACTGTCTTCACAGGGGGTGGAGATAGTTTACGGCCACGGCCTGCCCGCCGATCCGGTTGGGTGAAGATGCCAACGACGTTATAATGACGGATCAAGGCTCTCAAGCTCGGGACAGCAAATTCCGGTGATCCCATAAATATCATGCGCATGAAATTATCCTAGCATACTGGCTTCAGTTCGTTCTATCTTTGCAGGGTCCTGGTTTAGAGAAGGCCAGAAAAGCTTACTTCAACTTGGTATGGTTTGGAAGGAGAATTCATTTGGAAAAACGTTGGAGCTTCCCAGGCACGAACCAAAAGATGTTGTTATCGCCATCCAGCAACCTGCCACGCATGCTTGTGGACATCCTCTTCCTCCGTGGTGTTGAAAACGAGGAGGACATCGCCATGTTTTTACATGGGAACAGCGAGCCGCCTGGAGATCCCTATTGCCTGGCCGGCATGAGTCGCGCCGTTGAACGAATACAGCACGCTATCAAAATCGGAGAAAACATCGTGGTATATGGCGACTATGATGCCGACGGTGTGACGGCAGCCGCTCTGCTTGTCATGGCGCTGAGAGATCTCGGCGCGTGCGTAGATGTGTTCATACCTGACCGCTTCCGGCATGGTTACGGTCTGCATAACGCGACGATCGATCAAATTCATAAGGAAGGTGGAACGCTCCTGATCACAGTAGATTGCGGAATTCGCGGCGTATCTCAAGTGGAACACGCCTGCGAACTGGGCATGGATGTGATCGTGACAGATCATCATCAACCCGGTGAAGTGCTGCCACCAGCCCTGGCAATCATCGATCCCAAACAGGAGGTCGACACGTATGGGTATCGCGATTTTGCCGGTGTAGGTTTGGCTTATAAACTGATACAGGCGATGGATCCCTTTATCGCTGATAACTATCTCGATCTGGTTGCGATTGGATCGATTGCTGATCTCGCGCCGATGCAGGGTGAAAATCGCGATCTCGTACGCAGGGGTTTCCGGAGGATGGAACAGGGCCTGCGTCCGGGTTTGAACGCTTTGTTGAAAGTTGCAGGTGTTTCCAACACGAGGCTCACCAGCGGCATCATCGGCTTCCGCATTGGGCCGCGCCTGAACGCTGCGGGCAGAATTGAGTCTGCCATGAAAGCCTACGAACTTCTGATTACGCAAGACGAGGTTCTGGCGGAAGACATGGCGAAGAAACTGGAAAACCTCAACCAGGAACGACAGAGGTTGACTCTGGAGATTGTGGAGAAGGCTGAGGCCATGATCAAGGCACAAGAACGACGGCCGGCCTTTCTTCTCGCTGCCGACCCTGGATTCAACGAGGGCGTTGTGGGCCTGGCGGCATCACGCCTGGCCGAAGCCTACTATCGACCAGCAGCTGTCGGTGCTGTAGGAGAAAAGACGACCCGAGCCTCAGTGCGCAGCATCCCCGAATTCAACGTCACGTCTGCGTTGGATCAATGCGAGGACCTGCTAATACAACACGGCGGCCATGCAGCTGCGGCTGGTTTCACGGTCGAAAATACCCGTCTGGCTGAGCTGCATGGCCGACTTTCTGAGATTGTAGAGGAACAACTTGGCGAGCATGAGCCAAGGCCGACCCTGCTGATTGACACTGTTGTGAGGTTGAACGATCTCAGCGACGATGTGCTCGCTGTATTAGACCAGTTGGAACCGTATGGACAGGGCAATCCGGAGCCTGTACTTGCGGTGCGCGATGTCACGATAAAAGACATGCGGGCCGTCGGGAAGGAGGGCAGCCATCTGAAATTAATGGTCGAGCAAAACGGTGTATTTCGGGAGGGGATCGCCTTTCGAATGGGGAGTCGCAAGAAGGATTTCGGGGAAAGGGTGGACATAGCCTTTCACTTTGAGCGAAATATGTATAGAGGCATCGCTTCTCAGCAGCTTAATATCGTCGATATTAAAAACACCGAAGCCTGAGCGGCCTCGGTGCGGATGGTTTGCTTAATTCTTAGCTAATCTACAAACCGGTACTTCAGCAGCGTCCACACCGCTTCGAAGGCGTCTTTAATCCCGATCTTCTTCCCTTCGGAGTATTCCCGCGAATCGTATGAGATTGGAACCTCATAGATGCGTACGCCGCGCTTGAGCAGCTTCGATGTGATTTCTGGCTCGAAATCGAAGCGCATCGCACGAAGCGGGATCGACTGGATTAATTCCCGCTTGAAGACCTTATAGCAAGTTTCCATGTCGGTCAAGATGCTGTTGTAAAGGATGTTTGTCATCAGGGTCAGTGTCTTATTCGCAACCATATGCCAGAACATGGCTGCTTTGCGCGGCCCGCCCAGGAAACGTGAGCCGTAGACAACATCGGCTTTTCCTTTTTCAATGGGTTTGAGAAGCGCGTGGTAGTCTTCGGGGTCGTACTCCAGATCGGCGTCTTGGATGAGGACAAGATCCATGCTTGCGGCCGCGATTCCGGTTCGGACTGCAGCCCCTTTACCCCGGTTCTGTTCATGCAGAATGAGCTTCACAAATGGAAACGAGGCCTTGATTTCCTCAAGAACGGCGCGTGTGCCATCCTGGGATCCATCATCAACGATGATGAGTTCATCTACCAGGCCGACCGAGTTGACTTTGACGACAATTTCACGGATGGTGTCGATTTCATTATAGACAGGCATAATGACAGATAGGCTCATGTTCGAAATTGTACTTTCTTTATGAAGCTAGGACAAGCCGTTGTGCATCCCGGGCTGCATAAATGACCCAAAAGTCAGGTCGCATAAAAAAGTCAGTCTGAGTACAATGGGTCCAGAAAAGAAGTCGATCTGGAGGGAAGGCATGTCTCTACCGAGAAGCCCTGTTCAATCATCGTCCGGCGAAGGACCGGTGACATCGAGTTTGCGATTCCTTCCGCCACCTGTCAGCCGGATCACCGATACAGGCCTTTCCCAGTTGTGGCTGCAAGATTTAGCGCTGAAGATACTCTATTTCCGCGGCTACATGACGGGCTTTAAAGTGGCTGAAGCCATGGCGCTTCCCTTTGCAGGCCTTGTAGACCAAATCCTGGAAGCGTTGAAGCGTGAAAAATACGTCGAAGTTAAAAGTCAGGTCGGATTTGGCGAGGGTTCCTACCAATATGCGATTACGAGCGCCGGGATCGCGCGGGCGCGTGAGGCGCTCGACCGGAGTCAGTACGCAGGTCCAGCGCCTGTGCCGCTTGAGGTGTACAACGAGGCCATTAGCAAACAAAACCGCGGCCGCCCGACCGTTCATCCACGCATCATGCGTCAGGCATTGGATGAATTGGTGCTCGAAAGCAAGACATTCGATCAAATTGGTCCGGCCGTCAACTCGGGGACGTCGATTTTCCTTTATGGTCCACCAGGAAATGGAAAGACATCCATCGCACGGGCGATTGGGAACATCCTCCTCGAAGAAGACATGTACATCCCGTATGCGCTGGATGTGGATGGCCAGGTCGTCAAATTGTATGACTCCGTCAACCACGTGCTATCTCCAGAGGAAGAAGTGATGACGGAATCCGGGACGGGGACGTTGAAGACCGGTTCCAAACAAGATACGCGCTGGGTGAAAATCCGGCGTCCGTTTGTTGTTGTGGGCGGCGAGTTGACCATGGCCGGGCTCGATCTTGTCTTTGATGATGTCAATAAATTCTATGAAGCCCCTTTCCAGGTGAAAGCCAATGGGGGAGTGTTCCTGATTGATGACTTCGGACGACAGCAGGTGCGTCCACGCGATCTTCTGAACCGCTGGATTGTCCCCCTCGAAAACCGCATCGACTATCTCACCCTTCATACGGGACGAAAAGTGGAGGTGCCGTTCGATGTGCTCGTCGTGTTTTCAACAAATCTCCCGCCAAAAGACCTTGTCGATGAAGCATTTCTTCGCCGTTTACGGCATAAAATCGAAGTTGGCGATCCATCCTACGATTCGTACCGCAAGATTTTCAGCATAGTCGCGAAACAGAAGGGCGTCAAATATCTCGACCAGGGGCTGGCCTACCTTCTCCAGGAATGGTACATCAAACGCAAACGAAAATTGCGGGCATCCCATCCGCGCGATATTTGTGATCAGATCCTGGATATTTCGCGATACATGAATGTCGAGCCCGAAATGAGCAAGGATCTGATTGATAAGGCTGCTGCTGCGTATTTCGTAGAGCTATGAAACCAACCCTTCAACGATGGAAGCAAAATGCCCCGCTGGTGATTGGTCACCGCGGGGCAAGCTATGACGCCCCCGAAAATACCCTGTCAGCGTTTCGGCTAGCCCGCGAAATGGGAGCCGATGCGATCGAATTCGACGCCAAGTTGTCGCGAGATGGCGTTGTTGTCATCCATCATGATCGCACGCTAGAAAGGACGACCGACGGGTCAGGCCCTCTCTCCGCACTATCGTTCGAGTCGCTGAGAGAACTCGATGCTGGAATGGCCTTTCACCTTTCGTTCCGGGGAGAACGCATCCCGACCCTGGAAGAAGTAGCCCAAGAGGTGGGAAGAGACCTGCTGCTTAATATCGAATTGACGAATTACGCTGCTCCCTTCGATCCGCTCCCGCTTAGGGTGATCGAGATTGTCCGAAAGTTCCGGTTGGAGGATCGCGTCCTGCTATCCTCGTTCAACCCGTTTGCCCTCAGATTGGCAAGAAAGCATGCACCCGACCTTTCGGTTGCCTTGTTGGTGATGCCGCAGCAACCCAAACTGCTCAGAGCTATGCTGCGTCACTGCTGCACCTTTGATGCCTATCACCCGCACATCTCGATGCTTGATGAGGCCGCCACTGCGACAGCTCTCCATGCCGGACCTGTCAATCTTTGGACGGTTAATGACGAGGCAGATGTACGCCGGTGTGTTGGCAAGGGCGTTGACGGCATTATCACCGATCGGCCAGATTGGGCTCGAACGGTGATAGAAGAGGCTTTGGACAAGGGATTTTAAATTGGTCTGGACGCAGCCTTAAGCCGGCCTCCTTGTGAGGGTTTGAACCTGAAGGTATACTCGCAGTGATGCAAGCACGCCGAAAATTTCTCGCCGCGATTCTCGCGCTCACGTTCGTATCTGGAACAATCCTGCCACAAGCGGAAGCTATGCCGCGCGCCCAGACCAATGCGGAGCACATCCTCGCAGAAATGACCCCGGAAGAACGGGTTGGTCAGCTCTTCCTTGTCAGCTACGACGGTAGCGACGTTCTTGGGAATGAGGCGATCCTCGACCTGATCGAGAATTATCATATTGGCGGCGTCTTGCTCTCTAGAAGTAATAATAATTTCGTTGGCGCACCGGAAACCCTCACTCACATCAGCGCTCAGATTGCGGCCCTACAGGATGCAGCCTATCAGAAAACCTTAATGGCTGTGATTGATCAAACCTCCTCCCAACCTTCAAATACAGCCTACGTACCTCTTTTTATCGCGATCACAGAACAGAGCGGCGGGGGCATGTATACGCAGATCCTGCAGGGCATGTCGGAAATCCCTTCAGCGATGGCATTGGGCGCCACCTGGGACCCGTCGCTTGCACAGGATGCCGGTGCCTTGCTCGGACAGGAACTCGAAGCCCTGGGGGTTAACCTCTATCTCGGGCCATCGCTCGACGTGATTGAGGAACCTGCTGGAGCCGGATCCGTCAATCTCGGAACCAATTCCTTTGGCGGGGATCCATACTGGGTCGGGGAATTTGGCGAGGCATTCATCGAAGGGCTCCACGAAGGCTCAAACGGCCGCCTTGGTGTGATCACAGGGCATTTCCCCGGGCTTGGGAGCAGCGATCGCAACATTGAGGAAGAAGTTGCGACAATCCGCAAGTCGCTCGAGCAGCTTCAACAAATCGATCTGCCGCCATTTTTCCAGGTAACCTCCGAAGCACCCGGCGACGCGGGC
>Ga0272443_10004756_pt1 | contig 14505 bp, 12 predicted proteins | sample SSMAcet12_FD_193581 | JGI IMG/M metagenome (GOLD analysis project Ga0272443, IMG submission 193581) | Marine sediment archaeal communities from Little Sippewissett salt marsh, Falmouth, MA, United States - SSM-Acet-12 | ecosystem: Environmental > Aquatic > Marine > Wetlands > Sediment ...
GCTTTTTCGTATCCGATATGGGGATTCAGGGCCGTGACCAGCATCAAAGAATTGTTCAGGTGCTGCCGGATCCTGTCCCGGTCGGGCTCGATGCCGGCGGCACAGTGCTCATTGAAGGAGCGGCAGGCATCCCCGATCAGCCGTGCTGATTCCAGAAAGTTCTTGATCATCATGGGTTTGAACACGTTCAGCTGAAAGTGTCCGTTGCTTCCGCCCACGTTGATGGCCACGTCGTTCCCCAGCACCTGGGCGCAGACCATGGTCAGCGCTTCGACCTGGGTGGGATTCACCTTGCCGGGCATGATGGATGATCCGGGCTCGTTGGCCGGGATGACGATCTCACCGATCCCTGACCGGGGTCCGGATGCCAGCATCCGGATGTCGTTACCGATCTTCATCAAGCTGACCGCCAGGGTTTTCAGTGCGCCGTGAACCTCCACGATGGCATCATGGGCCGCCAGTCCCTCGAATTTATTGGATCCGGTCACAAAAGGGAGCTCTGTATATTCTGCAATGTACTCTGCGACCAGCCTGTCATACCCTTTCGGGGCATTGATCCCGGTCCCCACCGCGGTGCCCCCCAGGGCGAGCTCGGCCAGGTGATCCAGGCTGTTCACAAGGGCTTTCAGCCCGTGGTCAAGCTGTGACACATATCCGGAAAATTCCTGTCCCAGGGTGAGCGGTGTGGCATCCATCAGGTGGGTACGGCCTATTTTCACCACCTCCATGAATGCCCCGGATTTTTCTTTGAGCGTATCCCGCAGGTCCTTCACCCCCGGAATGGTAACCCGGGTGAGGACCCTGTATGCGGCAATATGCATCGCCGTGGGGAAGGTGTCATTGGAAGACTGGGATTTGTTCACATCGTCGTTGGGATGGATCAGCCGGGTCCCTTCGCCCAGGCGTTGGCCCTGGAGCACATGGGCCCTGTTGGCCACCACCTCGTTCACGTTCATGTTTGACTGGGTCCCCGAGCCGGTCTGCCACACCACCAGCGGGAACTGGTCGTCCAGTTTCCCTTCGATGATTTCATCGCATACCTGCATGATCAGGGTTGCCTTCTCCTCAGGCAGTACACCCAGTTCCAGGTTGGCAGCTGCGGCGGCTTTTTTCAGGAACCCGAATGCCCGGATGATCTCCTCCGGCATGCGGCCTTCGCCGATCCGGAAGTTGTCTTTTGAACGCTGGGTCTGCGCACCCCAGTATTTGTCGGCAGGCACATGCACCTCACCCATGGTGTCTTTCTCGATCCTGGTTTCCATCGCGGTCTGTTTTGACTTAAAGATACGGAATCTCAGGAATCCACCTTCATTAACAACACGGTAATGTAATGGTTGCCGGCGTCGTCATCTTCCACCCCGATCCCGCACTGGGTGACATCGGAGAGCAGGATGTCTTCACCGCCGGACAGCTGCATCAATTCGGAGAGGATCAGATCCTCGTTATTTGAAGTGGTACACAATACCAGTGCCTGGTCGTTGGTGCCCCCGATCTTCTCATGGATGGTGTTCCAGTGCTCGGCCAGTCCCTGTGTGCCAACCGCTTCCGCATCATTGGCCATTTTATAGGAATAGATCTGGGCCTCCTTCACCATGACGAACTGGTGCACGAACGGCCCGGTCAGCCCGTTGTCTTCCCTGTGGGCCTTGATGACCTGGTAGATCAGGCTTTCGATCCCCTTGATCTGGGTAAATCCCTCCTCATCCTTTTCACAGGATGAAAACAGGACCGGGATCATAAAAAGTGCCAAGAGGCATCTCTTTTTCATCAGTTGGCGTGAAAAAAGGTTTGACTTTTCCAGTTAATACGGAATCCGTCCTAAAAGGTTGCCTGAGCCAGACAGTCAATGCTTTCCACCGGATCCCCGATCACCGCTTTGTACCTGCCTTCCACGATGGGCCGGCGGATCAGCTTCGGATTCTCGACCATCTCCCTGATCCATTCTTCATCGTTAAGGTTCAGGCCTTTCAGCTGTTTCCTGTAATACTCCTCCTGGGTACGGACCAGTTCAGCAGGTTTGATATTGAGCTTCATGACCAGTTTGGACAATTCTGCTTCGGAGAGGGGCTCCTTCAGGTATTCCCGCACCCGGTGTTCAAGCTTTTTTTCAATGACATGCTGAAGTCCCGCCCGGCTTTTTTTGCATCGGGGATTGTGATATACAGTGACCATGCTGAAGTTTAAATATTTGATTATTAATGTGTCCCGGCTACATCTTGTTCTTCCTGTTCCTTCTCCCGGTTCACCGGATCGGCATCCAGGGCGAACATGCCGCGTCCGTGGGTGGCGACGATAAGCATGTTGTCGCGGGGATGGATGGCCAGGTCGTGCACATAGGTGCAGGGCAAATCGCCCAGTACCTGCCACTCATGTCCGCTGTCCGTGGAGACATACACCCCCACATCGGTGCCCAGGTACAGGATGCTGTCCGCTCCCGGGTCCTCCCGGATCACGTTCACCGGTCCCGCCGGGATGTTGGCCGCGATGTCCTCCCATGTTTCCCCGAAATCGGTGGAACGCCAGACATAGACCTGTGCATCATCGTCCCTGCGCCCGGTCTGTGTCACGTAGACGGTCCCGAAGTCATGCTGCGAGGCCACGATGCGGGAGATCCAGCGCACCGGCATGGGATCTTTCCGGATCTCTTCCCATGATTCGCCACCGTTTTTCGTCCGCCAGAGCCGGCCGTCGTCGGTGCCCGCATAAAGCAGGTCTGAATTGAAGACCGATTCGTCCAGGGCGGTAATGGTCTGGTAGCTGATATCCCCCTGTTTTCCCGGATCGTTATAAGTCAGGTCGGGACTGATCTTCTCCCAGGTCCCGCCCCCGTCGGCGGATCTCAGCACATACTGAAGGCCATGGTAGACGATATCGGGATTGTGAGAGGAGAGCAGGGTGGGAGCCATCCATTGTCCCCTGGCCTCCGGTTCTTCCGGGAAATTTTCCGGAAGCAGCCACTCCCTGTCCTCCGGATATCCTTCCACGGTGGCCCTGGCCAGTTTCCCGTAAAACAGGGAAGCGAAAATGGTGTTGTTGTCCCTCGGATCCACCTGGTGGGTGCTTCCTTCGGCCCCCAGGGTGTATTCCCATTCTGTGGCACGGATCCTGTCCCTTCCCCGGGAGAGGTCCACTTCGGTGTAGAAACTGTGGTGGTCCTGGACCGATCCGAAGACCCGGAAGGGCTCATGCATGTCGTATTCCACGTTGTAAAACTGTGCCAGGGGAAGCTCCGGGATGAAGCTGCGCCAGTTCTTCCCCCCGTCGTAGGACACGCTGATCCCCCCGTCATGGGCCGCAAGGATATAATTGGAGTTATCCGGATCGATCCACATCCCGTGCTGGTCCACGTGGATGCTTTCTCCGATGGGCCCGAAGGTGGCTCCCCCGTCGGTAGATATATTGATGTAAAGCCCCAGGGTGTAAATCCTGTCCGCATCGTTGGGATCCACCCGCATCTGTCCGAATACCCAGCCGTAGGTGCCCGAATGGTCCGACATGTATTTCTTGCTTTCCTCTGACAGCCCGCTCACCTGACGCCAGGAGGCGCCCGCATCGTCCGAACGGTAGAGGGTGGCTCCTTTGATCACATCCTGTTTCGGGCGGCCGTAGGAATCCAGTTCCCCTTCCTCCGCTTTAAAAGCAATTTCGTAATCATCCACGAAAGCATAGACCACATCGGGGCTGGAGGGTGCAATGTCAATGCCCGTGCGGCCCATATGTTTCGATGTTGGCAATCCCTGCGTAAGTTGTTTCCAGGTTTTCCCTCCGTCGGTGGTCTTCCAGACGCCGTTGTTCTTATGGTTGTCGTAGGTGCGGGGATCGTTCCACTTGAGCCGGATCCGTTGCCATGTGGTGGCATAGATCACATCCGGGTCGCGGGGATCCACCACCATGTCGTTCACCCCGCTCTCGGGCCCTTTGTACAGGGTCTTCTCCCAGGTTTTTCCACCATCGGTGGTTTTGAACAATCCCCGATCCTCGTTCAGGGTCCATTCGTGCCCCGGGGAAGCCACATACACGATGTCAGGATTTTCCGGGTGGATCAGGATCCTGGAAACGGTGAAGGTCTCTTCCAGTCCCATGTGGGTCCAGGTTTCCCCCCCGTCGGTGGTCTTCCAGACCCCGCACCCTGCATTGGAGGACCTGAAAATGTTGGCTTCGCCAGTGCCCACCCAGACCACGTCGGGATCGGAGGGACTGACGGCCAGGTCGCCGATGGTGGAGGTTCCCTGGTGTTCAAACACCGGTTCGAAGGTCACTCCTTCGTTCACACTTTTCCATACCCCGCCTGAAGCGGAGGCCACCCATATGGTATAGCTTTTGCCTTTCGGTCCCACCGCTTCCACATCGGTGCACCTTCCGCTGATGTCGGTGGGACCGAGATACTGCCAGTGCAGGTCCCCGTATGAAGATAATTCCCGCATCTGCTCATGCGAGACATACATGTTCAGTTTTTTGGCCCCGGTAAGGACAGGTTCTTTCACCTGGGCCTGAAGGGATAGCGTGCTGAACAGCACAATGATTGCAGCAGATTTTCTTTTCACATCATAAAAATAATCATTTTTTGGTGTTCATATTTTGTTTAACTTATCTTCATAAAACAGATTGAAAAAACCACTAAAACTTAAACCCGATGAAAAGAAATTTTTCCATATTGTGTGCGTTGCTGCTGCTGCCCTTCATGCTGGTCGCCCAGCAACACCTGTTTCTCGATGAGAAGGAAATCGTCATTGGAGAAAACAATGCTACGGCCTGGGTTTTTCCCGTAGAGGGGGAAATCGACGGGGCATTGAGTCACCTGCAGGACTATGCGAAGGAGCGCAGCAAATTAAAAATGAAGGGCAGAGGAAACATGCTGATTGCAGAAGATGTGTCGATCCCGGCAGTTGCCAACAAGAACGGGGACCTGATCGGTTACGGATTCCCGCTTGAAAGTTATAACGCGGTGGGCATCGCATTCCAACTGGGATATGACGTTTATCTGAACAGCGAGCAATGGAACCAGGAGATGACCAACCTGCGCAACTATGCAAAAGAATTCATGTCTTACCATTATGAACGATCCTATTCGGAACGCATAGAATCGGCCGAGAAGGAAATAAAAACGCTGAACAAGGAACTGGCTAAGGGAGAAAAACAGGTCAAAAAACTGGAAAAGAAAATTGAAAGAACCGGTAAAAAAATTGCCGGTGAAACTGATCCCCTGCAGACCCAGGAGTTGGAAGCGGAGCTGACCACCCTTACCGTCGATCAGCAAAGGCTCCAGGAATCGCTACCCCAGCTTCGTTCCAGGCTCGAACTGCTGCGGGGAGATGTGAATAATTTAAAGAATCAGTCCCTGACCATCCAGAGCGCGATCATAACACTGTAACTATTTACCGCAAAGCTGCCTTGCTGAGCAGGTAGTCGGGGATCTCCACGTCGAAGGAGATCTCGTCCACGATAAATTCCGTGCCGGATCCTGTCTTCAGCATGTCCTTAAAGACGATCTTCCCCGGATACCAGCGTGAGCCGTGCTGCTGAATGTCGGACAGCTCCGTTTTTTTCAGCAGCTGGCCGCTTTTGGCATACAGCTCTTCCTTCAACGGGATGTACCGCTGCTTGTCCACCCAGAGCTTCCGTTTCTGGTAGGCGACGTCCTCTGTTTTCGCATGCATCTCAACGATCCAGCACTCCCTGTCGTCCACCGCCCCGGATCCCGTCACCACCGCATCATATTTGCTGGCCAGGTCCGGGTCTTCCATCATGTCCTCGTAGGAAAGGTCCGATCCCATCACCGACTGCCTGAGCAGATGGCCCGACAGCTGGATGGTCCTGTCTGTGGCAGGGGAGAAGATCCAGAGCTGGTCTTCCAGCTTCAGCATCTTTGTTCCCCGCTCCCTGGCCGGGGCAAGGTACTCGGTAAAGGCTGATTCTCCCGCTGCCCAGGTCTCAGACTCAATGGTTCGTGATGTGCGGGGACCATGAATGATCATCTTCGATTTCACATACCTGGATTCGGCCGACATGTTCTGGTCGATCCTGTCCAGGATCTCTTTTCCTGAAGGCTGTGCAGCTGCGATGGATGTGATCAGCAACAGCCCTGCTGTCATATGTATTGTATGTGTCATGCCTGTAATTCTTTAAATAATTGTGCTGTCTGTCGTTTGTAAATCCCGATCCCGGCAAGGACAGTCCCCAGTACCGTCGCAATGAGCCCGGGGAAGAAGCCCAGATAGTAAGCGACCGGGGTGATCTTCGCCTTCATGACGCCCTGCATCATCATGGTGGAGTTCTGCATCATGCCGCTGATATCGATCCCCCTGGCCATCAGGGATGAAAAGAAAAGCCCAAACAGTGTGCCTAACACCGATCCTGCCAGGCCAATGAAGACAGATTCGATGACCAGGCTCCTGTATATGTGGCCCTTCTCTTCGCCTATGGCCATGCGGAGACCCATTTCGCCATAACGACGGAGCCCTCCCAGCAGTCCTGAATTCCAGAGGACGATGGACATGACCACCACGAATATGGTTACAATGATCCCCTTGAAATAATCGATCAGGTCCAGGAATCCGGACATGTTGCTCTGTTCACGCAGTGTGGCCATCATGGGAGAGAATTCGTCCCCGGGATCGCTGTATTTATCATTGAACCTGGCAGCCATGGATCCCGCTTCCTCATCGTCATATTCCCCGGAAGGGAGGTAACCCAGGATCTCCCCGGTGGCATCGGTCATATCCAGTGCCTGCCGGATCCCGCTGATGTCGGCCACCATGCCACCCCGGTCCAGCGCAGCAGTGCCGAATTTAATGGTCCCCGATACCGTAAAATTGGTAATGGACATGGCCCCGTACATGGTGGAGCTGATCAGGGTCACCTGGTCCCCCGGCTCCACTTCCAGTTTCCCGGCGAACTGGTCACTCAGGATGATCTCAAAAGGAGTCTGCGGGATCCTGCCCTTCACCATGGATTTTTCCAGGTTCAGCCTTTCTATTTCCCCGCTCTCATTCGACAGCAGGTCCACTGCCATTCCCCCACCCGGGCCCTGTGTCCTGGTCTCCCCGTTTTCATCGGGCACGTCTACCAGTCCCCCGAACTGGATCCGTTCAACCCATTGTATTTCAGGATATTCCGATTTAAGGGAATCCATTAGGGCTGACGTGCCGATCAGGGCAAGATCATTGGGTTGCTGGCTCCTGTTCTCGAAGTAGGACCGGCTCATGATCTTCACATGACCGGTTGCAAAACGGGCATTGAAGACAACCATATCTTCCAGTACTCCTGTCACCCATGAATTTGCCAGCACCACCAGGGTTACACCGATGGTTACCACGATGATGGGAAGCAGGCTCCTGGAACGGTCCCTGAACAGGCCTTTCAGATAAAATCTTAACATGGCGTTTTCATTTTTTTGTCATTGTATTTTTCCCCTGATGGCTTCGGTTGGATTCATTTTTGCGATTTTCCGTGCAGGCATGTAGCTGACGATGGTGGTGGCGATCACAACCAGGATCACTGTTCCCAGGACCAGGGCAAGGCTGTAATAGGGCATGATACGCTGCGCAGCGGCCAGCCCGAATGAATCGGTCCCTTCGGGCATTCCCAGGCCTTTCGAGCCTACATAAAGGAGAAGAGGGACCCCGTAAACGGCTCCCAGCAGCATTGCCAGAACTGCATGCATGGCCCCTTCCACGGTGAACAGTCCCACCACCTGGCGGCGGGTCATGCCCATGGAGATGTATGTGCCGATCTCCCGCTGCCTCCGGAATATGGAAAGCACCTGCGTGTCGAATACAGCCAGCAGTGCAAGGGCGAGCAGGATCAGATAGAATACAGACCCTCCAATGGATTTGGTCTTGATCATCTGGTCAAGTTCCGCGAAGAGCACATCATGGCCCTGGAATTCCCACCCGGTCACCTCGGCAGGCAGGCCGGCATCCTCCCCAATAACCAGCATGGTAGCCTCTCCGGGCATGCCGGTCATTTGCTGTAACCTGTCAAGCGAAATCCAGATCTGGCCGTTATCCACCACGGGGACGGAGCTGTTGAAAATCCCCGCAATGGTCAGTTCTGTGGCATCAAAGGTCCCGTTCACATCCCTCCATCGCACCAGAATGTTATCGCCCTCGGCCAGATTGGCGTTTTGTGCAAAACGAGTCCCGATCACCGCAGGGATCTCGTTATTTTTCGGAATAAGCAGGTCAGTGGGAATCGCAAGGACCTCCTGGCCGGCACTGATGCCTTTCAGCATAATTCCGAGCATCCTCCCTTCCGGGTAGACCGTTGCCTGGGTGACCAGAATGGCAGCGGCGGAGCCATTTTCCATTGCTTGTTCAAACGAAGCCGGCAACGGTGCATGCGCATCGGTCAGTGTGACGGGATCATAGGGATCATAGTTATTCTGCCAGTACTGCCCCTGACCCACTTCCCACCTGATCATTTCGAACTTGCCCTCTCTTTCCCAGCCCTGGTAAAGCCCGTTCATGAAAATGATCAGCACATAGGAGACCGACAGCACGAATACGATCAGAAAGGTGCGGAGTCCCGCTCCCACGAGGTTTCTGTATGCAAGCTTGAATGCGATCATGACAATGAGATTTACTGTTTAATCCTTTCATCGGAGACGACCCTTCCGTCTTCCAGTGTAATGATCCTCCGGAGGTACTGGATCACCTTGTCGTCATGGGTGGCAAAGATGAAGGTGGTTTCGAGTTCCCGGTTCAGTTCTTCCATGGTCCGGAGGATGTGGTGAGAGTTTTTTGCATCCAGGTTGGCAGTGGGCTCATCGGCAAGGACCAGCTCCGGTCTTTTCACCATCGCTCTGGCAATGGCCACCCGCTGGCTTTCCCCGCCGGATAGCTGGGGCGGTTTTGATTTGATCTTGTCGGTCAGCCCCACCCATTCCAGGGCATCCAGGACAGCCTTTTTCCTTTCCGATGCAGACATTTTCAACAGCAGCAGGGGGAATTCCACGTTCTCGTAAACCGTGTAGACTGACATCAGGTTGTAGGTCTGGAAGATGAACCCGATATGCTTTTTCCGAAGGGTGGCTGCCACTTTGGGTGTCATCTCTTTCGAGGTTGTTCCCAGCACATCGGTCACACCCTCCGAAGGAGTATCCAGGGATCCGATGATATTCAGCATGGTTGTTTTTCCTGAACCGCTGGGCCCGACAATCCCGGTGAACTCTCCCCTGCTGAAGGTAAGATTGACATCGCTCAGCGCGGTGAATCTCCCGCCCCCTACGGGATAGTGCCTGGCCAGGTTCTCGATGGTAATGATGGTGCCGTTTTTCATTTCATAAAATATTACTGTGTATCCTTATAATATGGTCTCTAATGGTTGAATACAGCCATCAGCTGGAAGCCCCAGCCGCTGTATAGATTTGTCCGCGTATCAAAATTGTATAGCTGGTAGGTGTCGGGATTCCAGAATCCCATCACGTAGAAGCTCCAACGGTCGAATGTGATGGACCAGTTCACGAACCGGTACAGGTCATGGTTCGTAAAATCATAGAACACCATGGCGCTAAGGTTGTGAATGATCGTCAGGGGATAGGTGGCCGAAAGCAGCCCGAAAACAAGATGTTCATCGGATCCGAACAGCCTTTCCCCCCGGAGATAACCGAACGCCTCGGTCATCAGGTTCAAACCGTTGCCCAGGTTAAAGGTATAGTCCATTCCCGCGTTGAGCATGGATGTGAATTTCAGGTTGCTGAATTCCAGGTCCTGGTGGGTGACGGTGCCCTCCAGCCAGAGACCCACCCCCAGGTCGAATTTGGCATCCAGGCCGATCCGGTTCTCCGGAATGGATGCTGCATGGAGCATCGAATCCGGGATCACCCCGCGGGGATCGGCCGTGCGGTGATGATAGGAGGCTGCCACCTCTCCCGTGAAGAGGGGGACTTGGACGCGCCCGCCCAGCTCGATGCTGTTCCTGCGGGAGGGGAACAGCTCCCATCCCTTCGTTTTGTCATCTCCGTACAATCCCCACGCCCAGAGATTGACATTGTTGAGGAAGTAATACCTTCCCAGGATCCCGTACACCCCGTCGGTCAGTTGCAGCGGGTCGCGTGGGTCGATCCGGTCGAACCACATGAGGGGCCGGAAGAGCACGGCCGATCCGAAATTGATCTTCTGCAGTCCCGCCCTGATCTCAAACTGGTTCCCGTAAAAGCTGAGCCACATCCGGTACGGGGAGATCTTCCTGTCGGTGGGGATGCTGTCCCCCGCCCATGCGGTGGCGGTTCCCCACAGGTTGGCCGAAAACTCCCCGTCCACATTGAACCTGCCCGCCGGCAGGGTGAATGAAACTTCCGGGATATACCGCAATCCCCCCTGCAGCTGGAATGGATCAGGGGGATTGAGCACCGTCCAACCGATGGCCTGTCCGCTGAACTCCGCCGTCTGGGCCGGTGAGCGACCCGGGAAAAGCAGCCACAGGGCAATGACGCTGCAAAAGATCCCGCATATATGCATTCTCCGCCTCATTATTTTTTGTCCCGCTCGATGAGCCCGTAGAAGAAAAAATTAATGAATTCCATGGCCAGGTCCTGAGGTGTGTCATACAGGGCCAGCAGTTTTTCATCCTGAACCATTTCCATCATGTGATTCAGAAAGTAAAGGATGAATTCCACCTTCACGTCCTTCCGGATGTCCCCCTCCTGCTGCGCCTTTGAGAAATCATCCATGAACATCTGAAAGACCCCGGCCGACATTTCCCGCACATGCTCCAGCATTTCCGGATCGGCCTGGCTTGTATAATCCCTGAAAAACTCATCGCTCATCGATTCGGTCTGTTCCTCCTTCAGCCGGAGCAACCTGAACACCTTTTCCGGATAGGACAGGCCGCTGTCCATGATGGCCCGGTATCTGGCAATGGATTCCTCTCCGAAGTCATTCATGATGGTTTTGACAAGCTCCATCTTATCGGAAAAGTATTTATAGAAGGTCATTTTGCTGACTCCGGCCTCCCTGCACAGCTCCTCGACGGTCACCCTCCTGAATCCGAATTTCCAGAAGAGTTCCCGTCCTGTCTTCAGGATCTGGTCCCGTTTCGGGTTGGAAGAATCAGTATTGGACGACACGGCCATTATTATACGAAATACGTAAAAAGATACATATTTCGTACAATATTACAACAATAATAAGCCCGTGTCAAGAAAAATCGGAAAAATCTGTACTGCAGCTACTGCCCGCTCCTGCCGTAGTTGGGCAGCACCCGGGCGCTGGGGTCGTTTACATCACAGTTCTCCCAGTTACGGTTGGGCATCCAGAAATCCGCCACAACTTCCGAGCGACCAGGGAAGTAAGTTTCAAAAATGTCCCGGTACATGAGCGACTCTTTTGAGATGGGGGTGGCATGCGGGTAACGGACCTGTGCGCTCAGCAGGTCCGCATCACTGTACATCTCTTCCGCAAAGGACTTCAGGCTGTCGGTGACGCTGTGGCCCACGGCGTCCGAGAAGGCCGCTTTTTCCCGGTACAATATCTCCCGGGGAAGGTAATCTCCCTCGAATGCCTTCCTCAGCAAATATTTCCCGATCCCGGTGAAGTTCATTTTCTTTTCGGGCGGGACCCGCATCACATATTCCACAAAATCCAGGTCTCCGAACGGCACCCTTGCCTCAAGTCCGTTGGAGGAAATGCTCCTGTCCGCACGCAGCACGTCATACATGTATATTTCCCTGAGCCGTTTTTCGGCTTCTTTCTGGAATGCATGCGGAGTGGGTGCAAAATCGGTGTACTTGTACCCGAAGATCTCATCACTGATCTCCCCTGTCATGAGCACTTTGATATCGGTATGCTCCGCGATGTACCTGCTGACCAGGTACATCCCCATAGAGGCCCTGATGGTGGTGATGTCATAAGTCTCCAGTTTGTAGATCAGTGTACTCAGCGTATCAAAAATGTCCTGCCTGGTAAAAAGCACCTCGGTGTGGTCTGTCCCCAGGTAATCAGCCACCATCCGTGCATACCGGGTATCAATGGGATCGATGTTGATCCCGACGGCAAAGGTGCGGATCGGCCGGTCCAGGAGACGGGCCGCGATGGCACACACCAGACTGGAATCGAGTCCCCCGCTCAGCAGAAAACCCACGGGCACGTCCGCATGGAGCCTTTTTTCAACCCCCTTTGTCAGCAGACGGTTGATCTTCTCCAGCACCTCCTCCATTTCATTGTCCGTATATTGCTCCACCACGGAAATATCCCTGTAGCATACAAATTTGTCACCATCATAGATATGGCCCGGAGGGAAAGGTTTCACCACCCGGCAAAGTCCGCTCAATGCTTTCATTTCGCTGGCGAACATGATATCTCCCTCATCCGTGTAGCCATAGAACATCGGACGGATCCCCACCGGATCCCTGGCGGCATAGTACCTGTCCCGCAGCGAATCATAGATCACGCAGACAAATTCCGCATCCAGTCTCCTGGCGGTTTCCAGCATCCCCAGCTCCATGAACATGGGAAGAATCACCTCGCAATCGCTTTCAGACTGGAACGGAAACCTGTCACCATACACCTTCTTTAAAGATCTGTAATTATAGATCTCCCCGTTGGCCATCAGGTGAAGGTGCCGGTGGACCAGCGGCTGGTTCCCGTCATCGGAAGTGTCGATGATCTTCAGCCTGTGGAAACCCATCCAGCCCTGCTCTCCGAAGTCAGCCATAACGGTATTGTCAGGCCCCCTGTATTTGATCTTCTGGAATTCACCGGCCGCACGAAGACGCATCATTTTGTCGCTTCCGGTATATACTGAAATTCCGCACATAATCCATTATTTAAATTACATATTGAAATTATATACGGCTTAAAAATACTAAATTATAACTAAAAACAAATAAATAGTTACAAAATATATATTATTTAACAATAATAATAATAAAAGGAAAAATCAATCAGCCGAATTCGGCAACCGATTTCAGGGTGTCCATGTTCACGATCCGGATGGTCTTGCCATAGATCTTCAGGATCCCGTCCCTGCGGAACTCGCTGAGGGCCCGGATCACATTTTCTGTTGTCATCCCCACATAATCGGCCATTTCTTTTCTGCTCAGGGGAAGGTCAAATTCCGGGGAGAAGTAAACATTCTGTGAAAAGAAGACCAGCAGGTATGCCACCCGTCCCTTCAGATGTTTTTTCCTGATCTGCAGGGAATCCAGGATGATCTTGTCGGCCACCCTGCTCATGTGCTTCAGCAGGTTGAGGGCCAGGTTTCCATTCTCCCCGGCCATTTTTCTCACATCTTTCATATCCAGGTTGCAGGTGACCGAGTCTTCCAGGGTGCTGACGGAATACTGGTAACGGTCACTTGAGAAAACGCTCAACAGGCTGATATAGTCATAAGGTTTTGCGATGGTGATGATCTGCTCTTTCCCGGCACCGTCCGTTCGGTACAACTTCACGAGCCCGCTTTTCAGGTAGACGAAATCCCTGATCAGGGTACCTTCCTTGATGATCGTTTCCCCTTTGGCGAATGTTTTTTCAACCCTTCCGGAACACAAGATATCCAGGTGCGCTCCTTCCAGTTTGTCAAAGAAGAGCTCTTTCAACTCACATAACTCGCATGTACAGCCCGGATCCATGAAAAATGCCAGATAACATGTTTTAAGATGATAATTGTCATCATATGACAACTATCATATGTGATTTGTTTCACAACAGGTTCAGTCCGGCTACTTTTGCCGCTGAATCATCAAGCAACAATAATAATGAAAAAAATTCTGATCCTAGGTGGCGGTACCGGAGGTACAATGATGGCGAACAAACTTCACAGGGTGCTGGACCGCCTGGAATGGGAGATCACGATCGTTGACCAGGACAAGACCCACTATTATCAGCCGGGATTCCTGTTCATTCCTTTCGGGATCTATCAAAAATCTGATGTGATCAAACCGAAGGGCGACTTCTTTCCTGCCGGGGTGAAAGTCATTTACCAGGAAATAGACCGGGTGGATGGAGACCAGAGCAAGGTATTCCTGATGGACGGGACCAGCCTCAACTATGATTACCTGATCATTGCCACCGGTGTCCAGACCAGGCCGGAAGAGACCCCCGGCCTTACCGGAGAGCTCTGGTACAAGAACATTTTTGATTTTTATACCATTGAGGGTGCTGTGGCGTTGCAGAAGTTCTTCAAATCGTGGGAAGGGGGAAAACTGGTACTGTGCATTGCTGAATTGCCATTCAAATGTCCCGTGGCCCCCATCGAATTCGTGTGCCTTGCCGAGGCTTATTTTACCGAGAAGGGGATCCGGGACAAAGTGGACATCACTTATGTAACCCCCCTTTCGGGAGCTTTCACCAAGCCCATTGCCACGAAAATGCTGAGCCAGCTGCTGGACGAAAAGAATATTAAAGTGGTCCCTGATTTCTATCTGGAAAGCGTGGACAATGAAAAGAAGGTGATCAGGTCCTACGATGAGCAGGAGATCCCCTTCGACGTGCTCACCATCGTCCCTGTGAACATGGGTTCGGAAATGATCGCACGCAGCGGGCTCGGAGATGACATGAACTTTGT
>Ga0272443_10004758_pt1 | contig 14497 bp, 12 predicted proteins | sample SSMAcet12_FD_193581 | JGI IMG/M metagenome (GOLD analysis project Ga0272443, IMG submission 193581) | Marine sediment archaeal communities from Little Sippewissett salt marsh, Falmouth, MA, United States - SSM-Acet-12 | ecosystem: Environmental > Aquatic > Marine > Wetlands > Sediment ...
GACATTTTCTTTAAGACCAAACTGGATTCGAATGTTGGCCATTGATAGGGTACTTGATGCCCGGGCATAGGTTGGGTCCATTTCGATAACCCCTATCTTAAGTTCATTATCAGAACGTATGAGATGGTAGGCGGTGGAGGAACCCATGATCCCACCGCCCACTATAATCACGTCATAAAAATCACTTGTCAAAACCATTAAAACCTCCTCCATAATAATCAGGTCGTCCCCGATCTTGAATAAAATTGAACATTCTGAAACTGCCTCTAAAGATAAGGCAAAACACAATGCCGCAAGTCAGACTGTATTTTAACAAATGGCCAAGCTCGGAACCCTATTGCCTACTTCATGTTTCATTTTTATATTGAAAACCCAGTGCTATAGGGATCATCATCAGAAGCCACAAAGTTTTGAAAGCCGGTTATATAGGCACTGCCTGTGACTTCAGGAATGATGGTTGTCACTTGTCTGAGCTGTGTTTCTTTTACAATGGTTCCCTGGAATTTATTCCCCAAGATGCTCTCATAGGTATAAAGACTACCGGGTTGCAATTTATTTTGGGCATGCAAATAAGCCATTTTAGCACATGTCCCTGTTCCACACGGGGAGCGATCTATTTGGCCAGCACCAAAGACAACCACATTGCGAGGCGGGTTGCCTTCATGGTAGAACTCAACCAGTTCCACTTTTACCTCTTTTCCACTAATCGGATCTAATATTTTTTCTTCTGAATTTAATTTTTCTCTAATCTTCAGCGCATACACTTTAATCTGTTTCAGATGAGATAAGGTTATATTAAGACCAAGATCTTCAGCTTTAACCAGGGCAAAATAATTGCCACCATAAGCAATTGTAATGGGTAAGTCCTGAAATCCCTCTATATTTAGGGTCAAGCTGGCACAAACAAATGAAGGCACATTACGTATGGTTACCTGCGTTACCCTGCTTTTTTTTAATTTTGCCCGTGTCATAATAATTCCTGCAGCGGTATCCAAAAAAACCGTTTTTTCAACATTCTTTTTTGATATGGGGATGATGCCGGTTTCTAAAATTACAGTGACGACCCCCATACTACCGTGACCACACATGTCAAGATAGCCACCGCCATCCATAAATATTACCCCGATATCAGCCTTACAAGACGCCGGCTCAGTAACAACCGCCCCAAACATATCCTGATGTCCACGGGGTTCAAACATAAGCATGCGTCGAATATAGTCTCGATTTTTTGCAAACCAGGCCTTTTTCTCTTGCATGTTCTGGCCGTAAATGGGACCAACCCCTCCAGTTATTACCCTGGTGGGTTCTCCAAGGGTATGGGTATCAACTGTATTGATTAGAGAACTAAATTGCATAACATATTCCCAGGATATTTCCTTGGGAGACCTTTCTAATTTTTTTAGGATTTTTGCAGGCTGACTCTAGCCAAACTGTCTAGAAAAGGACTAAATATATCTCAGCATTTTAGGGATCCAGCTTAAGCTTATAACCCTTTAAGGGGTATTCCTCTATGTGTAACGCATTCATCAAATTAATGGAGCGCAAAAAGTACATCGGGAAGCCAAAGAGTGACCTGAGGAAAAAAGAGAATTATCAGCATCACAAAAAACTGAATAGATATAAACGGTAGAATGGAGCGGTATATATCCCCCATACTTACCTCGGGAGGAGCAACCCCCTTCATATAAAACAGGGTAAATCCAAAGGGCGGCGTCAAATAATCCATCTCTTCCTCTACCATGAAAAGAATCCCGAACCATACCGGATCATATCCGAGCTGAATGACTATCGGCAGTAAAATAGGAACAATGATCATCATCTCAGTTATCTCATCGACAAAAAACCCAAAAGAGATCATTATAACTAATGCGATTGCAAAAAACTGAATAGGTTCTAATCCTGCACCAATTATTGCATCTTGTACTAGCCTTGTCCCCCCTGTTCGGAAAAAGATGCTGGTAAAACATGAAGTGCCGAAGAGAATCCACATAATCATGCCATTAACCGCCATGGTTCGGTAACTTGCCTCTTTGACCATTTGCCAGCTGAGCCGACGGTTTATCGCGGCACTCACCAAAGCCCCGGCAGCCCCTACAGCGGCAGCCTCGGTAGGCGAGGCAATTCCTAAGAAAATCGATCCCAGAACGGAAAAAATAAGAAGCGCAGGCAAGATTAACCCTTTGGCTAAGAGGATTTTTTCCTTCAAGGAAACCCTTTCCTCACGGGGCAGAGCGGGAGCAAGATGTGGCTGAAAGTAGCACCTTATGCCGATATAGCTCAAAAAAAGGATACAGAGCATGATCCCGGGAATGATCCCCGCAGCAAAAAGCCTTCCAATAGATACCCTGGCTATCATACCATAGATAATCAGCGATACACTGGGAGGGATAAGAATCCCCAGCGCCCCTCCAGCCAGGATAGGGCCTATGGCTATACTCTTGCTGTAGCCATTTTTAAGCATAATGGGAAGGGCAATAATGCCCATAGTGACAACTCCGGTAGTGGTCACCCCCGACATGGCAGCAATTAACGTGCAAATCAGCACCGTCCCCATTGACAGACCACCCCTTACCCCCCCCAGCACTTGCTGCATAAAATCGTAAAGGGCATGAGCGACACCACACTTCTCCAACACGCATGCCATAAAGATAAATAGAGGCATAGCAACCAGAACCATATTGGACATCATACCAAAGATGTTCGTGGCAACGAAAGGCAGGCTCATGGGGCCAACGAATATCCAGGCAACAATGATAGAGCTGCTGGCCAGGGCAAACGCCATGGGTAACCCAGTTACGAGACCGACTACGAGACCACCAGCCAGATAAATTATAGGAAGCCAGTCCATCATGTTAATTCCTTTCCCTTAAAAGCCATGTAGAGACATCGGATGAAGTGGGCTAACCCCTGAGCAAGAATCAGGAGAGCAGCTATAGGGATGGTCAGTTTAAGGGGCCATAAAGGAGACCCCCAAGGGGAAGGGGAGACCGTCTGATTTAGCTCTACCGCCCTCCAGGCTGTCATTATCCCATAACGCAGCATGACAACAATAAACAAGAAAAAAAGCAGATAGGTAACCGAGTCAATAATGGCTCTGCCTCTCGGTGAGAAACGGTCATAAATAATGTCTATATTAACATGCTGATGGTGAAGGAGCACATAAGCCCCGGCGAGCACCGAGTAAGCACCGAACAGGTGAAGCGTTAACTCGTGAGCCCAGATGGTAGGGGCGTTAAACACATATCTCAGCGCTACTTCAAAAAACAGTACGCCAGTCATAAAAAAAATTAAAAAACTCACCAGTTTTCCGCTCCACTCACTGACAATATCGACTCCACCCAGGATACGTCTCATCCTTTACCCCCTCTTTGTGACCAATTAAAATCACCCGCTATGAAGACCTCCCGCGGAAACGGAGAGGTCTTCATCGGTCTGGATCACGACGATTACCAATACCCCTTCTCAGCTGCCCACCGTCCTACTATCTTGAAAATCTCATTAAAAGCAGGATCTTTTAAATACTTTTCTGGTACAACAACCTTAGCCGTCGCACCTAATTTTTTAGCATCTTCTTCTGACCACTCTATTATTTCTATTCCTTGCTTTTCCACAAATTTCCATGCTTCAGCGATTGCCAGTTCGGCCTCAAAGGCGTTTCTTGCGCTTCCAACCTCAACGGCTGCTTCTACTATAGCTTTGAGGTCATCGGGAAGCGCTTTCCATACATCCATATTCACAATAAGGGCATCGGCTGCCGGTCCTACCGCTGTTGGAAATTTTATCCAGTATTTGGTGACCTCATGGAATCCCATTGCCACCATGTCGGCTGCGTGCGAAAAGGTTATGGCGTCCACACCACCGGTGGCGAGCATCGTATAAATTTCGCCGCCTGGGGTCCATATTGTCCCTGCTCCCAGGTGAGCCAACTGCAGCGCTATTAATTCAGAAGACCTGAACTTTTTTCCTTTGATGTCAGCGATACCCCGTATTGGAACTTTTGATATCATTAGGTTATCTAATGTCCAGTAGAGATTTCCCACGAGGTACACACCATGTTTGGCATATTCCTTTCTCAATATCTTCATAATTTTTCCATCCTCGTAGGACTCATAGAGGTATCGCAACTCTGCAATCGACCTTGGCGCGGCAAAACAGTCTCCGTGCATGAAAGCGACAGGAAGTTCCCCCGGGAAATATCCGGGCCATATAAAGGTCGCCTTCATCACACCCATGGATACGGCATTTAGCTGCTCCGGAACCGGAACTATCGCCCCGGGAGCGCTTGGCGTCATAATTAGGCGCCCGTTGGACATCCTCTTAACATATTCGGATATATACCCTATGGTGTCCCAGGATATCCCTGACGGCAACCAAGATGACGGCTGCCATTTTTGCACCTTAGGGGTTTCACACTGAGCAGGTTGGGTAAAACCAACTACCACCACCCCGGTTATCAGTAACACCACCATAACCCGAATCAACAACAATCCTTTTTTCATTTCTACCTCCTTGTTTAAAATTTTGCTTTTGATATATGAATTGGTCCTCCAAAACTAACTTTCTCTAACACAGCACCACCTCCTTTTTTGGATTTCGTTGAGACAAACTCTGGACTTGGACCCTTTCGCTCTGATTCAGCGAACGCTTCTCCAGGACCCGGCCAGGGTCGAAGTTAGAAAGATCCAAAATGAGTTCAACGATACAGCATCCCACAGCCTGATCCTGCTTTAGCCCCTCTTCTGAAAACCCGTTGGCCGGGCAAAAAACCTTTGGGTTCCAGCCATTTGCCAAGACAGCTTTGCCATCCAAAAGGTTGCCGGCATAAAGCCCGGCTCAGCCCCAAATCAATTAAAGCGTGTGGAAAGAGGGGACGAATTCGGCCAGCTCAAGCCACAAGACGTTCATAAACCTTGTCTTTTCTTATATCACTTATGTTAGTTCTTTTCTTCATTACTTGTTCTTGGCTGACATTCCTCACATAAAGCCCTGAAACTCCCTTCTTACCAGTGCTGTATGGACATACTGAATCATTGTGGTAAAATCAAATATTGGGAGGTTGACTTCTTTTTGAATGGCATGGGCATATGGCGGCAGGTCACTACATTCCAACACAAGTGCACCAATATCAGGATTTTTTGTTATTAATTTTTTTGCAACATCGACCACTTCTCTCTCTATAAGATCGGAATCAAGGGTCCCCTTTTCTTCGAGTATAGCTTCTCGAAATTCCTTCTGATCTTCCATTCCGCCGATGAGCAGGGGGATCTCTTTGGTTACGCCAACTGAGATGAAATGTTCAGGCGTCAAAGACTTTGAATCAGCAGTAATAATACCGATTTTTTGCTTTTTTATTTGATAAATAAAGGGTATTTGAAGAAGACTTGAAATGAAGACAGGAACATTTACAGCGGCTGAAACCTCTTGCTGGAAAAGAGCCATAAAACCACAGGCACCCGTAATTGCCTTTACCCCCTCCTCCTGCAATTCAATGGCAGCATCGATGAAAGGCTGGACTAAAGTTTTATCCCTCTTTTTTATGAGACGTTCTATCGAGGCTTCTTTAACCACTTTGTATCGAACAGGGAACGGAAAGGTAGATGCATTCCCAACGTTGCCTGGGATGCATGGGTATGTGGCATCTAAAATTAAGATACCAATTGATTCGCCATACCAGGATTGATTTTTATTTTTTGCTCGAAAAAATGCCATCCTGCAAGCCGTTAAAGAATGTGGATAATAAGAACTTTTAAATAATCAGTATCATAGGCCTCTATTAATCTGGATTGTTTTGATTTCAGGCATACTCCTTTGAACACGCCGGCAATTATTATTCATATAACATTGAGAATAAAAAACATCAATTATTTTAATTTTCTGTGCATTAACAACCCCCTCAATGCCATACTATTGATGAATCAATAGTATATTACAGGTATACAACTAATATTATAAATGTCAATACCTTTTTTGAGGTTACGCCTCTGGAATTCTGCTCGAACCGCCTAAGAACTTCATTCTGATGCGCGCAAAGTGTTTGATCAAAAATTCGCTTCGCAATTTACCCACTTCCTGCGGATTTCCTTTGGAGAGGGCTTCTAGGGTTTGTTTAATTTCATCCAACAAGGGTTGCACTTCATCAGACCAATCTCCTCTATCTGAGATTATGTACCAGAGTCTTAGTGTCAAATCATAAAGATATTGCGATATGTCTCTTAAGACGGGGTTGTTAGCGGCTTCGTATAAAACATCACGAAATTTGAAATCAATGTTCATCAGATCTTTTCGGTCTTTGCGGTTTAAAAGCTGCCTACCTTCCTTTTGGATTTTAGCAATATTATTTAGATGATTATCTGTTATCTTTTCACACGCTAACCTGCCGACCAATTCCTCTATCTCAAATCGAATCTGAAAAACATGCATCATTTTTTGAAATTCGATCTCTGTAACCATTGTTCCAGTGCGTGGCAAAATCCTTACAAGCTGTTCCCATACCAGCCTGCTGAGCACTTCCCGTAATGGGGTTCTGCTAACACCAAATTCATCCGCCAGGGTTTTTTCATTCAGGATTTGCCCGGGTTTATATTCCAAAAACAGAATACGGTCTTTAATTATCCGATAAATTTTATGGTTCATATAATGATACGATCCTTTCTGTTTTCAGCATACTGCCGGAATTTTTGGTAGTGTATCAGAATAATTATCTCTACCCCAATGTTGCATAAAATTTGAGTTCAAAACGGATTATATTGGGTCAGCAAGGGGCGATTGAGCATTTTCAAGGACGAAAGCGTATTGCACATACGGTGAGGTCTTGAAAATGGGCAATCGTTTCTTGATGGCCTGATATAGACCGAGCGAAACGTTTTTGGACCAAATATTTATGCAACGTTGGGGTCTATATATAGTGCCCGACCGAAAACTAGGAATTTTTTCCAAGATCAAGGACGGCGAAAATTATAACCACAGGAATACATTGAGTATTTCGAGGATTATAATTTGAGCCTGACACAGAGATTGGGGAAAATAACAGTTTTCGGTTTGGCACTATTTAAGATTAAGCCATATTACTATATGCTTCCAGGCATTTCCTATTTACTCTGAAGTTATTGGGCTGTCAGTGAATAAATCAGACAGAGGATATATAAAAATCAATCCCCAAAAAAGCCCTCCATAAGACCGGTTTTGATCTACTGCAGCGAACTGGACCGAAAGAATTTAAAGCACAGTTTATAATTCCAGCCAAGTCCCCATACTGTTATCCACTGCCTTTCTATAAATTTCAATGGCTGTTACCATGTCATCTATGGCAAGCCCGAGGTTTGCACAGATGATTATTTCGTCTCTGCTTTCTCGGCCCTGTTTTATCCCGGCCGCTATTTCTCCAAGATCGGCATAAATTTCGGAAACATGCTGAAAATATCCCAGGGATTTATAATAGAGGCATTGTTTTCGGTCATCAGTCACAAACTTTTCACATCCTTCAAACACAGACTTCTTAAGGTAAGAATCAAAATCGACAGGTGAAGCAAAAACGCCTGGCTTTAACCAATCGAATTCAATTGCAGGATTGGGCTCTTTCAGAATGGGGCCCGCAGTCACAATGACATCCGAATCTTCAACGGCCTCTTTAGGGGTCTTAACAATTTTTATGTCCAACCCTGTTTTTGCTCCCATCTCTTCAGCATACATGGTTACCGCATCCGCCGAAATATCATAAGCCTTGACTTCACTGAGCTCGGGTAGGATGATTTTGAGCGCTTCCAGATTGGTCCTCCCCTGAACACCGCATCCGAGAATGCCTATTGATTTCGAATCCCTATTTGCCAGGTATTTTGCTGCCACAGCCGTGGCGGCACCGGTTCGCATGGCCGTAATCCAGATGCAATCCATGACGGACAGGGGCATGCCAGTCTCAGGGTCATTTAAAATGAGCAGCCCGCTAATATACGGTAAATTTTTCTTGTAATTTTCGGGGTACCCACTCACCCATTTACACCCTGCGGCCCCAACGCTGGGGACGGAAGCCGGCATGGCATGAATAAACGCATCAGGCATTGTATGGATCCCTGGTTTGGGGGGCATCTCTACCTTGCCAAGGCCTTTTTCCCTGAAAGCCTTATCCAGTGCCTGAATGATCTCTTCCATAGATAGATTCACTCTTTCAACATCTTTTTTTGACAAATAAAGCATTTTCTGTGTTTCCACGGGTTACCCTCTCTTTCTCAAAAAACAATTCTATGCTTGATGATTGTAAAAACCACAATTTCATTTGAGTATATAAAAGCAGCAAGGAGAGTCAACGGGAATTCCTGGCAAAAGCAGATAGGATCTCAAAATATTTGTTTCCTCCCACAATATAGGTGTCATTATGACCGGCTCCTTTTATGGGGAAAAAGTACTTGGGGGACCGTGCGGTATGGTGCAGTTGCTCTCCCATTTTAAAGGGAACGATTTCATCGTCTTCACCGTGAATAATGAGTTTAGGGACGTTAACCCGGGTTATTTTTTTGAGATTGTTAAAGTGGGACGGCAATAGGGGGGACAAAAGCCCAAAGAGAAACATGGTCTTTGCCATCTCTTTTGTGGATGTAAACGCACTTTCCAGTATCAGCGATTTCACCTCGCGGTGCAAAGATATTTCAATGGCCACTGACGCCCCAAGGGAGCGTCCAAACGGAACGATCTTGTGCGGGGATAATCTCTTGCGGTTCACGACAAAATCATAGGCTGCTAACCCGTCCATATAAAGACCCATCTCCGAAGGGCTACCCTCACTTTTCCCATACCCCCTGTAGTCAAAGATAAACACCTGGAGATGTCGATCCAGGAGATACTTTACATTCTCAAGCCGATGGGAAATGTTTCCGGCGTTTCCGTGACAGAAAAGTATGACCGGGGCATCCCCTTCAAGCGGGAAAAACCAGCCATGCAGTTTCTTCTTGTCCTTGGTCTCAAAGTACACATCTTCAAAGGGCAGTTGCCAATCCGAGGGAACGGCGTCAAAATTCGCTTGGGGATAGAAAATAAAGAATTTCTCGATCTGCGGATAGAAAAAACAAAAACACCCGACCGCCAATAAAATGACTAAAACCAGGCTTATTCCGCTATTCGACATGAAAACCACCGGCTTGCCTTTCTTGACGGCTTCAGACATTGGCAAAAGGGCCCTTGAACTGTTCACCCTAAATTGCTATCACATCTTTTTTAAAAGCTGATTGGCAGCGGTCAGCATGGGATCCCATGTGGGGCTGAAAGGTGGGGCATAGGCTAAATCACACTGACTGAATTCTTCTACGGTCATATTCGCATGCAGGGCCACAGAGGGTGCTTTTATTCGATGTACGGCGCCCTCTCTTCCCACGATCTGCATTCCTAAAAGCCGTCCTGATTTTTTATCCCCAACAATCTGAAGATGCATGGTTGTCGATCCCGGGTGCGCATGGGCACGGGAGCGGGTTTTAATCACCGTCTCCACAGGTTCAAATCCGAACGTCTCGGCCTCGTGCATGCTGAGCCCTGTTCTGGCCACCTGCAGATCAAAAACCTTAAAGACGGCCGATCCTGCTATCCCCGGTAACGCCGCCCGTTTCCCGGTGACATTGTCGGCCACTGCCCACCCTGCCCTATTGGCCCTGAGCGCTAAGGGGACCCATGTCTTCTGCCCCGTGACCACATGGTAAGCATCCGCACAATCGCCCGCAGCATAGATATCTTTATCATTTGTCATGAGCGTTCTGTCTACAGCAATGGCATTTGACGGTCCCAGGTCAAGATCTGCCTCGGCAGCGAGCTCGCTGCAGGGCTTCACCCCTATTGCGACCAGGACCATCTGGCCCTCTAACACAAGATCCGGGCAGAACACCTTGAGGGTATTCCCCTCAGCCGCTATGCGTTCGATTTTGTGTCCCGGATGAATTTTAGCCCCATGATTTTCAATTTCTTTTCTGACCACAGATGCCAGTTCTTCGGCCATCCAGGGAAGAAAAACGGGCCGCGGTTTCACCATAGCCACATCGATATGCCTTGCACACAGGGCCTCACACATCTCCAGGGCGATATATCCCATGCCAATGATGATTGCCTTTTTGACATCCTGAGACCGGATAAAATCCTTTATCCTCCGGCCATCCTCAAGACTCTTCAGGGCCACAACACCTGGCAGATCAAATCCAGGAAGGTCAGGCAGGATAGGGGAAGCACCGGTTGCGATCAAGAGCGTGTCATAGGGGAGCTTGAATGCCTCGCCCTCTTGGGTCTTTCCGGTGAGTGTTTTTGTGGCGCGGTCAATTTGCGCCACCTCATGGCCGGTCCTCAGATCAATCCCCTGCTTTTCTCTGAAAACCCTGGCGTGACGGACCACAAGGTCATCTACGTCCCGGTCAGGTTCAGCAATATTATATGGCATGCCGCAGGCGCTGTAAGAGACATCCGGGGTCTTTTCAAGCACAGTGACTTCCAGGTCCGGCTCGTTTCTCTTGGCGCGACTTGCAGCGCTCATCCCTGCTGCGTCTCCACCAATAATCACAAATTTCATATGTCTTGCTCCTTTCGTCCTTTGATCCCGTTAATAGCGACCCACTGACATCTCATTTACCCCGGATTGTGTCCCACCTGGCGGGACAGCAAAATCCAGAAATGCGCAGAAGGCGGTTACTGCACAATCTAGGATCTAATTTAATCCTTACTTTTTTTACCAAAAAAAGCAACAGTTTTACTTGCCGCACAATGGGTTTTTGGATATGGTTTATGGATTAGAGTTCGAATATAAGAGGGAATTAAAATGGGCGAAATGAGTCTGGACTTGTCAGGTAAGGTGGCATTGGTGACCGGGGGGAGTCGCGGTCTGGGAAAGGCCATTGCCATGGCCATGGCCGGAAAAGGGGCGGACGTGGTTATTTGCGGGCGGAAACAGGAAAACTTGGATAAAGCCATTGCAGATTTCCGTCAAACAGGCCTTGACACCATGGCCCGGGTTGCAAACATAGGAAAATCTGATCAGGTCAAAAATTTATTCCAGGCGATTGAAAAACGATTCGGCAAACTGGATATCCTCGTGAACAATGTCGGTATGAATATCCTGACCCCATCTGTTGCAGAGGCCGAGGAACGTCTGTGGGACAAAACCATGGAGACGAATCTGAAGGGCACATTTTTATGCTCCAGCCGGGCCGTAAATTTAATGCGGAAGACCGGTAGGGGAAAGATCATCAACATCAGCTCCATTGCTGCGAAAAGGGCCGCGAGGGGTATGGGCATATATTGTGTGGCCAAAGCGGGCGTTGAAATGCTTACCAAGGTACTGGCCGTTGAGCTTGCAAAAGACCATATCAATGTAAACGCGGTTGCGCCTTCTGTGGTAAAAACCCGATTCAGCCAGCCATTTTGGAGCGACGAAAACCTGTTAACTGAAATGGTTAAAACCATTCCAATGGGACGAATTGCAGAAACCGGTGATGTGGTGGGGACTGTTCTATTTCTGGCATCCGGCCTTTCCGATTTTATTACCGGAGAGGTGATTACCGTGGACGGGGGGGCCATGGCATAGAGTGTAGTCGATAGGGGGTTGTTTCCCGTTGTGAGAGACTAAAAAGCACATGGTTTTAAATTTACCCCAACGTTGCATAAAATTTGAGTTCAAAACGGTATAGATTGGGTCAGCAAGGGGCGATCGAACATTTTCAAGGACGAAAGCGTATCGAACATAGGATGAAAGTCTTGAAAATGGGCAATCGTTTCTTGATGGCCTGATATAGACCGAGCGAAGCGTTTTCGGACCAAGTATTTATGCAGCGTTGGGGTTTACACCCAATTGAAAAAGGAGAATCTAATGATGAAATGTCACAAAGTCGATTATGAATTAATCGGTGACGATATGCAGATCGTGGAAGTGGAATTAGATCCCGGGGAGATAGTCATTGCAGAAGCAGGCGCCATGAACTACATGGAAGACGGTATTTCCTATGAAGCCCGCATGGGAGATGGATCAAGTGCAGACGAAGGAATGATGGGCAAGCTGCTGAATGTGGGAAAACGCGTCCTGACAGGAGAATCCATTTTTTTAACCCATTTTACCAATCACGGGCAGGGCAAAAAGCGCGTGGCCTTTGCCGCTCCCTACCCCGGAAAAATCATCCCATTGGATTTAACAAAGGTGAGCGGGGAAATTCTCTGCCAAAAGGATGCGTTTCTGGCTGCAGCCTGTGGGACAGAGGTAGGGATAGCATTTAACAAGCGCCTGGGAGCCGGATTCTTTGGCGGAGAGGGCTTTATTCTTCAGCGCCTCCGCGGAGATGGCATGGCCTTTCTACATGTCGGCGGCACGGTAATCCAGAAAAAATTAAATAATGATACCCTTCGTGTTGATACAGGCTGTCTCGTGGCATTCACCAAGGGCATTGATTATAACATCCAACGCGCCGGAAGCCTCAAGTCTATGTTTTTTGGTGGCGAAGGTCTTTTTTTGGCCACGCTCAGCGGCACTGGAATCGTCCTCCTTCAGAGCCTGCCGTTCTCCCGGATGGCCGATCGGATTCTTGCCCATGCGCCTTCAGGTGGGGGTAGCCAGAAGGGCGAAGGCTCTATCCTCGGGAGATTAGGAGGTCTGCTGGATGGGGATAATCGCTAACCTAACCAAAGGAGAAACGTATGCGAAACAATCCATTACCCCCAATACAAGATACTGACATGACGCGCCGCCAGTTTTTATGGCTGTCGTCTCTGTCTGCCGCAGGTTTGATGTCCGGGTGTGCAACCAATCCGGTGACCGGCAAACGGCAACTCATGCTCTTATCCGAAGATCAGGAAATCCAGATTGACAAAAAAAATTCGCCGCATCAATTTTCCGCAGATTACGGCAAGGTACAGGATAAAGCGCTGAATAATTATATTAACCGTACCGGTGAAAAGATGGCTGCACAGTCCCATCGCACCCATATGCCCTATTCCTTCCGTGCGGTCAATGCGACCTATGTGAATGCCTACGCATTCCCGGGCGGAAGTATCGCTGTTACGAGAGGGATTCTGCTTTCCTTGGAAAATGAAGCGGAACTGGCGGCCTTGCTTGGACACGAATTGGGTCACGTCAATGCACGCCATACGGCTCAACAGATGTCTAAGGGAATGATCACGCAAGCGGTTGTGGGTGGAGTTTCCGTATTGGCGGGAACGCAAGGCAGGGTTTACGGTCAGCTGGCTTCTCAATTGGGAGCGATCAGCGCCGGTGCACTCCTCGCTTCCTACAGCCGTGACAACGAACGCGAAGCGGATGCCTTGGGAATGAAATATATGGTTACCACCGGGTACGGTTCAGAAGGGTTTATTGGGCTGATGGACGTGCTCCAGAGTCTTGGCAAGGATAAACCCAGTACCATCGAATTAATGTTTGCGACCCATCCGATGAGTGAGGAGCGTTACAAAACCGCCGTAAAGAATGCCAATACAAAATACAAATCCGCCCGGAAGAAGCCCTTATATAGAGACCGGTATATGGACAATACAGCCAGGCTTCGGGCTAAAAAAGGGGCCATCGAAGAGATGCAAAAAGGAGACAAGGACATGGCGAGGCGTAAATATGATGACGCCGAGGCCCATTACCGCAAAGCATTGAAATTGGCCCCCGGTGATTATGCTGGATTGCTCATGATGTCGACATGTCAACTTGTCCAAAAAAATTACCCGGCTGGCCGCCGCTATGCCGAAGAAGCAAAAAAGGCGTATCCGCAAGAGGCCAGAGCCTATCACCTTGCTGGATTTGCAAAAATTCAGACAAAGGATTTTGAAAAGGCTTACAAGGATTTCGCCACATATGAAAAACTGTTACCCGGGAACCCCAACATGATATTTCTTAAAGGGTATTGTGAGGAAGGAATGAAGCATAAAGAGCAGGCGGTCGATCAATACCACCGCTATTTACAGCTTGTCCAGCAGGGCGATTATGCAAAACATGCCTATCAGCGCTTGAAGGAGTGGGGGTATTACAAATAGCTGTAAAGCGCCAATCGAGAAAAAGCGATTATTAATCAGGAGCTGAGCTGCCCCGGCTCATCCCAGTCGTGAAGATCATAGTAATCCTTTAGCATATGGTCGAGCTCTTGTTCTGTGATGACGTCTCCTGTCTTCTCCAGTTTGCGGTGAAGGCTTTTTGGCAGACGCTCATCTTCAGGTCTCATGCCCTCACGTAGATTGAAACGCCTCACCATGTCTGAGATGGCCCTCGCCTTTTTTTGAAGGGCCTTTTGATCACCATCTAGTCCTGTCACCGAATGGATAATTTCTTTGAGTTGTTCCCAGGAATATATATCCCGATAAAAACGGCAGAGTATGAGGGCATCGAAAAGGGTCAATCGATCCTCAAAGTCTAAAAAAAGTTTAGCCTTACCCTCAGTCACATCGGGGTCTATCATGCCACTCAGCTCAGCCTTATAAAACGTTGCCCTGAGGTGACATGCCCCTCTGTCAGAGGTGGCATATCCCAGTCCCATACCCTTGAGCACCCGGG
>Ga0272443_10004759_pt1 | contig 14491 bp, 11 predicted proteins | sample SSMAcet12_FD_193581 | JGI IMG/M metagenome (GOLD analysis project Ga0272443, IMG submission 193581) | Marine sediment archaeal communities from Little Sippewissett salt marsh, Falmouth, MA, United States - SSM-Acet-12 | ecosystem: Environmental > Aquatic > Marine > Wetlands > Sediment ...
CTGGTCATGGTAATATTTGTTTTTATCTGGCCGCTTGAAAACTCAAGATTTAGTAATCAAGTATCAATTCTTAAAAGAGCCATCTGGGCACCACTCATTGCATTTGTATTTATTATGGGATGGTCAGCTCGCAATCTTAATGAGCATAATCTTTTTATGCCGGCTTTTACCAGTGCCGGGGGGCTGGCAAATGTCGCCGGTTTTACTCTTGAGAGAATAACTGGTCGTTCCTCTTATGATATACGGGTGGGCTGGGAAGAAGAATATCTGAAAAAGAACGGTAAGACGAGTTTAGCTTATGAGGATAGGAATATTCTATACAGTGATAAAGTAAGAAAAGTGGTGATGGCTCATCCTATTCAATTCATGCGGACATATTTTTCAATAATCTGGGAAAATATGAATGCAGTCAATGAATTATACAGAGTACAACTACCCGAATATTGCTGGCAAATAGTAGGTTTCATGTACCGGATGCGTGATAATTATTATTACTATCATTGGGTAACCTTTTTCTCGCTTTTAAGTTTTGTAATTCTGCTGTGGCGGCGAAATTGGCGGGTATTTTTGACTCTGGTAATATTTTATGGCTATTTTGTGGCGATGATGGGGTTCACGAGATGGCAGGGATCGCGGCTTTTTTATCCGGCCGAAATCACCAAGACTATACTGATCGCATTATTAATTATTGAAATAATTCGTTTAATCGGAAAATTATTTAACCGGGAATCCGTGCGAACTTAATTAATATTTCAGTCTTATTGATTTCTTTCCTGCGGGTTCATTGCGAATAAAAGCAGCCTGTTAATGACTAATTTCAGTAAATTCACGGCGAATACAATACCGGAAGCAATCAGTATATAACCTGCGATATAGGCGGGAAAAGAATAGCGGGCTCCCTGCCATCTGAACGCGCCGATCATTGAAATGAAATAAAGAAAGATAACGGCGAGAATTGCGGCGGCTCGGTATTGCTTTTGAATTATCAGACTTAGAAATCCCCAGATTACCATTAGCAGGGGTAAAAATCTCAGCCAGCTTTCTTTGATGCGGTGTTCCAGAGGGATCATGAAATGATCGTAGTCAGGGACTAAAATTCTATGTTGGTAGTTAAACTCATTCAGATTTTGCCATAAAACCGAAAGATAAGTTTTTATCATTTCGATTCCCAGAGTATCAAAAGTTTCAGATGCGTGCAGTTGATATTCCCGATAGATATCGCCATACCGACCCTGACCGAATAATGATTCGTCAATCCATTCATCCATTGTTTCTTTGGAATATTTTCCGGTCGTTTTTTCGATAGTTATAGCGGCAACATTGGCTGGCCCGTTAGCTCCGCTAATAGCGAGAGCGCACACATCAAGGACGTGTTTATTTCTGATGATCCAGGAACCGGCGAAGACAAAAATTATTAAAACGGTCGCGAGGATACGAACTGAGTATTGAGGTGCGATTTTGCGCCATATTTTAAACTGCTCGGGATTCAACCAGATATGCAATGCCGTGATTGCAATTATAGCAATGAACCAGAATTGACCGACAGATCGAGTCAATACCGAATAGCCGAAAAGGAGGCCTGCTGTGAGAAAGTAAGGCCATCGGTTTAAATCTAGGGCCTTTATAAAAAGCAACAAAGCGGCGGTGAAGAGAGCAAAAAAGAATGTGTCGGACATGGTCATACAACTGAGAGTGATCGAGGTATAGGAGAAGCAGACCAGTAAACCTGATATGATGGCAACGGAATACGAACCGGTCAGGCGGCGGGCCAGGCCGTAAACAAGCAGACAACTCAGTCCGGAGATAGCGATATTAAATAAAATTATAAGCAGGGGATAATAGCCGATTATTTTGATGACCGTTCCCAGAAACCAAATATATCCCGGACCGAAATAGAACAACGCGTTTTCAGGAACTTGAACACCTCGGCTGAAGGCATCGGCGGCCATCAGGTAAAGATTGCAATCGAAACAGCGGTCCAATACTCCGGTGATGCCGATCTGATTGTTGCTTGCGGCTAAGAGGATTATCCTGATGATGACGGCTGATAAAAAGAGGGCGATTAGATCACCGCGTTTCAGAAAACTAAGAACGGACCTGGAAGTCCTTGCAAAAATATTATGGAAATGTTCATCCGTCTTTTTCAAGGGATATTCCTATGAACAACTGTTATGGTGCTAATTGCGGAAGCTCATCCTTCGCCTCCGGTGGATTATTATAGTATGGACCGGGGGAGGCGGCAATAAAAAGATACCAGATTATTGCCGATATATATAATGGATAGTATCTCATAAACTTTTCGAGTACGTCAATACCCTCAAAGGGTGGTGCGATCGGGATCAGACACAGCAGAAATAGAATTGGCTGGAGTTTTAAATTTCGAGCATTTTGCAATAAATACAGGCAGACCGGAATCATAATTATAAACGAGTAGCATTTGAAGCGTGGCATTATCAGCGTATAGGCGCAACATGATAGCAGGACCGTATGTAAGCCGGCCAAGTCGGCATTGTTCTGCCAGGCTTTAACAAGATATTTTATGGTAAAATACAGGATAAACATGGCGGTGCACGAATAACTAATATAGGTGTACAGAGCCTTGTGCGGCGAGGTCGCCGTATATTTTAAGAGGTCATACAGATCATGCCAGAAGGGTAAAATGCCATAATTATAATCCACAGCCCGTTCATCAATAGCCGAAAGAGTATTTATAAAACTCTCGAATAATTCGGGTCGATACCAATAATTGGCAAGAATCGATATTACCAAAGCTAAAATGCTTCCTCCAGCCAGCCACCATTTGCGTTGGTCGGGAACAAAAAGCAACAGCAGGATGAAGACAACTGGTGTTAGCTTGAATATTGAAATAACAGTAATCAGGATGGCAAAATAAAGAAAGCGTTTACGCAGATAAAATAGAAATGCCGACCAGATTATAAGTTGTTCAAAGAGAGAAATGTTGCCGGCTTTAATATCCCAGAAGGCCGAGCCATCGAAGGCGAATAGGGCAAACGGAATGATTAGCAGGAGGGATAAATCTTTAATGAAATAGCGCTTCCATATAAATATCAGTCCCGCGAAAGTGATAAGTTTAAGAATTAGCCAGACCCGGTGAGCGGTATTGTATTCCAGCAGGGGCAGGAATTTAAAAATTTCCAGGGTACCGGGAGTATAGGCGAATAAAAGCCAGATATTTTCTCCCGACACCTGCGCCAGATCCTCTATAAGATAAGGATTCAAACCTTCGGTATAGGCCTGACCGGCGGAGTAGTATATTAGAAGATCCCATTGGTTGCTTTTTGGATTTTCCCAGACGGCTGACAGAGAGTGGCAGATGTATATAAGGGAAAGAATGAAAAAGGCCAGAATTATGAAGAATTTAACCAGTTTGGGCAAAACAAAGTCTCCCTGCGGTTTTGATATAATAAACCAATCTGTAATATTCTGCAATAAATAAAAAAGCCCCGCCATGTGCAGGCTGGGCTTATGGGTTAAAATAATATTTTACCAACTCATTAGTTGTTCCAGATTCTGGTTCAACTTTTCGACCCGGTTCTCAAAATCGACTTTGCGATTTCGGTCTTTACTGACGACATCTTCGGGGGCATGGGCCAGATAATCGGGGTTGGCCAGTTTGCGGGACAATTTTTCCAGCTGGTTTTGAAGGTTATCCAATTCCTTGCTCAGGCGTTTGCGTTCCGAGTCAATATCAATCAGGCCTTCCAGCGGGATGAAAATTTCCGCACCGGGAAGAACTCCCGAAGCCGACATGGGCGGTTTTTTAACATCGGGGCCGATATTGGCATTCTGGATGCGGGCAAGACCTTTGTAATAGTCGAGGTAATCGACCAGAATAGCTCCCAGAGATTTATCATCGACCCGAATGTGAACATCGGCCCACTTGCCCGGAGGAACATTCAGTTCCGAACGGATATTGCGGATGGTGTTGACGGCCGTCTGAATGCGATTGAGGCGATCCTCGAGTTCATCGTCGGCAAATTCGCCGCTGATTTCCGGCCAGGGACCGAGCACGATGGTGCGGCCGGCTTCACCGTCGGACCCTATTAACTGCTGGAAAATATCCTCGGTGATATAGGGTATGAATGGATGCAGAAGTTTCAGGATGCTTTTGAGAACATACCCGGCAACATTTTGAGCGGTTCTCTTTTCATCGGGAGAACCATCGTAAAGGCGCGGTTTAATCAGTTCTATATACCAGTCGCAGAAATCTTTCCAGACAAAGTCGTATAAGATTTTGGCGGCCCAGTTGAGTTTGAATTCCTCGAAGGCATGGTCAACAGCCTTGATGGTTTTTTCCAGACGAGAAAGAATCCATTTGTCGATCAGGATCAAATTATCCTGCGGCAGTTTATCCAGATCAAGATTGGCATCCTCCAGATTCATCATGACGAAGCGGGAAGCATTCCAGAGCTTATTATTGAAATTGCGGCCCTGTTCGAAGCTGTTGTGACCGATCCAGGGATCCTGACCATCGGGGGTGGCCAGAATCAGCGAGTAACGCAGGGCGTCAGCGCCATATTGAGCGACAATTTCGAGCGGATCGATACCGTTACCCAGTGATTTGGACATTTTTATACCGTTGGCATCGCGGACAGTGCCGTGGATATAAACATCGGTAAAAGGTAATTGTCCCATGAATTCATACCCGGCCATGACCATGCGGGCTACCCAGAGGAAAATAATTTCCGAAGCGGTGACCAGAACATCGGTCGGATAGAATTTCTTCAGCATAGCGGTTTCCTGCGGCCAGCCGAATACGGAGAAGGGCCACAGCCATGAGGAAAACCAGGTATCGAGGACATCCTCGTCCTGAAGCAGGCGCGTGGAATTGCATTTGGGGCATTGATCGGGCATTTCCGCCGCGGCAATGACTTCATGGCATTCCTGACAATAATAAATCGGGATGCGATGTCCCCACCAGAGCTGGCGCGAGATACACCAGTCGCGGATATTTTCCATCCAGTGCAGATAAGTTTTAGACCAGTGATCGGGATGGAAGCGAATTTGACCGGATTTGACGGCTTCGATAGCCGGCTGGGCCAGCGGTTCCATCTTGACGAACCATTGTTCGGAAAGCATCGGTTCAATAATAGCACCGCAACGGTCATGAGTGCCGACCGACAGTTTGTATTTTTCGGTTTTAACCAGATAGCCTTTGGCTTCAAGGTCTTTGACCAACTGTTTGCGGCCCGTAAAGCGGTCCAGACCCTTGTATTTACCGGCGTTTTCATTCAGAGTGCCGTCCAGGTTCAGGATATTGACCTGTTTCAGATCATGGCGGCGGCCGATTTCGAAGTCGTTGGGATCGTGGGCCGGAGTGACTTTGACGACGCCCGTGCCAAATTCCAGATCGACATAGTTATCCGCGACAATGGGTATTTCCCGTTCGAGGATAGGCAGGATAACGGTTTTACCGACAAATTTTTTATAACGGGCATCGGCGGGATTGACAGCCAGAGCGGTATCACCCAGCATGGTTTCCGGTCGGGTGGTAGCCACGGTCAGGTATTCATCGCTACCTTTGAGCTTGTAACGGATATACCAGAGATGGCTGTCGACTTCCTTGTGCTCGACTTCATCGTCGGATATAGAAGTCTGGTCTTTGGGGCACCAGTTGACGATGCGGTGGCCGCGATAGATTAGACCTTTATTATACAGTCGGATGAAAACTTCCGTGACGGCTTTGGAGAGTTCTTCATCAAGGGTAAAGCGGGTGCGCTCCCAGTCACAGGAACATCCGATTTTTTTAAGCTGATTTAAGATTTTGTCCTTGTTACTGTAAGCCCATTCCCGAACTCGTTCCAGGAATTTATCCCGGCCAATTTCACGGCGGGTGGTGCCTTCTTTGACGAGGTGCTTTTCAACAATTACCTGGGTGGCGATACCGGCGTGATCCGCGCCGGGGAGCCATTCGGTTTCAAGCCCGCGCATACGCTGTCTGCGGACCAGAATATCCTGGATCGTATTATTGAGAGCGTGACCGAGGTGCAGGATGTCGGTTACATTGGGCGGGGGAATGACAACACTGAAAGCATCGCGATCCGATTCGGGGTTACCTTTGAAGTATCCGTTTTTCATCCAGTTATCAAACCAACGGTCTTCAGTTTCACCGGGATCGTAAGGTTTTGATTTTTTCTTTTTGTCCGTCATTTTTCTACCTTCACTTGATGTCGAAGTCGTACAAGATATTTGAATACTGCCGTATTGTCAATAACGCGTCCGAACTTGAAAAAAGTTTAGCTTTTTTAAGGCAAATCCGGTATCGTATAAGATTATCGGTCAAACGGGAGATATGCTTAGATGAGAGAAGCTTACGAGAATTTACCGCCTCTGGAGAGGTTGAAGGCCATAATGGCCCGGCTGAGAGCTCCGGACGGTTGTCAGTGGGATCGGGCCCAGACTTATAAGTCATTGTTGCCCTATTTGATAGAAGAAGTCTATGAGGTTGTTGAGGCGATTGAAGATAATGACAAGGAAAGACTTCGCGAAGAACTGGGTGATTTGCTGATACAAATATTTTTCCATTCCCAGATTGCTGACGAGGAAGGACTTTTTGATATTGATAAAGTCGCGGATGGTATTAACGAAAAATTGATTCGGCGTCATCCTCATGTTTTCCTTGAGAAAAAAGATTTGGCTCCCGATCAGGTCAGGGATCAATGGGAAAAAATAAAGGTCGAGAGCCATGAAAAGGACTCGGTCTTGTCTGGAGTGCCCAAGACCATGCCAGCTTTGAATTTGGCGTTCCGGGTGGGCGAAAAGGCGGCCGGAGTCGGTTTTGACTGGAAGGATGCTCGCGATATTTTCGATAAGATCAAGGAAGAGCAGGCTGAATTCGAGCACGAATTTAATCGTCTTGACAAAGAGAAGATGTCCGATGAGCTGGGAGATTTGATTTTTGCCATGGTTAATCTGGCCAGAAAAGTGGGAATTGACCCCGAAGCCGCTCTGCGCAGTACTGTCAGGCGCTTTATAAATCGTTTTGGATACATTGAAGAACGCCTGAAAAAGGCCCAGAAACAATTTTCCGAGACATCGCTGGATGAAATGGAAGTCCTGTGGCAGGAATCAAAAAACAAGGTATAAGCATTTTGGGCGATTTTAAGGCCATAGGCGACCGGATCATATGCGTAAATGAATTTGACATCCAACAGGTTGAGTATTATTTTTTGAGCCGGTTAAGAGAGATATGACAAGAAGCCAGTTACAGGAAATGATTCGCCCGGTTTTGGGCGATCTGGAAGAGTTTGACAGGCGGCTGGATAAATACCTGAAAGCCGATTCCAGACTTATTACCGCGGTGGTAAAACATATTATGGCCTCGCGGGGTAAGCGACTGCGACCTTCCATGCTCTTTTTGTCGGCTCGCGGGGGTAACTGCTGGTCATTGGAAGTCATTGATGCGGCCCTAGCGGTGGAATTGATACATACGGCGACTTTGCTCCATGACGATGTTGTCGATGAATCGGATACCCGTCGGGGGCAGGAAAGTGTCAATTTCCGCTGGAATAACTTAGTTTCAGTCTTGATGGGGGATTTCCTGTTTTCGCGGGCTTTCCAGATTATGGTCAGAACCGGATCGCCGGAGTTGATCGGGGCTATCAGCAAGGCCACCGAGCGGGTCAGTTTCGGGGAGTTGCGTCAGATTGAGGAGGCGGACAATTTCGAGCTCAATGAAAAGGAATATATCAAAATCATTTCCGATAAAACAGCTTCCTTGTTTGCCGTATCCTGTGAAGCGGGACCGATTCTGAAAAAGAGCCCTGAAATGGAACGTAATCATTTACGCGATTTCGGAGAAAATATCGGTATTGCCTTTCAGATCGCCGATGATCTTCTGGACTATGTCGGTGATCCCGACAAAACCGGGAAAGCGCGTTGTGCCGATCTTCTGCAGGGTAAGATCACCCTGCCGTTGATTCATGCATTGGCGCGATCATCGGAAAAAGTCAGAACAGAAATAAGCGGTTTGCTTAATAATGGCATCGATGAACAGGGCGTTGACCGCGTTTTCCAGTTTATCAACGATCAGGGCGGTATCGACTATGCTTATGATGTGGCCCGTTCCTATTCCGAGAAAGCCGCTGGTGTATTTGAAATTCTGGATGATAATGAATACAGCCGCCGATTGAAGCAACTGGTTGATTTTACGGTCACGCGCGACAACTGATGCCGTTTATTCCCCTCATACGGTTTATCTCTCAATTCGTAAACTCCCAACCATTTCGATGGTATAATTGTAGTATCGATTATGCATGATTTGCAGGTGCAATTTGTAAGCGGTAATCTGTGGCTGGCGGTCTTGTTCTGCCTGCTGTTCTGGCTGGTAACCTGGTTATATTACCGGCGCACCACGCCGCCGCTGGGCAGAGGTTTGCGCATTTTACTGGCCGCCTTGCGTATTATAGCTATCGGTGCGATATTTTTATCGTTGGCCCAACCCATTCTCAATTTTTCGACCCGAACGGAAATAAAGAAAAAAGCCGTTGTATTGACGGACCGCTCCGGCTCGACGAATAATCCCCTCAATCCGGACAATAGTATAAGCCGAATCCAAAAGATAGATGAAATTCTGGACGGGGCTGTCTTTAAACAGCTTAATGATAATATGGATGTCGATTATTATTCCTTTGCCGAATCCCTTTCAATAACTGAAGATGGCCGGGATCTGATGGGTAATAAAAGTAATCCCGGTGTGGCTCTGGAGCAGTTGAAGAGATTAAGCGGGATCAATCCGCCCGATTATGTTTTTATCTTGAGTGATGGCCGAGTAACGGCGGGGCGGCCGCTGGTGGAAGCTGTCGGCGATCTCGGCAGTCCTGTTTATACTGTGGCTGTCGGGGATTCGGTTCGTGACGATGATGTGGCTCTTGATAATATTATCTATGATGATGTGGTTTATGCCGGGTATAAAACTGATATTAAAGCAATTGTTTCGCAGCGCGGAGATTTTGACAGTCGGCTTTCTCTGACATTAAAGGATGGTAATAAAATACTGGCGCAGGAAACGGAGGGCCTGCCGGGCGATGAAAAGACAGGTGAATATACCATCAATTATACTCCCAATGTACCGGGTCGTCTGATACTTGATCTTAATATTAATTCCGGAGACCGCGACGGTAACAAGCTGAACAATCAGCGCAAATTTTATGTGCGGGTGTTGAAGAGCCGTATCAGGGTATTACTTTACAGTTCATCACTTAATCAGGAATATGGTTTTCTCAATCGCTATCTTAAGAGCCGTGATGATATTGAGGTCGTTTCCGTAATCGATGCTACCGGTGGTGATCGACTGGGTGAAAGATTTCCCGCCTCGCAGGAAGCGCTCAACAGTTTCGATGCTCTTATCCTGATTGATCCTGATTTAAACCGTCTCAGTGATGATTATGATCGCCTGAATTCTTACCTGACCGACCGGGGCGGAGGCATAATGGTCCTGATGGGACCAATATCGGCCCGCTCCGTGAAGGGAAATCGTCTGGCCGGGTTTTTACCTCTAGCTCTGTCCGGGGGCGGCGCGTCAGCTTTAAATTATGGCGAGTTTCATATTGTCCCCGACCAGCAAATGATTTTTCATCCGACTTTGATGCTGGCCGATAATCGCGATGAAATAGTCGCGAAGTGGGTGAACCAGCCGCCATTTACTCTTTCTTTGAACGTTGACTCGCTTCAGTCGGGTGCTGTGACGCTGGGTTATCTGGACGATCCCGGCCGAGACAGGCGTATGCCGGTGCTGGCCTTTCGGCGACAGGGGGCTGGCAAGATTATGGCGTCAGCGGTGGCACCTTTCTGGCACTGGGCCTTTTATCCGATCGGTATAGGTGGCGATGATAAGGATTACAGGCAGTTTATGGCGTCGACTTTGCGCTGGTTAACGCTGGGTGAAGAATCGGATCGGGTTAATTTCGGGCCGCTTGCGGATGTTTTCCAGAGCGGGGAGGAGGTTATCTTTACCGGTCTGGCCCGTGATGAAGGTTACCGACCGATTACTTCGGCAGGCGGTGAGGTAATTCTGGTATCGGAAAATGGCGATACCGTATCGGCGGCCATAACAGCGGCATCCGGGAAAACTGGTCGTTATCGGGCCGATCCGGGCGTCCTGCCGCCGGGGAGTTATAATTACAGGGCTGAATTAAGGGCGGAAGGTATAGATCTGGGCCGTTTTGAAGGTCGTTTGGCGGTTGATGAAACCGATCGCGAGACGGCTCTGTCCGATGTTGACTGGACCGCCCTGGAACTGGCCGCCACAGCCAGCGGGGGCGAATTTGTTTCTTATTTGAATCCGGAAGACTTAATCGGTAACATTGATTTTTCGACAGTTAAGCGGTGGCGCCAGCATGAAATACGTTTATGGGATAATACGGTTGTCCTGATTATAATTCTGGTAGCTTTGTCGTTGGAATGGTTTATACGGAAAAGGCGGCAACTGCTCTAAAAAATATCGACTATCCGGCGACAGGTTCCTTCTGGCTGAGCATCTGGACATGTTTTCCGAATTTCCGATCTTCTTTTCTGATATGATCAATCATCCATGATTTTAATATCGATATAACTTCAAATACATTGATGTTGTAACCCTGTTTCACGCGGCGCAAAAGTACTACAATCTGTTCGGTCAGTTCGGCGTGCAGTTCCCGGTGTTTTTCGGCATCGGCGAATTTCATTCTCTGCATCAGGTCTTCTTCGTATTTGAAATGTTCCATGGAATATTTTACCAGTTGCACCAGAACCACGTTGACCTCTGACCCGAAGTTGCCGTCTATTCGGGACTTGTCGAGGCGGTTTATCATTTCGATTATTTTTTTATGCTGGTTATCAATTTCTTCGATACCAATACTGAATCTGTCCTGCCAATCCAGATACGCCATTAGTTCCCCGCTTAATCACATAAATTTTAAGATTCATTTTTCGGAAATCAATTCAATTATCTTATCGGTTTTTTCAAAATTTAAACTTGTCAAAATCACTTTTTTAAATATTTATCGTATGGGAAAATAGCAACTTTTGAACAGGAAGACCATTTTCAGCGTGGTATAACAGAAAGGCAGTATTAAGTCTTGGATCGAACCGGAAAAAATATCTTTGAAGCTAATAAAGAACAAGTTCTATGCCTCGCCGCTAAGAAGTATAAAATCGATCCCGGCGTATTAAAACTGGTAGGCGGATTTGAAAACCAGATCTATGAATTTGCCGAAAATGGCCGGGAATATATCCTCCGTATTACCGATAGTATTCATCGCAATATCGATCAGGTAATGGCGGAAGTTGCTTTCATTGATTATCTGGTCCAAGGCGGGCTGTCGGCGGTGCGGCCTTTGGAATCACCATCAGGATCATTGGTGGAAAAAATTGACTTCGGGGAGGACCCTGACGGGCATGATTTTTATTTCAGCCTGATTAAATTCAAAAAGGCCCCGGGCGGGCACCCCGGGGCCGGGCAATGGACGAACGGACTTTTCCGGGAATGGGGGTGTCTGCTGGGGAAATTGCATCGCTTATCGCGCAATTATCGACCGGCTACGGCTCGCCTGAAACGGCGCGAATGGCACGAGGACCCCGATATAGATGTCAATAGATTCATACCGGCCGATCAGGTTATCGTGAGAGAGAAATTCAGTCAATTGATTGATAGCCTCCATCGATTACCCCGCAATCAAAATAATTATGGTCTGACTCATAATGATGCCCACAACTGGAATTTGCATATTCATGAGAACCGCATAATTTTGTTCGATTTCGATGATTGTCAGTATGACTGGTATATAAATGATCTGGCAATTGTATTATTCTATACCTTGAGAGATAGGACCATTGGTGATGGTTCAGCTGATTTCGCCCGTCGTTTCTGGCGGTGTCTGCTGGAAGGTTATCGAGAAGAGAGTGAATTGCCGTCGGAATGGCTGGAATTGGTGCCCTTCTTTTTAAAAGTACGTGAAATGATTTTGTATACTATTGTTTATGCCGAGCAGTGTTTCGATGAAAACGAATGGGTGCGCTCTTTTATGAAAGAGCGGCGGGAGATGATCGAAAACGATATCCCTATAATTGATATTGATTTTGCGCTTTGATGTTTTTCATCCTATATTGGTTCCTTAATGATGAATTAAACTGGTTTAAACTGCAAGGAATGAGATTATGAAAATAGCAGTGGTGGGAGCCGGATTGATGGGCCGGGCGGCGGTTTATGATCTGGCCCGGGCCGAGGGTATTACCAAAGTCGGAGTTTTTGATATTGACTCGCAACTGGCCGGGCAGATTGCCCGGAAGTATGGTTTGAAAAATACAGTCAGCGGGCGGCTTGATGCAGGGAATACCGTTCAAGCCAGGAAATTGTTCAAAGGCTATGATGCCGTGATATCGGCCGTAACCTATAAATATAATCCGGGATTGGCTAAAGCGGCCATTGATGCCAAAGCTCACTTTTTTGATCTGGGGGGAAATAATTCGGTTGTCAATGAGGAGTTTAAGCTCAATCAGCGGGCTAAAAAGGCCGGCGTGGTGGTTATTCCTGATTGCGGACTGGCACCGGGTATGGTTTCGGTTATTACCGCCGGTGATCTGGCTCGTTTTGATCGTCCGGAATCATTGCATATTCGGGTAGGCGGTTTACCACAAAAGCCGCGGCCACCGTTGAATTACCAGATGCTGTTTTCGGCCGAGGGCTTGATTAATGAATATTATGAGCCGGTAGTGGCGATCAAAAAGGGAAAGAAAACAATATTGGCGCCCCTGACCGAGATTGAAAGCCTGACTTTTGGCGGAATCGGACGGTTAGAAGCATTTACTACTTCAGGGGGAACTTCCACTTTGCCCAAAACCTATGGTAAGGTTTTGAAAAATCTGGATTATAAGACTATTCGCTACCCCGGTCATTGTGAGAAGTTCAAAACCATGATGGATATCGGGTTGGACAACTGGAATAAAATCAAAGTCGATGGTGCCATGGTATCGCCACGATCGGTTTTGAAACAGGTCCTGGATAATAATCTCAGCTTCGGTGAACCCGATATGTCGCTGGTGCGCATTACCACCGAGGGCCGGGTGAAAGGTAAAAAGCGGCGGCTGGTGTCCCAGATAGTCGATTATTATGACAGGAAAAGCGGTTTGACTTCGATGATGCGTTGTACTTCGTTCCCGATTACAATAATAGCGTTGATGGCGGCAGGTGGAGTGATTAAAGCCCGCGGGGTGGTGCCGCAGGAGAAGGCTGTTGATCCGGCCTATTTTGAAAAGGAATTGCGCAAACGCAATATTATTATCAAACGCCGCTGGGCGAAATAGCCTGTAATAATTAAAATAAAAAGCCCCGTTGTTGTCATGACAACGGGGCTTTTTCATTAAGGAGAGAAGTAAGTATACGGTTTGGTTGAGAGATTTTTATTTATGACCTTCCTGATATTCCTCCAGCCAGGCCATTTGGATCGCTTCCAGTTTAGCCTCGCTGGAAGCTTGCGGATCATCGTCGAATTCATCCAACTCAGTAACCCTCTTGTGCAGATCAGTGAAACGGACATCAAGGGGGTCTTCGTCGGGGTATTTTTCGTATAAGGCAATAGCAATATTTTCGTAATCGGTCCAGTCCATAAAAATAACCCCTGTTAAAGTTTCGGTTTGGGCGGAATCCTGATAGTTACATCGCCCTTAACCTGGCTCTGGCAGGCCAGGCGGGAATTGAGTTGTAAACCCGCGGCGGTATCGAGCATGTCTTCTTCCTCGTCGGACATATCCGACAGGTTTTCGGCTCCGTTTTCGACAAAAACATGGCAGGTGGAGCAGGCGCAGTTGCCGCCGCAGTTGTGATCCAGCTTGATGCCATTATCGAGAGCGGCGTCGAGAATGGTAATGCCGGGAGATACTTCCAGTTCCCGGCCATCTATGGTAATTTTGCATTTGGTCATTACTGCTGTATTCATCGAACGAGATCCTTTGCATCTTTAATCGATTTATTCTTCAGGGCCGACGAGATAGCCTGATCAGCCATACGGCTGGCCAGGTCGTTGGTGGCGTCAATGAGATCATCCAGCTTCTCGCGCAGGATTTTGGGATCGGAAGTTTTCAGGGCTTCTTCCAAATCGTCTATAGCATTTTCGATATCTTCTTTTTCGCCCGGCTTGAAAGCGCTGTATAAATCGAAGGCTTTGCGGGCGGCTCTTATTACCGTTTGAGATTCCTGCGAGAGTTCCACGAAGAGGCGCTGATTAATATCCTCTTTAGCATGAATAAAGGAATCGCGGACCATATTGTTGACTTCCTGATCGGTGAGGCCGTAGGATGGTCTGACGGTTATATCCTGTATTTTACCAGTGTTGGTATCGCGAGCGGAAACTTTGAGAATGCCATCGGCGTCAATGGTAAAAGCAACTTCGATTCGGGGAGTACCGGCCTTGTTCGGTTCAATGCCTTTGAGGTCAAAACTGCCTAACAGGCGATTATCGCTTACCATCTCCCGTTCACCCTGAAAAACGCGGAT
>Ga0272443_10004760_pt1 | contig 14488 bp, 20 predicted proteins | sample SSMAcet12_FD_193581 | JGI IMG/M metagenome (GOLD analysis project Ga0272443, IMG submission 193581) | Marine sediment archaeal communities from Little Sippewissett salt marsh, Falmouth, MA, United States - SSM-Acet-12 | ecosystem: Environmental > Aquatic > Marine > Wetlands > Sediment ...
GAAGACATCCTTACAGAAGACATCCTTACAGAAGACATCCTTACAGAAGACATCCTTACAGAAGACATCCTTACAGAAGACATCCTTACAGAAGACATCCTTACAGAAGACATCCTTACAGAAGACACGCGAGGGGAATTACCCAACCCCTCTATAGAACGGCCTTTAAACGCCCATATAATGATTATTAAATCTGAGGGATAATAATTAGAGGTTGGGAGGGGGCTGAAACCCTCCCTATGTCTATCCTGCATTGCCTCCCCCCGACGGTAGGATCATGGGCGATCATTAGGAATTTGAGTATAGAAGGATACATCTACAGTTCACACACTCCGAGGCGGGACCATCCCCTGGGAACATTATCCCTCCCGAGAAGGGTTCGTTTAGGTGTCTTTTCTCTCCATCTCGTTTTTTGTGAGATTTCCGGGAGGCTCCATCGGATACGCAACACCAAATTTTGTATTTGTAACGGCCTTTTCCGAGCTCGTTTTCGAGCTTAGAACCGTTAAGAGCTATGATTCGCTCCGTTCTTATGATCCGCTTTATTCGAGCTGGAGAGCATATGTACGAGTTCTTCAGTTTGCGAGCTGCCTCTTTTGCCTCTATCGGCCAGTTTTGAAGCACAAATTTCTTTATAAATCGCATGTCGCTGTCGGTCATCTGACCGACTAACCGGTTCATGCCATGAGCTCTAAAGTATTTCCTGGCCGATTCATGAGGAAGCTCATCGATTAGTAGAGGCCAGAATCGAGCGTTCTTTTTAGCTAGCAGCCTTCGAGCTGGCTTCTCGAAAGTCGCAAGGGTGACGAAGTAGTTAGGGCCTAGTCGTGAAGCTTCGGCTCGAAGATCGAAATAACCGGTCCTTCTCATCAAAGAGATGATAGGAGCCACCACCGAGGCCAGAACCTCCAACCCCTCGTCTTCGATCATACTATTCTACCTATCCGAGGCCGAACCATTCTAAGGCCCTCTTGTGAGTCTTTACGGAGCGATTCCAGTTTAGCCGAAGTATCTCGAACCCTCGTATCTTGAGTTGGAGTGAACCTCCCTTTTTGATAAGATCCTTCGACCCGGTGACGGATCCTATCGGCGTAAGACCTGTAAGAATAGAAGGCAGCCAGCGAAAGGATAGCGTCATCTTTCAGAGCCTCGGACACATCAGACCGGGCCACAGCGTCGACTTTAGTTTGAGCTCTGGAGAGGTTTAGCTCGAATACGTCATCGGCTAGATCGCCTTCCTCTTGGATGTTTATGGCCGTCCTAACCTGGGAGATGGTTACCGTCATCGAGGATCCTCCATAAAAATAGACGGTAGAGCCTACAGAGAGTAGGCCTCTATGGTTCCCGCGATTGTGGCGCCTGCGATGTCGATATGGAGCGTACCATCAGACTGAACGAACCGGGCCGTCTCGATAGGTCCTAAAACCACTTCTGCAGCACCCCCCTCGCACTCATAGGCCAAATCACCTAGAGCCCTTCTGAAAGCTGGTTCTGAGGTTCCCGCTTTGATGGTGATACTATCCTCTTCTGTGGCTGCACTGATATGGAAAACCAGAACCACCTTCTCAAAGTCAGACCCGGCGGCTATGACGTGATCGCTTCCTTTGTCGATTGCATCGGCGGTTTTAGCTTCGACGAAGGCTCCTGAGAGTTCATTAACGATAATTTCAGATCGTACCATTATCAACCACCTCAGGACTTGTTACAGGTTAAGACGCAAAGCGCAGCCGGATCAATGACCTTAGCACCATAGCAATGCAAGCCCCTGAGTGCATCGGCGAAGTATTTCTCAGGCCTATAAGCCTCGGTCTCGTTCACGCTATCGGCAAAGGTGCACGCTCTAGAAGTCCCGGCGAGGATCTTATAGAGAGTCCCATCAGTGTTAGGTACGTTGTTGGACTGCAGAAGGTCAAAGCCGTATAGCCTGCCTAACTGACCGTTTTTCATAACCCCCTCAATTGCAGACCAAGCCGGGTTAGTAACGCTAGAATCTTTCATGAGCTTGACCGTTAACCACGGTGGAAGGATCAGGAACCTACCTTCAGAAGGCACGTTAGCTTCGTCTAGGGCTTGTTTCACGGCTAAGAACTCATCGGTTACGTCGTCAGTTTCTCCGTCAAAGGTCTTCGGGCTGTCATCAGAGCCCACAGCGTTACCGGCTTGGGCGGCCATGATTCCAGCGATATGTTGATCGGCTAGATCTGAGAGCTGATAACCCGCGTCTTGGGTGGCGCTCTGCATAAGGGCTACATTCATTTGGGCCTTATCGATGTCCTCGACCCTGAAATTAAAGCTCTTGCTTTGAGTGATGTTCAGGACGGTTTGGGCGTCGTCTAACTCTTCAGGATCGCCTAAGCCGGTGGACTTGTCATAATTGTCTATGGTTATAGGGCCGTGGCTGGTAATCCTTACAGTGTCCCCCTTACTCTTGATTTCGCCTTCGTAATCACGGTTGATAACTCCAGTTTGACCGTAAACTAGGGCTTTCTGGAGGCTCTGGAATATTTGAGCGCTCCAAATCTCGCCTATAAAATTTGTTATTGCCATTTTCTAACCCCCGGCTCATATTTTACTGAGTGAGCCATCTTTCAACTGTTGCGAGATCTGATCCCAGTTTTCAGTTATCTCGGAGGAGGACATGGATTTGATATCGGCCCTTGTGAACGGTTTCGTCGTATCCTGAGGCGGGTTAGTTCTCGAACCCACAGAAGGACCCGGCCCTAAGCTTTCGGATAGCGTTTTGGCGTCCGTCTCCAGCTCCTCTTTAGATTCCCCCTGGAGACGTTCGGCCATGGCTTCTGGAAGGTTGTGAGCCTTCGCCACCTCGATTTTAAGGGCTTTCCTCAGACTATCCTTATTCTCATCAAGCTTCGTTTTGAGCTTTTCATTTTCTGCTTTTGCAGCGTCTAGATCGGCCTTAATTTGGTCATAATCGGCGTATTTCGCCTTCTCTTTGGCCAACCTTTCCCCAACAATCCGATCTACATCGGCTTGGGTGAATTTCTTTTCATCGTCCTGGGTAATTTTAAATCCCCCCATTTCCCAAAAAACACGATCTTTACGGCGTCGTTTATCCTAATTGTATAATTAATTCGTCTCTATTATAAATAGTTTATCACAAAAAGGACAAATATTTGTATTAGCATCGCATTGTATAAGTAATAGTAATCATAGTAATCATAGTAATCATAGTAGTATAGATGCAGAAAAGTGAGAGGTGTGTAGATAAATGGCAAAACCACTGCGATTGGGCTATAAAATGACCTTAGAAGAGTCAAAAGCTTTCGCGGAAATTGACCGTGGGTATGTGGTTACTCAGCGGCAGAAAGATCTAGTCAGGAATGCCAAAAAATCCTGCAGCACGCACCCAATTAAATTTTAATGGCATTCCCTATCAAAGATTTAAAGATAGAAGCCCTTAGTGAGTCGCATGCTTCTGCGCTCAATAGTTTTACTTGTGGCACCTCCGCAGATTTAGATGATTTTATACAAAATGATGCTATATATGAGCAAGGACGACGATTAAATAGAACGTTCTTATTCTTTTATAAAAAAACACTTATTGGTTATGTCTCTTTAACCTCCGACCTTACAAACAAGGTGCGTTTCTATAAAGCCGATCTTGTGCAGAAAAAGGACAGTGATAGTCCTGTTTACACATCCTTCCCATGTGTTTTAATTGGAAGATTAGCAGTTAAAGATGGTTATCATCGCAAGGGAATCGGAGAGTTCATAGTAACAAGAGCAATAGGAATTGTGTTGGAGAATGTTTCAAAATTTATCGGCGTTAGGTTTGTCACAGTCGATCCAATAAACGAAGACGCGCGAAAATTCTATAAAAATAAATGCGGTTTTGTTGATATGATTGGTGTCAAAGTTGACGAGGAACCTGGTAGGATGTATATTAACCTGGAGAAAATCTGTGGAAATATGGGGCAGTAGACGATTCGTCTTTTGTCTTAAAGGCCACGTGTACATTATATAACATCGCCCGGATTAAATATCACTTAAAGTTAAATTACCGACAAAGCCTCATCGTTTCGCTCTTCTTTGATCGCTTCAAGTTCGGTGTCTAGGTCTGTCTCTGTGGCGTCCTCATCTAACCGGGCCAAAGCACCCCTAGTCGAAGTGAGGTTTGCCGTTTTACGTGTGGCTTCCACTTGTGCATTTTCGAGCGGATCCTTAGGCAATGCAGACCGCCACTCGAGGGCCACGTTGGTTAGTTTAGAAGAGCCCGACAGCCTCGAGGATACCTCCAGCTCAGCACATAGCCTAAGAGCCTCCAGGATCGGTTTTTTGATCCTCAACCTAAGCCGGTTCACCTTAGCTAAGGTCGGGATAGCTAACCGTTTGAGAGCTGAACCGCTCTCTGCCAACCCGTTCTTAGTGTCTCCGAGAAGGGCCGGGCTGATTTCTCCAACGGCCATAAGCTCGGATTTGATCTCTTCGATTTGAGAGAAGTTGGCCGCTAGGGAGGCATCCCATGTGAGATATTGAGGAAATTTTTGATCCTCGTCAACCCCGAAGTACCGCCCGCCTCCTATGGTAAGAACGGGTTCGCCTGTGTATGGATCGGTCTCGATGACGTCGGACGGTCCCGCTATGTTAGGCGCACTGAACTTATCGAGCGTCTTAGAGGTCCTTATAAGCCTCTTTTCGAGCTCTTCGACCAGCCCCTCGAGATCTCCATAATCATCGAGCCCGTACACGCCGTTAGACTGAAGCGAGCCATGGAGCGGTATTATCAGGAAATCTTTAACCCCCGTCTCCAGTTCAGGCTTAAGATCTTTGAACCTCTCTAGGGTAGAAAGATAGATCTCTTTGCTGATGGTTCCCCCTCCTGAGAGCTCATAGAGTCGGTTCTCGATGGTCCCTTTTTTGTGGATCTCCAGCCTCAAAAAGTCGGTTTTCACGTGATCTACGAATTCAGTCCATGAATAAGCTAAAACGTGAGCTAATACCTGAGAGCCGTCGTCTGGAGAGACCACCGGGAACCAAAATTTAGGGTTCACTCGTTCGATAATCCCTCTTTGGTCGAACCTCACTTTGAGGACGGCATTCCCAAATTTGAGAACGTCTCCTATGGAGTCGTATATGAGTTGGTGGTAGTCGTTAGCCTCGATGATCCTATCAACGGTTTGTTGCTCATCGGCGGTGATCTTCGGAGGCTGACCGACTGCAAGATCGCTTATTAGCGTTGTCGATCGCTTGAACCAGTTAACCGCTATATGAACGATGTTAGGGGCATCCACAGGATTGAGTTTAGGGTCCTCTACAAGATTGAGGCCCGGAAAAGTACGGTCGTGGTCTCCCTCAAATAAGAGGATGGTTCGATCGTAACGTCTCAGTCGGTTTGTTTCGTCCCTCGGTGGCCATGGTTTACCCTGGCCTAAAAAGTCAAAATTAGTAAGAACCATATTTACACCCTCCTTCGTTGTTGTGGGTTTTGAGGGGAGGAGCCGGAATTTTTGAAGATGCGATTAGCTATGTATCGTAACGTGTCGACCAAATCGTCGTTATCTTTGATCGGCTTGTCTTCGCCTCTCTCGGTGGCTTTTGGATCCCATCGGTAACCCTCCATCTCCTCGATGAGCATAGGACAGGCAGGCCCAACAATGTAGAGGAGCCCTGTCTCAAAAGCGGTAGATGCGCGAGATATCCCATCTACGACGGCGTTATCGGCCTTCTTAACTCTTTGAAATCCGTCTTTTTGGAGCTGGAGCCGGAACGATTTGGCCGATGGGTCAACGTCTATAGAGGACGGGAATTTGCCGTCTAGAAATGTTCTAAGATCTTTGGACAGCTCGGAGTTTGTGAGGTCGGATTTGCGGTATTCTCCAGCGATGTACCACGCCCGTCCGATCCGATACGCTTTGAGGAAGCCTGTAGGGTGAGTGGCTCCCCAATCAACAGCTACCCGGATAGCTTCGACCCTACCATCTGGAAGCCTCGGTACGACGTGAACGGCCCGGTCGAAGTTACGATAAACGGCGCCTTCGGCGGCTACCCATTCGCCTAAGATGTACCGTTGATAGAATAGGCCCGTATACTGCCTTTTGAGTTCGGCCACGTAAACGGGATCTAGCCAAGGATTATCGGTTAGCTTGAAATGCCAGCTCTTTAGATCGAGCTCTTCTTCTCGATCCAACCAGCTTTTTTTGAGGTAATGTGAAGGGTTCCCGGGGTTGCTCGTTGCGAACAATTGAGCGTCTTTCTCCGAGAGCCTCGAGATGAGCATGTCCCAAAAGCTCATAGGTACTAAGGATGCCTCGTCGACGTAAGCACCGCCTAAGGTTAGGCCTGCGATCTTCGAGTAGGCCGCTTCATCGTTAGCCCCTTCGACCATGATCTTACGGCCGTAAATTGAGACGGTCTTCAAGGATCGTTTGTAAACGTAGTTCTGAGAACCTACCAGCTTAGAGATAGGCAAAAGAACGTTCCTCTCGAGGCTGGTTTGGGTTTTGCCCACCATCAAAAGGTTGTATTCGCTCGGGGTTTTCAAAAGGTACTTCAACCATCGGACGTTTGCGCCTACTGTTTTAGCAGACCTTACCGCACCATGGCTTATGTTGACCCTCGCATCGGAGTTAAGGCAAAAGTCCCGCTGTTTGCCTACCGGAATTTGGAAGGTCACGTTCTACCCTCCATAGAATCGAAAAGCTTTGAGATTTCGCCGCCCTTGTCTCCGCCTAGATCTTCGTCTTCGAGGCGTCTCTTATCTATTCCTATAGCCACGCCTAAAAACCAGTCTTTCAAGTCTCGAGGGGTGTCGATTTCTGGCAACAGATGACGGGCTTTATCCAAACCCTCTCCTACCAGCTTGATACGGGCTTCGCTTGCATAACAGGATTTGGCGATAGCTGCATTTTTCGTAACCGACCGGTCGCCTAAATCAAGTCCGTTTCGTCTCGCAACGTCTATAATCGTTGATTTAGCTCGGTTGAACTTCTTTGCAGCTTGGCGGGTGCTCATTCCAGCTTCGAGAGCTTCACATATGGCCGCTTCTTCTTCCTCGGAGACAGGCCCGCCTTTCGATGCCATGGTTCTTTAATGCCGGAAAAGAGCCGGGTTCTCAGTTTCGGGAAGGCGATACAAAAGCGCGTTCGGACGGCCTCCAGGTCGGGAAGCTAAAAGATATCGGGAATGAGCCTTATAGACCGCTCCTTTGATCGAAAGGGCTGAGGAGTGTTCCCCTTCGGCCTTAAGCCGTTCTACGATCTCCATCGAGGAGACTTCTTCATCGGGTTGAACTACTGAGACGACACGTTCGACTAGCATACAAAGTTTAGATTTCAATTAAGACATATATATAGTTTATCACAAAAAGGACAGTTTATCTCATCAATTATCCTAAAAGGATATGAGGGGTTCTTGATATTATATAGTCATTTTTATAGCTACTACTTCGCGGCGCGAAGTGCGAAGTAGTCTGCGAGAGAGGAGAGATCTGAGGGAAAAAGAAGTTCTATGAAAATAAGGTTGATTTGTACTAAACTTTTTTTTCAGTAGTAGTATTACTACTGTAATACTACTACTACATAGTACTACCACTATCCTGCCTTACTATATTAGTATACTATATAAGTGTTACTATACAATATTGTATAAATCTGTACATTAAGACTGTTACAAATTTTCTTGTAAATATGTCTAAAATCTAGGGGGTTTGAGAGAGCCCCTCTCCCCCAGAGAACTTCGCACTTCGCGCCGCGAAGTAGTAGCTATAAAAATGACTAGATAATATCAGAACGGTTGAGGATTAAGCGATATCCTCTCTTTCCAGGTCGGATATCTTCCTTAATCTCGAATCGTCCATCTTTCTTTAGATGCTTTACGAAACGATACAACTTGTCTTTAGAGAGCTTTCCGTCTTTCCCTCTCATATCGGGGAAATTCTTCTTACAAACATCGGTAACATGCATGGTGATCCCATCTTTATGTGGATATTCTTCAAGATGGTAAACCATCGTGTTGTATATCGCATCGATTCGATCTTTTGTGTCTTTTGATGGTGCTGGATTGCGCCTCCGCTCGCGCTCTCGATACGCCATCCTTCTGAGATGCATATTATTAAGTGTATTATTCGTGCAACTGTTGGCTAAGTCAGAATCGCCGTATATGTCAATATGTTTGGGCAAATCTGCAGCCGTTGGGTCGTCGCTTTGACGCGCATACGAAAACCGATCATATGCATCAAAATCACACCATTGTAGATATGTGAATACAGCTTCAAGCTGAGTTTTTATCCCCCTATTTTCCAGCCGAAGCTTCTCGTTTTCTTGCCTCAGCTCTTCGATTGCTTCCTTCATCTCATCGATTGCATCGAGGGCATATATGAGACGCTCTTCGACATCAAAAACAGCACCATGAGGGCCTACATGAGGCGCCGAAACATTTATTACGTTACAAGTATCTCTATTCATCGCTAAATCACTCCGGATTTAGTTAAACCGCCCCCTCAACTCGGTGATCGAGCACCGGGTTGGGGACCTCATTCTAATATCAATTCAAATCTTTATTGCGGCTTTAATTATTGATCAGACCCATACTTCATATATTTACCCATATTCTACTCCATATTCGATCTAATTTAGAGGATAATCCTCCAATATCGTAACTGATAAGAGCATCCTATAACCTAATACGAGATAAGAGTAAAAATCTAATGTGATGCATAGTTCACGGCTCTAGATGCTGTATTCAGAATTTAAAGAATTAATAACTTCATTAAATCGAAAACTACTTAAAATAAGACGCTAATTGAGGTCTAACGTGACCGGCAAAGTGTCCATAGATTCCTTAAACTAGGAGGTGCTAAGGTCTTTTTTTCTTGGATATGCGATCACGTGGGCGGTAACGTGGCCTTACTTCGGCCGGGGGCGGTAAACCCTATAGAACCGAAGTACTGACCATTCTATGTTTTTAATTAGTCAACGACTGAGGGGGTTTCCCTTTTGTTTTTCGTTGGGCGATTCTCCAAGCTTTTTACCATTGCCTCAAGCTCATCTAAATCATCGAATCCCGAAATAAGCGTCTTTACGTGATTCTCATCCAATCCAAGCGCAAGCAGTCTCTTCCGAAGCCCCTCTAAAATCAAAGCATTTTCTTTTTCTTCCTCTTCAAAACGTTGAAGCCCCATGACCAACAACTCCCCACCAACCGTAGTCAGTGTGGAGTTATATTCATACGCTATATCTTCCAGTCGTTTGTGATATTCGTGGGGGACACGTACAGTTATTCTAACCGAGGCCCCCTCAATCCTAACGAAGCGGTTTTCACTACCCCGTATATCTTTTTGAGACATAATACTACTTTGCATCAATAGTATTTAATCTTGATGCACAGCATAATAGTTGATGTGCATCCAATATTGTTGATACGTATAGCGTGTATGCACAGCATGCGTGCATGCAATTTCTTATATGGCCTTTTGCCCTTCAAATCTTAAAAGTCCATATAAGACTTCCAGAACGAATAGAATTAGTTAGTGATTTGTATAGAATTGGAGGGCGGTTTTTATTCAGCCCACGTTATGCGAAAATGGAAGGGTCCCATTTTGATAACCCATATGTTCCATAGACTGTATGAATAAGGGGGTTTGATCGCCTACCATAGTGGGTATTTTCCCGAAAACTCTAATTATAATGGTGGAATGGGTCGCTTGCTAGCGGTTACCGATGCATAACGTTTTTGGAGCATGAAATGGTTAGAATAAAATGATTATTTTCTATATATTGCAGTATGGAAAAGATCATAGAGTGAGCGGTTGAAAGTAATGCTATTATGAGTATATCGGCATGACTTTCAGCTCACTTATCACCTCTTCAGAGGGTGAGGGATCACATGATGAAGGGGCGAAATAGTTCGATACCGCATCGTCAAGCTTAAACAATTTCTCCACAATGGGGTTTTCGATGTCTAATTTGTACATCTTCGCACGGCCAACTTCTCGGGTAGGTATTACCAATCCCGCCATTTCCAGCTTAGGCCACGCAGCCGCCAACGTGGTTCGGCTTATCCCGGCTCCTTTGGATATGTCTGTCTTGGAATAGTCGAATATCTCGTTATCCAACATGAAATCCAGTATCTTAATAATCGACTCAGAGCCGAATGTTTGCAAAAACAAGCTCTGTTCGCTGCTACATTTCATCTTACCCACATCTCCTATCAGTATTGTTCAAATTTTTGTACATTAATTAATTTAATGTGCATAATTGGTGCACACTAAAAGTACATTAGATGTAAATCTAATGTAGATTCAATGTACATATATCTTTTCATTAATTGATTGTATATTGGAAAGGAAAAATTATAAATAGTATAAAACCATTCACATGGACATGACATCAAAACAAGAACTACGGTTCATAATAATAAAAAAATTAATACGTTTAAATAAGTGGGGGGGTTATCATACAGATATTACGAACTTAAAAAAAGGCACCCCTACCCACCTACAAGGCGATATAATCAAAGAAGCTAAAATAATGATTAAAGAAACTCTATTAATCTCTAAACCCAGCACTGGTGAAATACATGTATCCCTTAATCCCACTATGAAAGCCGAGATTGACCAAATATACAAACAAGGTGCAGGACGACGAAAAAAACATATAAGAAGTTAAGGCAAAATAAATAAGAAGGAATCGAATATGATCAATAGAGACATTATCGATGTATTAAATTTTAGAGAGGATATATCACCATTCCTCGTGCATTTAACTAAAGATGGGCCCATTGACGAATCACCAAACAAACAAACATCAAAAGAAGCTCTGGAGAAAATTATCGAAAACCAAGAACTTGTTTGCGCTAAATGCTTACTCACTAGACGGGACAAAAACGGAAATGAGATCGGAAAATATAACATGAGCGTTGCTCGTTTCGGTATGTATACTCGGAATATGGATGACGAAAAACAACGCCAATTATTTAGCGCAATCAGCTTTACAGAGACGCCACTAAACGAAATTCAATCCTTAATTGATATCAAGGGCCGTAATGTGGATCTCAGACAATATGGGCTTGTATTTCACAAGAACAAACTAGCAGATAAAGGTGTAGGTCCTGTTTTGTATTTAAACAATACCAATAAAAATAACAAAGACGAGCTTATTTACAAACTTTGTAAAATTTTAATAACAGAGTGTGACGGGGAACATGAAGATGTGGCTAAAGAACTTTTTCCGATGATCTCAGTATTTGGAAACCAAATCACGCCATATGGAAAGAATGGGACAAAACTAAAAAATTACGACTTCTTATGGGAGAGGGAGTGGCGTTATCCCTATGCAAAAGGACATCTTAAGTTTGATCGTGACGACCTGTTTATTGGATTATGTCCAGATAATGAAATTGATAAGTTTGAGGAGTTAGCAAATACTTGTAAATTGAAAGATCTTAAATTTGTAGATCCTTACAGAAATCTGAAATATTACGCAAAAAAATTAATTACAGAGAGAAAGAATGCAGGTATAGAAGCTTCTGTAGTGTAATTAACCAGAATGTTGCCCACACCTTTCAGGACCTCAGAAAAAGGATTATATGGTGCTCTCCGAGAACCGCCATAACCCCCTACCTTCTGGCCTGGGTTCTATCTTACATTGTTGACAAATCGGCCCTTTTCCCGGGATTCATCCTCCTAAACGAGAGAAGATCATAGGAGACCCACAGATAACGCAGGGCTTCATAAATTCATCTCCCCTAACCACTCTTCGAACGTATCAGGATACTCCTCGAAAAGGTCGGAAAGAAGGACCTTTACGCATTCAGAACTCACGCGGCCATCTCCTCGGGAATGCCGAACATAGGCCGCTGGTTCTCATCGAGGGGTTCCTGTTGTTCTCTTTTGATTGCCCTTTCTCGGTTACGTTGGTCTATTCGGGCCTTACGTTCCAACCTTCGCGCAAGTTCTTTTTGGTGTTTGCAGAGCTCGCCCGTTCCTGCCTTTCTAAATCGGAAATCTGGACAGCTACATTCTGACAGTGTAACCATGTAATAGCCGCGCTTGTCACTGGTTTTCATAAAAGCCGTAGGCTCACTAAAATAGGGCTCTCCAAAGCACACCACTTTAGGGAGCTGGGTAACGGCCATTTTGGCTACGAAAGCTACCCCTTCGGCGCTGTGAACGCCTTCTGGTAGGTCTTCTGCTATCGGTTCGGATACATCGATTTGTTTAATCGACATTTGAATTCACCAACTACCAATAGGACTTCTAGATATATAAAGTTACTGCTAGTCACTAAAAGTGAGTGAACATAACTTATTTAAAGATAAAAGACAAATGAGAACCACATGAAAGAATACACTACAATAGGAAAGATTTTTGGTGGCGGGAAAGTAACCGTTCCAAAAGCAATACGTGACGCTATGAGGCTAAGGGATGGTGATTTAGTCGAAATCACGATTAGAATAGTAGAAGATGAGTCAGAAGGTAAACAGGGAAACGCTGAGCGCCCTGTCACCGCCTGAAAGACATTTCGAACCTGGTGAATTCAAATGTCAACAGATACATTAGTCGTACCAGAATATGAAGCTATCGAACCGTCCTCTACCTTCGAGCGCTTAGTCATGGCCCGTTTGGAGGCTCTTGAAGCTGAAAATCGAGAGCTAAAGGACATTGTGGAAGAGCAACAGAAAGAGATAGATGCCCTTCGAGAAGAGATAGGCAGAGAGCGGGCTTTTGATCGAAAACGCATTTCTAAGCTCGAAACCCGCAAGCAACAGACCGGTCCCAAATCTCGTGAACAAATTAGTGAACTAATGAACTATCTCCAAGATTGCCCTAACCACATCACGCCCCTCGAGGGAGCACGCCACCATCTAGGTGTGAGTAAAAATCGTTTAAGCAATCTGTTAGCCTCGCCGGATGCTGAAAATCAGTTTCTGCTAATCAAGAATCCTAATGATCACCGCAAACGGCTAATTAAACTTCGGCCACAAATTTAGGATTACAATAGTTCACAATGAACTAAATTAATTCTCGATTATGTTTAAGTACTGAAAACAAAAAGCGTGATTATTGCTCTTTGGGGTATGCTACTTACTTAGGGATATGGATATATATCAATCAATAGTATATATACTCATCATTATGTGGTTATCTCCGTTTCATTCTCGCAAAATAGTTTAGTTCACAGTGAACTATTATTTGTCGACAACACTCTAAAATTTATTTTACTTGTTGTATTTCGCTACTATGGAAGGTGCTTTTTTGTATACTTTATCGTGATGATCTACATATATAAATGTGATAATATTATCATCGAACGTGTATATAATAACATACGGGTCAACGTGCGAACCGCGAGCATGTTTAAGATCGTGGCGTTTTGGATCGCCAATTTGTGGATCCGATACTATCTGATCAATCTTTCCAAGTAGACGATCTTTTAAGGCCCTGTCCTTCTTAGTTAGCTTATTGAATTGCTTATCAAATTCGATGGTACTTCTATATTCATATCTCGCAGAATCTAATGGACGGGACATGTTATCAATAAGAGAATAGGTTATAGGTTGCGTAGATGATCCAAGAATTCTTTTTTGTTAGTGAAAGCTTTCACCTGGCCAGTTTTGTATTGTTCGATTCCACGCTTCAGCCCCTCCTCGAACTCCGTCACCCTTGCATCGCCTTTATCCACATAATTGGCCTTGACCGGGTGAACCTTTGCACTCGCCATGGTAAATACCTCAAATCTAAACGTCGTTCTTTGGGGATATATATCTTTTCACAAATGCCAATAATATCTTGATTTTATTCGACTAACAACTTGTCGATCTATTCTCCATTAGGTCAAAGGTATAACGCCGCGCCCTTTCCCCGTCCCGTCTTACGTTCTTAGCTTCGAGTCCCTCTGCTTTCATCAACCGTCCGAGTGGTCTACTTTCCATCCCAACAGCTTCTGCAATCACCGAAACGGGGGGTTCTATGCCTTTGCTGTGGAAGTCTTGGATCATTTTGATCGCCTTTTCGACGACGCTTTTGTCTGTCTTAGGTAAGGCCTTTCGTCGTGTCTTCTGTAAGGGTGTCTTCTGTAAGGATGTGTCTTTAGTTCTTACAGAAGACTTTTCTTTGTCTTCTGTAAGGCTTGCTGGAAGGTTTTTCCCGATGTACTTTTTCCTGGTTTTGCCACCTTCCCACCAGTAAGCATACCAATAAGGGCCATGGCCTGCGCCCGTTGCGCATTTCTTGCATCGCTCTTTTCCACAGAAGCTAAACTCCTTCTTGTATAGCCGCCCTGTCGCGGGATCTTTGAGCGAGTCCATAATTTGTCTTATGTAAGGAATGGTATATAGGATTTTCTTACATAAGACAAATTCCTTACATAAGATTCTTATGTAAGGATTCGACGAGTTGCAAGTCTTACAGAAGACATCCTTACAGAAGACATCCTTACAGAAGACATCCTTACAGAAGACATCCTTACAGAAGACATCCTTACAGAAGACATCCTTACAGAAGACATCCTTACAGAAGACATCCTTACAG
>Ga0272443_10004761_pt1 | contig 14487 bp, 9 predicted proteins | sample SSMAcet12_FD_193581 | JGI IMG/M metagenome (GOLD analysis project Ga0272443, IMG submission 193581) | Marine sediment archaeal communities from Little Sippewissett salt marsh, Falmouth, MA, United States - SSM-Acet-12 | ecosystem: Environmental > Aquatic > Marine > Wetlands > Sediment ...
AAATATGCCGATACCCTTTGGGAGGGTGTCATTCTTGATACTACTATTGATACGATCATAGAAAAAGTCATTAAATATAAACACTTTAACCTGGTGGATTCCTTATTGGTTTGTCCTTTGACAAAGAAACCTTACGATGTAACGGTCAAAGGTAAAGAAAAGGATACGGTCATCATTTTCAGTCCGATTCGCGGCGGATATACCGATCGTAAATATTTGTTCTTTACTTTCAGTGATACAGGACACGGTTATATTATGAATGGGGAAGCTTCCTGGGATAGATAAATATGTTAACTCTCTCGTTACATCACGAAGAGTCTGTATTTGTATATTTAAGCGAGACGCAAAAGGGGAGGAAAAGCATAGAGCAACTCGGTTTGTTCTCTACTGATTTTTCCTTTGACAGGAGTTTTATCTATCAACATAATGCTAAAGATCTTTTAAGCGATATGTTGAGCGATATACTTAAGATCCTCCCTCAAAAAGAACAGGATGTGTTTTTTTCCTTTCCGGCGGACCTGGCTTATATTGCAGTTTATGACGACGTGCCCAAAGAAAGTGTCAAAACCATTGTTGATAAGGATGTTTGGCTTACAGAGCTTAAATTTGGTCATGAACTGATCACGCAAAGCGATTGTCAGGTAAAAGTCGTATACAAAGAAAATGATCTGGCTTTATTAACATCTATATACTACCCGAAAATGATCACGGAACTTTTCCGTTCGATCTGTGAAGACCATGATTGCCGTTTGGTAGGAATAGGTATAAACATATTTAATGCAACAGAGGTCGCAAAAAAGGCATCGCGGGATACGGAATACGTATTGATCGATCTAAAGAAAAACGAATATGAGCTGGTTAACGTTAAACAAGATAACGTTCTCGGATATGCTCGTTTTTCTTTCATCAATGATCATCTCTTATATGTAGCCCGCAGTGGGATGATTCCAAAAGGACTCTGTGAAGCGATTGTTCAGAAGAATGCCGCGGAATTGGATAAATACCGGATCTTCATTACCGGTGACAGCAAGCATATAGAGGAAATGAATGAGCTTGTTAAGATCCAACCCGATATTGTGATCCTTAATCCCATGAAGGTCACAACGGCTTATCTTCAGCCTACCGTATCATACGACAAACACTATGATACCGTGTTTTCTTCAGCTTTGGGTGCATTGATTTAAGGAGATAAGGATATGAAGATCAATTTGTTACGAGAAGATCAAATGACGAAAGTACCTCATCAGGATAAGGAAAAGGAAGTCCTTCGTTTTGATGATACGTTCTCCGGGGGAAATGACGATTTTTATTTTCAGCAACCGACCCCGCCGGCTCAGGAATATAAAAAACCTAAAAAGTTTAAATTTTGGTTGTTCTTGCTTGTCTTTATCGTGGTTGGTATGGGTGTTATTTTTATACTAAAACCCGATAAGACCATTGATTTCTTCGTCGGTTTCGGAAATGGTGTTGCGCGAGTTTGGCACCGGACTACCGATAAGATCCAAACTTCATGGCTGCATCGTAAAGACAGGAATGTTGTAGAAGTTACCCCGCCTGTAAAGGTTAAGGAAGAGACTGTAAAAGAAGAAGTGAATCAGCCGGTTGAGCAGCAGGTTATCAAAGTTAAAAAACCGATTGAAAAAGAGATCGTAAAAGAATCAACGGAAGAAAAGGTGCTTGAGAGCCCGGCGATTTTTGATAAGATCAAAGATGAACTTGCCTTATCGCGACGCAATCTCATCGCAGCTGAATTCGTATGGTCAAAGGTACCCGGTGGTATGATCATGGACAGACTGACCATCTCGGAAAACAAAATAAGTATTTCGGTCAGGTCCCGGTATCCCATGCTTATTCATTCATATGCCAAAGTAATTGAACAGCATGATATGTTCCAGTCAGTATTGCCGGGTGATGAAGAAAAAGTCGGGGAACTGACTCGAATACAATTGACAAGTAATCTGCCCCCATTGCGCGAAAAAGACAGACCCGAGCGTATTTGGGACCTGGATGTTGAATGGTTCGATGATTACCTGGTAATTGCGGCAAACGCAACCGATGTGATGGTCTCTCAAAATATCGGCGATTCAAAAACACTCGAAGAGGGAATCCTTCAATATGATATAAAGGTAATTGCTAACGGCAGCAGAACGGCTATGCTTGGATTTTTACAGGAAATGCAGGCCATTCCGGCAGCTTTCGTCGTTCGTGATATCAGCTCCACCTATGATGAAATGGATCAATCCAATTTGATGGAAATGACCCTGATCTATTACGAAAGAGAATAATGTCCAGAATTATCAGCGGTCGTTACGGGGGACTGTATATAGCAAATCCAAAACATAAGATCAGGCCCACGACCGGAAAAGTTAAAGAATATATTTTCAATGTCCTTCAGAATCTTGAAGGACATTGTGTCATAGACCTGTTTTGCGGTACGGGAGCTTTGGGGATTGAAGCTCTATCACATCATGCTGAACATGTCACTTTTGTTGATTCCAATCCCCGCTCCATTCAATTGACCAAAGAAAATTTAATAACAATAAAAGCGCCGGCCGAAACATGGAGATGCATTAAAGCAAATGCGTTGAAATACTTTGAACGTGATAAAAAGCATTATGATCTTATTCTTGCCGATCCACCGTATGAGCTTGATATACCCACTGTTTTTTTTAAACAATGCCGGGAACATCTAAGTGAAAGTGGAATTCTAATTTTTGAATACTCGTCACGAAAGAAATTGGATTTTGAAGAATGGAAACCCGATAGAATAAAGAACTTAGGAGATACGGATATATATTATTTTAGTAATAGTCTGTAAAACGTTTATTTTGTATATTGCAAGTTAATTGTAAAAAATCAGATAAAAAGATTTTCATGCTTCTAACGGAGTATTCGGGTCTAATATCTATTTTCAAACTTTCAGGAAAAGAAAATAAAGGAGTAAAAATGAAGAAATGGATTCTTCCCGTCGTATTGAGCCTCATGCTGCTCTTCGTCGGCTGTGAAAAGGATGACCTTTCAATTGCCTACGAAAAATACGAATTGGAGAACGGACTGGACGTAGTTCTTCATGTAGACGATAGCGATCCCATTGCAGCGGTCGCGATCATGTATCATGTGGGTTCAAACAGAGAAAAACCCGGAAAAACGGGTTTTGCCCATCTTTTTGAACACATGCTGTTTCAGGAATCGGAAAATATTCCTCAGGATATGTATTTTGCCAAGATCCAGGATGCCGGCGGCACATTGAATGGAGGCACGTGGACAGACGGTACCATTTATTATGAGGTCGTACCCAAGAACGCTCTTGAGATGGTCATGTGGATGGAATCGGATCGCATGGGATATTTTGTGAACACGATCACACCCGCCGCTTTTTCAAACCAGCAAAATGTGGTAACAAATGAAAAGCGCCAGCGTGTAGATAACAATGCCTACGGGCATCGTGCTTATGTAATCGGTAAAGCGATCTATCCCGAAGGTCATCCTTATAATTGGCAGACCATCGGTGTTGTTGAAGATATCAATAATGCCACCGTTCCGGATGTTAAAGAATTTTACAAAGAATTCTACGGACCCAATAATGCAACCTTGGTCATTGCCGGTGATATCAATCCGGAAGAGATCAAACCTCTTATCGAAAAATATTTCGGAGAGATCAAAGAGCATGGCGATCCGGAACCCCTCGAACCCATGCCCGCAACATTGACCGAAACAAAGAAACTTTACCATGAAGATAATTTTGCCAAAGCTTCCATGCTGACCATGGTTTGGCCGGTTGTGGAAGAAGGTAACAAGGACGCTTATGCCTTGCAGTATCTCTCAAGCTTGCTATCCGACGGCAAAAAAGCTCCTTTATATAAGGTGCTGGTAAAGGAGAAAAATTATACATCACGGGCAAGTGCCTATAACTATCTAAAGGAACTTGCTGGTGAATTTTATGTGAATGTTGTAGCCAATCCGGGTATTGGATTAACGGATGTGGAAGATGCCGTATTCGAAGCATTCAAGAAATTTGAAGATGAAGGTTTTACAGATCGTGATGTTGAACGTGTTAAAGCGCAGTTAGAGACCAGTTTTTATAATGGTATCACAAGTCTTGAGGACAAAGCCTTCAGTTTAGCTATTAATAACTCATTCACCGGTGATCCGGGTTACCTGGTGAAGGATCTTGCCGCCCTAAAGGCCGTTACAAAAGATGATATTTTGCGTGTATACAATAAATATATTAAAGATAAACACTATGTGGCGACCAGCTTCGTGCCCAAAGGCGAACTTGACATGATCGTTGAAGGATCCGTTAAAGCCGATGTGGTGGAAGAAAATGTTGAAGATTTGAAACGCGTTGAACAGATCGCTGATGAAGATATCGAGATCCAAAAAACACCTTCAAAGTTCGACCGCAGCGTTGAACCTGAAAAAGGACCGATGCCGGAAGTTAATCTTCCCGAAATCTGGGACACCGAACTTGCCAATGGCATCAAGGTCTATGGTGTGATCCATGATGAACTGCCCTTGGTCCAATATGAACTGATCCTTCGTGGTGGCCACCTGCTTGATTCTATGGACAAGCCGGGTGTAGCCAATTTAGTTGCGAACCTTATGAACGAAGGAACTAAGAATAAAACTCCGGAAGAGTTGGAAGAAGAGATCGATTTTCTCGGTGCTTCGATCAGGGTTTATTCCGGACGTGAAAGCATGGTGATCGCAGGTAATTGTTTGGCCCGTAATTTCGAAAAGACCATCGACCTGGTTGAAGAGATATTGCTTGAACCGAGATGGGATGAAGAGGAATTTGAACTTGCCAAAACACGGATCATTAACGGGATAAAGCGCTCGAAAGCTGATGCCAATACCATTGCATCGCAAACTTTCAGCAAGCTTCTTTATGGTGAAGATCATATCTACGGTATTCCCACCGTCGGAACGGTAGAATCGGTTGAAAGTATAACGATCGATGATCTTAAAGCATATTACGAAGCTAATTTCTCACCATCGGTAGCATCTTTTGAGATCGTCGGGGCCGTCTCTCCCACTCGCGTAAAACGGGCGTTGCTGGACCTTGAATCCACATGGGAAGCAAAAGACGTTGTCATTCCGGAATACGAACTTCCCGAACCCCTCGATGAATCAAAAGTTTATTTTGTAGATATGCCGGGTGCAAAGCAATCCGCATTACGAGTCGGGAATCTTTCTATGAGACGAAACGATCCGGATTATTATCCTGCCACGGTCATGAATTATAAGCTTGGCGGTGTGTTCGGTTCGCATATCAACATGATGCTTCGTGAAGAAAAGGGCTATACATACGGCGCACGTTCAGGATTCAGCGGAACTAAAGTGACGGGTCCCTTCCAGGTATCAACATCTGTTGTAACGGATGCGACACTGGAATCCCTGGAGATCATTAGAGACCTGACGGATAGCTATAAGAACGGTATTACCGAAGAAGAACTTGAATTCACCAAGAATGCCATTCTGAAATCCAACACACGACATTTCGAGACAATGGATAATGTCCTGAATATGCTTTGGATGATCGATTATTACGGTAAACCCGTCGATTATGTCAGTCGGAATGAAAACATTGTCCGTAATATGACACTCGAAGAACATAAAGAGCTAGCGAATAAATATCTGCATCCCGATAAGATGATCTATCTGGTCGTTGGTGATGCGGCGACGCAGCTTGATCAGCTCAAAGAGCTTGGTTATGGTGAACCGGTATTATTAGAGCTGTAGATTAAATTTAAATAGTTGAAAAAAAGGACAGCACTGCTGTCCTTTTTTATTATGAAGCAGGGATGAGGAGATGTGGGGAAGCGGGGAAGCGGGGAAGTGGAGAAATGGGGAAGTGGAGCTGGGATTTTGAGAAGTGGTGAAGAGGAGAATGGAGGGAATTTAGAGAAATAGTACTATTTCTCCATATCCCATTTGTGTGCGGATTTTCGCATATTTACCAGCATTCCCAGAATATTATCATATTCTTGTCTAAATGATTCATGTGTTTCTTTATCGATATATTTGCATTTGTATGCAGAATCTAACCAGTGTTGAGTTTCAGCAGCTTCTGCTTCGCTTTCATTCAATTTTGATGCTAGAGATTTAGGATATATTCTTCGTCGATGAGCTTCTGCAATATTTGCACCAACAGATCTTGACGATCTTCGGATTTGATCTGTCATAGAATATGTTTCTTGCTTTGGAAATGTTTTGGTTATCTGAAATATCTTATCAGACATTTCAAATGCTTTTTGGTACACTCTTAAATCTCTAAAATCATGAATAATGGGCATTGTTCAACTCTTTTTGAAATAATATAATTGATTTTATTCACAAAAAAAGATTACTAACCCAAAATAGTGATCCCAATCACTAAATCTTTAAAATTATTTTCTCCAACTCTCCGCTTCTCCACTTCTCCTCTTCTCAATTTGAAATGCCTTTCATTTCAACTTCCCCTTTGACATCTTAAAATGTTTTTCATATCTTCCAAACAGTTAGGGGCGCTGCGGAAGGAGGAGTTCCGTTGGCTGAGAAGAACCCTTGAACCTGAACCGGATAATACCGGCGGAGGGAAACAAGATGAAAAAACTACTTTTTTACTTTGCGGTGCTAGTCGCCGCCATGCCTCTTCTTGGACAGATCAAACTAAGCGGAACCGTTATAAACACTGAAACTCAAAAGGGTGTGATCGCCGCATCCGTAGAAATTCCTGAATTGAAAACCGGAGTTTATACAGACAAATACGGTCATTTTTCACTTGATGCGATAACATTGCCCGTTGATCTGAAGATATCTCATATTGGCTTTGAAACCGTTTATTATCTTGCTGAAAAAAAAGATATTGAAATTGAATTAAATCCTATTGTTATCAATGCCGATGAGGTATTGGTCACAGCGAAAAAAGCCGTAACAGGAAAAACGCCGATCGCTTTTACGAGCCTGGAACGCGAGGATCTGGAGATCCTGTATCATCAACAGGATGTTCCGCTGGTCCTTGATATGGAGCCGGGAGTTTATGCCTACTCTGATGCGGGAAACGGGATCGGATATACTTATCTGAATATTCGCGGGTTCACACAGGACAGGATCGGCATTTTATATAACGGAGTACCCTTGAATGACCCTGAGGCGCATGCTGTCTATTGGGTAGATCACGGTGATGTACTCAATGGCGCTTCGGATATTCAGGTGCAGCGCGGGATTGGGAATTCACTGGCATCGGGTGCCTTTGGCGGTACCGTAAACATGGAGAGCGATATATCGAAACTGGATGCGGGAATTAAGATCGATATGGGATACGGAAATTTTATTGATGGCAATGATCTGAATGCTCAAAGCAGTAAACGCTCAATATCTTATGCCGGCAAACCCTTCCCTGAAGAGGGGATATCGGTCGCTTTCAGATTTTCTGACCTCAACAGCGACGGATACCGGATCGGCAGCGGGACTGACCAGCAATCCGCCAGAGTCGGTCTCCAATGGGTACAACCCACGCATATGACGCGTTTTGAATATCTATGGGGAGAGCAAAAAACGAATTTCTCATGGGATGGTATCAGCCCTCAATACGGATTTGATCTGAATGATATGAATGACCGCCGATATAATTACTATGCCGATACCACCTATCAGGGCGGCTACTCCAATGTGAATAAGGATGTTTTTACGCAAAGCGTTATTCTTCTGAATCATATGCATCTGTTAACAGATCGGATCAAGCTTTACGGAACGCTATACCACGTAGACGGGGACGGATATTATCAGCAGTTCAAAGGAGGCAAAGATCCCGATGAATTCAATGTGCGGAATTATATCGATACGACTGAGATCGACCTGATCTCGCGGAAATGGCTGGATAATCATTATACCGGTGGTATGGCCGATATGAGCTATGCATTTCCGAATTCCGTTATTTCTGTTGGGGCGGATTTTCGTTTATATGGCTCGACGCATTACGGCGAAGTGATCTATGTGGAAGATCTTGGATATATTCCCACAGGCCACCGTTTTTACAAGAATTATACCAAAAAGAATTCCGCATCCGTCTATATTCAAGATATGTTGACCGTATCGGATAAACTCTTTATTCAAGGTGATGTCCGTTATTTGACACATCGTTTTGAAGTCAGGCAGGATACCGTAGGCCAGTTCACAAATCCTTATTATTTTATTATTCCCTATCACTTTATCGACGGGCATCTCGGGTTTCGATATAATTTTACCGAAAAAATGTCTGCCTATTACAATATGTCCACATCAAAGCGAGAACCCTCCAGCAATGATCTGTATGACGATAGCGACGTATCGGTACCGGCTGCAGTGGCCGATCCCTATGGCGGAACCGTTACCGAGCCTCTTATTAAACATGAATCGTTATTTGATATGGAACTGGGTGTCGAATATCTGTCTAAGGACCTCAGCGTATCGTTGAATGCCTATCGTATGGATTTCAGAAATGAATTGATCCCCATCTATTACCGTTATACCGATACAGATGAGGTTTTACGGGGCAATGCGCCCAGGACCATTCATCAGGGTTTAGAATTAGCGCTTAGCGCACAGTTGAAAAATTTTGATATTCGAGGCAATATGACGCTTTCAGACAATCATTTTGTGGAATTTACGGCCGATTCGCTCGGTTGGGGCGGTTTTGGCGGCATTGCCGATTACGCAGGCAAGACCATACCCGCTTTCCCTTCATTCCAGGCAAAAGCAAGATTGTCCTACAAGCATGAAAAGTTCCAGCCATGGTTGAATCTTAAATATATTGGAAAACAATACATTGATTTTATGAATACCGAATCTTCCGCGATCCAGCCGTATTTTGTAGCTGATCTGGGTGTGCGCATTCCATTTAAAGCCCTTCGCATGAACCACATATTAGATCTGCGCATCAATAATCTGTTCAATGCGCTTTATGAGACGTTTGGATATACATATTACAACGATATCGATGATCGGGTGGATAATTACTGGCCGGCGGCGACGCGCAGTTTCTATGTGACATGGAGTGTTTCCTTTGATGCGAAATAGAGCGATGACCTTTTGAAAGAGCTTTTAGGATATCAGGTCAAAGGTCATTAGGTAGTATTGATTTCTTTGTGGCTTCACTTTTATCTTTTGCCTGCCCTTCCGTCCCGAAGATTCGGGATGGCGAAGGAGGGCCTTTATTCTTTTGTCTTACGAACGAAGTGAGATCTGCCGGCTGGTCGAAAAGAATTAATGTAGGGGACAGATAGCTGTCGGGCGAAGCTCAAGGAGCGAAGACTGATATCTGTCCCTTTTCAATTACACCGGGTTTAAACCTGGTGTATCATATAAATAAAAACATAGTCATCCTGAAAAACATGAACGCAGTGAATGTTTGTTCAGCCCGAAGGGCCGCGTAAGCGGGACCTCTCCGAGCATTTCAATACGCAAGAATAATTAAATTTGTGGAAATCCAACTCTCACAGAGGTCCTGAATAAGCTTGCCACTGGCAACCTTTTCAGGATGACTATGTATGTGGGACTAATGGGTGTTCTGTGATATGAATAGATCTCTCCGTTTCATTCTCCACCATCTGGCGGATCATTTCGGTCGAGATGACATGCTAAGTAAATTAATTATTTTGAAATGTAGATCACAAACTCACCCTTCACGGAATGTTCTTCAAAAAACGCAATCGCATCGGAAACGGTTCCGCGGAAGATGGTTTCATGGATCTTGGTCAGTTCGCGACCAACCAGGATCTCGCGATCACCGAAGTGCTCAAGGATCTCATTCAGGAATTTCATGATGCGATGGGTCGATTCATAGAAGATCACACCGCAATCCATCTCTTTTAGATGCTTCAGACGTGTCTGTCGTCCTTTCTTATGGGGCAGGAAGCCCTCAAAATAGAATCGGCTATTGGGAATATGGGAAACGGATAACAAGGCCGTAGCGGCCGTAACGCCGGGAATGGGCTCGACCTTAAAACCGGCCTTTACAACTTCTGAAACAAGATAATATCCAGGGTCGGATATGCCCGGTGTTCCCGCATCGGAGACCAGTGCCAGGGATTCACCGCTTTCCAATCGTCCGATCACCGGTGCAATGCCTTTGGCTTCCTGATTTTTATAGTGCGGGATAAGAGTTTTTTTGGGAACCTCATATTTAGCCAGAAGTCGTCCGGTAACGCGTGTATCTTCACAAATTATAGCATCCACATCCTTTAAAACCTGAATAGCGCGATAGGTGACATCTTCAAGATTGCCAATGGGAGTGGCGACCACGTATAATGTTGACTTTTGGACTTCGATAACTCACCTCATGGTCAAATAAAATATCCAAGCTGAAATAGTAATGCAATAGAGCGATAGGGCACTAGCGCTCTAGTTCTCTTTTGTGCTAATACTCCAATGGGCACTCACCACTTACCACTCATAACTCATAACTTATAACTCATTTTCAATAATTTGGTTCATCGATTGTCGCTTTCTGATCAATTTATAGTCCCCGTTCTCCATGATCATCACTTCCGGTACCCGCGGAAATGAATTGTAATTGATCGTTGTCATGGAGGAGCAGTAAGCGCCGGCGTCTTCGATAACAAGATAGTCGCCGATCTTTGCTTCTGGCAGAGTAATGGTTGAAACGCCTTCCGCATCGCCCAGTGTCGGGGTCAGGATATCGCCGCTCTCGCATGCATGCCCCACGACCACCACATCTTCCGTCTTATCGGGTGTATCGCTGGTTTTAGATACCAGATTCATCACATGCTGTACGCCGTAGAGCGTGGGACGCAGGATATCGCTCATTCCGGTATTGGTCTTAAGAAAAGTATAGCCATCTCTCCCCGTATCAACTTTATCATCTATTTCAGAGATCAATGCGCCGTTGGCAGCGACTAAATACGTACCGGGCTCTATCTCCAGTTTGATCTTTCTGCCGGTTTGTTTATAAAAATCTTCAAAATAGGTTTTAACTTTCTCGCCGATCACCATCAGGTCGGTAGTTTTTTCGTCAGGCAGGCGACCGATCTTGAAACCGCCGCCCATATTTAACGTGGTAACGTTGGGAAAGGCCTTGACCGCATGCAAATTCATTTTTGTTACTTTTTCCCAGACTGCCGGATCCGATCCCGAGCCGATATGGGTGTGAATCGTATCGATCGTCAGATCATATTTGTTAGCCAAGGATTTGATCTTATCGAAATATTCATGCCAGATGCCGAATGAGGATGTCGGACCGCCCACATTGACCTTATTGGCATGACCGCTTCCAACACCCGGATTGATGCGGACGCAAACACGATGACCCGGAAAGAGCTTTCCATAAGCTTCAAGCTGACGAAACGAACAGGCATTGAACAGCACACCTTTTTTGACAAGCTCTTTAAGGTCGGGTGCCAGTTCCTGAGCCGTTAATTGTATCTTGGATGGATCAATATCATTCATCAGCAAGCGATGAACTTCATAGGAAGATGAAGCGTCAAAATGAATATTCATGGAATCAAAAAGCTTAATGATCGCGCCGGTGGAATTGGCTTTCATCGCATAGCGGACAGTCAGTCCGTAAGCATTGGGGAAATTTTTTGTCATTTCAGCGGATGCCTTGAGTTTTTTTTCATCATAGACATAAACGGGAGTACCGAATTCGTTGGCGATATGGCGGACCTGAATGGGTGAAAGAAATTTGGGTAATTTCATGAATTTATTATCCTATGGTTAACTTGAAAATATAAGAAATAAATGAGCTAATAAGCAAGGAAGCAAATAAGCAAAGGTATAGTTAAAAATTTATAGTTTAACGTTTAATATTGAACCCCTACAGGGTTAGAATTTTTAAGAAATTTATTTTACTATATTCGACCCCGAGGGGGTTCAAGAAATTTACCCTGACGAATGGAGGGGTGAATCTGATATGACCCGGGATGAATGAATACAACCCTGAGCGAAGTCGAAGAGTTGAACAACTAAACGTTAAACGTTAAACCTTAAGCTCTAAACGTTAAGCAATAAACTATAATAAACCATTCATTAAATCATTGTTTTACAAAAACTGGAACTCTCTAACCCCTAAACTCCACTCTGGTCACTGTACTCCGAACTCCGAAACGAAAATATTAAACATCAAAACCTTTTAGCTCGTAATATTAAATGATTGTTTTTATTGATTATTTTTTTATATTTACCCGCTATTTATTAATGCGGCGACGTAGCCAAGTGGTAAGGCAGAGGTCTGCAAAACCTTTATTCACCGGTTCGAATCCGGTCGTCGCCTCCAACATCATGCCGAAGTGGTGGAATTGGCAGACACAAGGGACTTAAAATCCCTCGGCATCTAATGCCGTGCCGGTTCAAGTCCGGCCTTCGGTACTAAAGCCCGCTCGTAAGAGGGGGCTTTTTTGTGGTTTTGAATCACTCTAAAAGCATGTACAATTAAGCAAGCTAGAACAAATATGATATATAATGATTGCTTATTGCACTTGAATGAACAATTCAATAAATTCAATCAAGAAATATTAAAAATATTACCTTAAAGGAAGGTACTTCCATTATTAATAAAAATTACAGATAAAAAGGAGCCTAAAATGAAAAAGTTGTTTTTTGTTTCTTGCTTAATGCTTTCTGTTGTTTTTGCCGAAGATATTGTTATCAAATCCGCCGGTACCGGCGCCGATGCAAACGGTATATCTTTACAAAACAGTGACGCTACTGAACTAATGATTATTGAAGGCGATGGAGATATCACCGTTGATAGTACGACATTTTTTATCAATGCCACCAGTAACAAAGTCGGTTTAGGTACAACCGACCCTACTGTCCAATTGCACGTAATAGGCACTGAAGGTCTACTGGTGCAGGGTAATTATGAATCCGGCACGGCTCTAAACTTGGGAGCCGGGACCAGAATGCATTTTTATCCTAAGAAAGCCGCCTTCCGAGTTGGGCTTGCCTATGAAGACGGTTGGGATGATAGTAATATTGGGAATTATTCCTTCGCAACAGGTCGTAGAACAGTTGCAAGCGATTTTTATTCAATTGCGATGGGATACAGCACAACTGCCAGTGGGAGTGGTGCTGTAGCAACAGGACAGGGAACAACAGCCAGCGGGGACGATTCATTCGCAACAGGATATGGAACAACCGCCAGTGGAGGTTGTTCTATAGCAACAGGAAGTGGAACAATCGCTAGTGGAGTAACTTCCAATGCGATGGGATATGATGCGGAAGCTGATGGAGCTATTTCAACTGCTATTGGATTACAGACAAAAGCCAAAAGTTATTGTGAAGTTGCTCTTGGGGCATACACCACCGATTACACACCTGAAAGTAATTATGATTGGAACACATCGGATCGTTTACTGGTCGTAGGCAATGGAATATATGATTGGCAAAGAAGTGATGCTTTGATATTATGGAAAAATGGGAATATGATCATTGCCGGTACCCTGACCGAAAATTCAGACCTTCGTTTGAAGGAACGTATCCGTCCTATTGATTCGGCCTTAGAGAAAATAATGAAATTAGACGGCAAATACTTTTATTGGAATGATGTCAAACCTCACGACATGGAACATGAACAGGTCGGTCTCATCGCTCAGGAGGTTCAAGAAGTTATTCCCCAACTAGTAAAGGCGGACCAAAGCGAAGACGCTTACTTGTCTTTGAACTACCAGGGACTTGTGCCGGTACTGATTAATGCCGTTAAAGAACAACAGGCGATGATCGAAAGCCAACAGGCTCAGATCGACGAATTAACCCGGGTTTTGGCTATTAAAAATGAGCCGGTGAAAAAAGAAGGTTTTTTCAAGCGTTTGTTCTCGGGATCACTTTCAAAAAAGAAATTAAGATCGGAATACACGTCAAATGAAACCGAAAACACCGGGAAGGATATGTAAAATGCGAAGAATAATACTATGTATATGTCTTTACTTCAGCATTTTACTTGCAAGCAGTGTGATCACTATCCCTTCTGGTGCCAGCTGGACTCAGCCGGAAAGTTCCTATTTGCAGGTGGATGAGATCACGGTTGCCGAAGGAGGCAGTTTCATTGCCGCAAATCCGGATGTTGTCAGTGTAACCCCAACAGGTAGCGGTGATATTTGTTTACCGGTAGTCTTAAGCTATTTCTATGCTCAGACCGGTACAAAAGTAGGTTCCGTTTTGCTTATGTGGGCTACGGAAAGCGAGACAGAGAATCTTGGTTTTGTCATTGATCGAATGCTTGCAGATTCCGATGAAGATTGGAATGAGATTGCCACGTATCTAATAAACGATGATCTCCGCGGTCAAGGTACTTGCACTCAAAGAACAGAGTATATGTTTACAGATAAAACGGTTGAATGCGGGAAGTCATATGACTATCGTTTGGCTGATGTAAATTATTCAGGTTTAAAGGCATATTATTCCGAAAGTGTTCAAGAGATATCAATTCCGGTATTTATACCGGAAGAATATAGTTTGCAGCAGAACTATCCCAATCCCCTGAATCCAACAACAACGATTGAATTT
>Ga0272443_10004763_pt1 | contig 14485 bp, 8 predicted proteins | sample SSMAcet12_FD_193581 | JGI IMG/M metagenome (GOLD analysis project Ga0272443, IMG submission 193581) | Marine sediment archaeal communities from Little Sippewissett salt marsh, Falmouth, MA, United States - SSM-Acet-12 | ecosystem: Environmental > Aquatic > Marine > Wetlands > Sediment ...
GCGACGCTTACGCCGACCGGCCTCCCGATTCAGGGAGGGAAGGACCCGGTGGAGTGGCACGTCGTGCCGTCGATCGATGCGGACGACTTCCGTGTGGCCGAGGCGGGACAGATCGAGAGCCGATTCCAGGCGCGGTTCCGGATCCCGGCCGATCTTCCGTCCGGGCGCTACCGGCCCGTGCTGTGGATCGAGGTGGAGAACGTGCCGCCGGGGTCCGAGTGGGTCTCCGCCTACGTCGTGCGAAACACGTACTCCGAGCGCCAGGCGCCCCTTCCGGTGATCGATGTCGCGGCGAGCGCCTCGACGACGGCGAGCACGCCGCGGCTCAACTGGCGGCTGCTGATGGAGGACTTCAGCCTCGGCACGCGCGGAACGGGGGCGGAAGAGGATGCGGACGACTTCGCGATCTCCTCCCAGATCGTTACGCAAGGAGCGTCGTACATCCTTCCCCCGATCGACGAGCGGACGGGGCTACCGATCGAGTACCGACTCGAACCGTTCCTGCCGACGATCTCCTTCACCGACCGGCGGATGCCGACGCCGCCCCGGATTCCGCTGAAGCTCCCCGGCGGGCAGCTGAGCGTGACGGTCACCGAGCCGGACGGCACGGTCACCGATCTCGGCTCTGCCCCGTTCGCGCAGTCGTTCAACCGGTCGAGCACCACACGGACCGGCGGCGATCTCAACAGCGGCACGGTGCAGCTGGAGGACGTCTATTCGCTCATGGTCGACGAGGAGTCGTACCGGGTGACGTTCGATCAATACGGCCTGCACACCATCCGCATGACGGGGTGGGTCGAGGACATCTGGGGAAATCGATACGAGGGCGGAGGGACCTACGAGGTCTGGGTCGCGCGGACGCTCGATCTCGATTGGGGCACCCTCCCCGGCACACCGCTCGAGGTCGGGGATGCCTGGAACCCGATGCTGACGGTCCATCCTCGGGTCCCGGCCGACGTGGAGATGACGGTCACGCAGGCGCCGGAATCGGACGCGTCCCGGATGGTGACCGACACGATCCGCGGGACGGCAAACGTGCACGGGACGTTCGCTCCGGTGGGGGAGCCGATCGCCGCCGCCGAACACGGGGAGTATCGCGTCGACGTCTTCGCGAGCTACACCGACGAGGACGGGGCGCTGTACGCCGGCGCCGCGACGTGGGGCGGGGTGATCATGACGCCGGCCTCCCAGGCTCAGCTCATCGCGCACGGCCGGCGCGGCGTCGACAGCATCGATTACATCCCGAATCACTGGTTCGTCGTCGGACGGGATCTCCGATTCCCCGCCGGCGCGGTCACCCACTCGTTCAATCCGTATTACAACGGCGATATCCTCTGGAGCGGCGAGTTCCCCGACCCGGTCGGCGCCTCGCTCGTCCTCGGCGCCAGCGTGCAGGACACCGTCGGCCTGATCGCGATGAACGTCCTTGCTCGGGCCCGGGCGCAATACGTCGGAATGTATGGGCCCGGCGATCTGGAGGCGCGCTTCCGGAACGGAGAGATCCCGCTCTTCATCTCGACGTCGTCCGGTCGATCCGATCAGCTGTATCCGGACGAGATCGACCAGATCGCCTACAGCTACGCCTACTCGGAGCGACCCGGCGTGCGGGTTCGCGAGGTGATCACCGAGGACGACGAGAGCGGCGGCTACTGGCGGCTCGACACGCTCTACGATGCCCAGGACGGCGTCGGCGTCCTCGGTGATCGCCCGAACGACTACAAGTTCCAGTACGTCGGGACCGTCTTCCGCGATCTGGCGAACGACCACGTGGAGTACAGCGGCCAGGGCTCGGGCTGGGTCTTCATCGCGGAGGACGATCCCCTCGGACCGCGCGCCATGCCGCCGTTCGCCGGTCCGGGCAACGGCGGGTGGACGACGGAAGGCGGGCCGATCATGACTCTCGACGGGGAGGAGATCCACCTGTTCCTCCTCCCGACCGGCGTCCGGCCGGGAACGATCCTCGGGATCGGAGACACGGCTCGTTTTGCCGGCCACATCATGCCGACGCTTGACAGCCGGGTCGAGGTGACACTCACCGCTCCTTCCGGCGCGGCGCGGACGATCCGAGGGCAGGCCAACCGGATCGGCTACTACTACGACTCCGCCGAGGACTTCGTCGTCGATGAGGCCGGCGTGTGGACGGCCGACGTCCGCGTCTGGTACGACGGCGTCTGCTCCGGCGGAGCGACCGTCCCGCCGTATCCGTCCGGAGATGTCCTCGGGAGCGACGCGGGGCGGTTCGCGTTCTACGTTGTCCCGTCCGATCCGACGCCGATCGAGATCACGACGCCGTCTCCCGGCTTCCTGACCTTTCATCATCACCAGGTCAGGCCGGTTCGGATCCGCGGTACGGCGACCGGCGCTTCGAGTATCCGATACACGATCTCGATCCCCGGCTTCCTGCTCGAGGAAGGGACGGTCAACGCGGTCGGCGGATCGTTTACATTGACGTTCGATCCCCAGGCGCTTCACGACCGGTTCCCGAACCTCGATCTAATGGGCCGCGATTGGCGCGAGCCCGGTCTGGCGGACACGGTTTCCGTGGCTCTCTTCGCGGAGGGCGCGGACGGTTCCCCACTCGGTGCCACCACCGTGACGTTCCAAGGGAACCAGGTCTTCGTCGGCGGGGCAGACTAGAATGGCGAGTTGAGAAGGAGGCTTCGCGTGTTCAGGCATCGTGCCGGCTGGTCCGGAACCCTCATCGCGATCTGTGCCGCCTTGCTGGCGATCGTCCTGGTCGGCGCGATCGGAGACCCAACGGCCACCATCACGGGGATCGTCGTCGGAGAGGACGGCGCGCCGATCGCGGGAGCCACCGTTCGCATCCAGGCGACGGCGAACGCGACGACAAGCGCCGCGGACGGCACATTCGAGCTCGGGGGGCTTCTGCCGGACGCCGAGGTCGTGGTGACGGCATGGACGGAGACCTTCTATCCCGGCGGAGAAACGGTGACGCCGCCGGCCGAGGATGTGACCATCACGCTTCGGCTCCATCCGGCCGAGGACAACCCCGACTACTCCTGGTACACGTCGATGCCCGATGAGGACGCGCCGATCGGCTGCGGGCACTGCATGGTCGCCTTTCCTCAGTGGGTGGAGAACGCGCACGGACAGGCAGGCATCAACCCCCGGTTCTTCAGCATGTACAACGGCACGGATGTCACGGGAACCATCGAGCAGGGGGACGGATACCTGGACGACTTCCCGGGAACGTCCGGCAACTGCGCGACGTGCCACGCGCCGATTGCAGCGGCCAACGCGCCGTTCGCCAGCAACATGAACGAACTCGAAGGGGTGGCGGCCGAGGGCGTCGCCTGCGAGTACTGCCACAAGATTGCCGACATCTACCTCAATCCGGCGACGGGCCTCCCGTACGAGAATGCGCCGGGCGTGTTGTCGTACGAGCTGAATCGTCCGCCGCAGGACACCCACATGTTCTACGGCCCGTTTGACGACGTTACGCGCCGGGTGTGCTATCTCCAACTCGAGAAGGAGAGCGAGTTCTGTGCGGCTTGCCATCAGTTCAGCTTCTGGGGTACGCCGATCTACGAGTCGTTCCGCGAGTGGCTCGAGAGCCCCTACGCGGAGGAGGGGACGCACTGCCAGGCGTGTCACATGGCGCCGACCGGCGTCGAGTACTTCGTCTTCCCCGAGAAGGGCGGGCTGATCCGCGATCCGGAAGGGATCGCGTCTCACCTGCAGCCCGGCGCGGCGGACGTCGAGCTCCTGCAGAACACCGTCGAGCTAACGCTGACTGCGGAACCGGGAGATGACGGCTCCATCCGTGCCGACGTGTCGGTCGCAAACACCGAAGCCGGACACCACGTCCCGACCGACTACCCGGGTCGGCAGATGATCCTGGTCGTTCGTGCGGTCGATGGTGCCGGACGTGAACTCGCCCTCGTCGACGGCCCCGTCCTGCCGGATTGGTGCGGCCGAGAAGCGGCCCTCCCAGGCGTCGCCTATGCGAAGATCCTGCGCGACGTTGCCACCGGTGAATCCCCGGTCGTCAACTACTGGAAGCAGACGCTGATCGAGTCGGACAACCGGCTCGCCGCTTTCGAGACTGATCGCTCGGCGTACCGGTTCGCGGCGGATTCGGACCGTGTGACCGTGCGTGCAACGGTATTCTTCCGACGCCTCTTCCAGGACCTGGCCGAGACGAAGGCGTGGGACATGCCCGACATCCTGATGGAGGAGGCCGAAGTCTCCCTCGATCTCGGGGCGGGCGACTAGGTGGCAGTGCGCTTCGGTCGAGCAACCAAGCGGCTCCTAGGCTTCCTCGGATCGCTTCGGCTGGCGACGCTTCTGCTGGTTCTCCTGACCCTCGCCTGCATTCTCGGTGGCGTCATCCCCCAGTCGTCGGTCACGCCGAACGCCGATCTTCTCTACCGCTCGTACGGCATCTTCTGGTACCGGTTGATCACGCGGCTGCGGCTTGATGACGTCTTCCACAGCCTCTGGCTCTTGTCGCTGACCGGCCTGTTCGCGCTGAATCTGCTCCTGTGTACGAGCCGACGCGCACGAGGAAAGATCGCGCGCGTCTTTCGCGCACCGGGATTCCGGGCCCTCTCCGAGACGGACAGCCGGACGATCGCGATCCCCTTTGCGGACCCGACGCCGAGTGCGTTCGAGCACCTGGACCGTGTCGTGAGGCGCGCCGGGTATCATCGCGTCGTCCGCCGGGAGTTCGCCGACGGTCGTGCGCAGCTGATCGCCCGACGCTGGCCATGGGGCGCGCTCGGCGCCGACGTCGTTCATCTCGGGATCCTCGTCATCCTCGCGGGGGCCCTCCTCGGCGTCTTTCGCGAGGAGGGGACCGTGCGCGTCGACGAGTCGGAGAGAGGGCTTCTCCTCCCGGCGTGTGCGGAGCAGGACCGGGGAGCCGACTGCCTCCCATTCGATCTCCTGGTCGACGACTTCGGCGTCGAGACGTACGGAGAGACCGGGCAGGCGAAGGACTACTGGGCGGCTATCGCGGCGTGGCAGGGCGATCGACTCCTCGAGGAAGCGCGGATCTCCGTCAACCGCCCGACCACGATACGGGGCGTCGGCCTGTACGTGTGGCGGTACGGCGCCGAGCCGGGGGCGGCGCTCGTTCGGCTCCACGTGGTCGATCCGGTGCGAAGCATCGTGACCGCGGAAGTCGAGCTCCGTGTCGGAGAGACGCTTCCGGTTCCCGGTGCGCAGCTGTGGGTGAGCGTCGTTCAGTTCTACCGGACGTTCTCGCTCGACGAGGAAGGGAATCCTGTCGACCTCGGGGACGTCCCCGGCGGCCATTCGGCGGTCCTCCTCCAGGTCAGCGGCCTCGATGCGACCGGCGAAGGGGTCGCCTATCGCGACCTCGCGCTCCCGTTCCTCCCGGAGACGACGACGCAGCCGGAGGTGGCCTTCCTCCTCGTCGATGCGCAGGTGCCGGCCTTCATCGACCTCCACTTCGCCCGGAATCCGGGGTATCCCGTCTTCTGGTGGGGGTTCGTCCTCGTGATGGCCGGCCTTGCCGTCGCGCTCTACGTTCGCCCCTCGACGGTCCGCATCACGATCGAGCCGGAGCGGCTCCTCCTCCGTGCCGAGGGCCGCGGCGGATCGCGGCGGGCCGATCGACTGGCGGCGGACCTCGCTACACTGTTCCAGCAGGATCTGCTTACGGAGGCGGAGGAATGAACCAGGGCGTTCTCTTCTTCGACATCGCGGCGATCGGATACATCGTCGCCTTCCTCGGACTCCTCGTCGCGCGAGTGATCGATCGCCGATGGCTCCGAACCGCCGGCACCTGGCTGTTCGCGACAGCCTTCGTTGCGCAGTCCGTCGGACTCTGTCTCCGGGGGATCGCCCTCGGCGCCTTCCCGGTGACGAACACGTACGAGTCGCTCGTCTTCTACGGCTGGGTCTTCGCGCTCGGCTTCCTCGCGCTTGTCTGCGCGGGGGTCTTGCATGGTCGGATCCGAGAGGGCGTCGGGATCGGCGTCGGCCTGCTCGTCGCGGTGACGATGGCACTCGCCGGCTCGCCGCTGCGCAGCCCGGAGATCGTCCCCCTCGTGCCCGCCCTGCGGAGCCACTGGCTGGCGCTGCACGTCAGCCTCGTCTTCGTCGGCGAGGGGTTCTTCACCGTCGCGTTCGCCGCCGGTGTGATCTACCTGGTCGCCGCGCGGTCGGGAAAGAGAAAGGATGACGAGGATGACCTCTTGGAGCGGCTCGACGAGTTGATCTACCGTTCGATCGCGATCGGCTTTCCGTTCTTCACCCTCGGCGGGCTGTTCTTCGGCGCGATCTGGGCGAAGCACGCATGGGGCCGCTACTGGGGCTGGGATCCCAAAGAGACGTTCATGCTCGTCACGTGGCTGGTCTACGTCCTGTTCCTCCACCTGCGGGTGCGGCGCGGCTGGCGGGGCCGGCGCGTCGCCTGGATTGCCGTAGTCGGCTTCCTTCTTGCGCTATTCACCTTCGCTGGCGTCAACTACCTCGTCCGCGGACTCCACAGCTACGTCTAGCTTCGGCATCGAGCGGGCGATACCCGCTCCTTGTGAATAGGCCGGCGCTTCGTGGTGACGGATGTCACCGACAATCACCCTACTCTGATGGTAGGATCACCCGAGCGGATGAGGATCCGAGCTAGGGCCCGAGGGCCCGCCCGGCGAGGGTCCGAGTCTGCGAGAAGGAAGGTAGGTGTTGACTCGGTCTCGACAAGGGTAAACCGCGCGGAAGCGTGGGACACAAAGCCACAGGCCCTAACGCGAAGACGTGGGCGGCTGGGCTGCCGAAGGGCAAATGAGAGGCACGAAACGAGCCGTTCAACCAGCGACCCGATTGCTGTTCGGGTCTGCTGATATGGCACATCGCGCGAGTGCGGACTGCGCCCGTTCTCCCGGATCCACCGGGAGCGAGTCTCTTCGCACGAGCGCGCTTCTACTCTCTTCGTTCGCGGCACCTTCGCATCCTCGAGGCTCCACCAGCCTGCCGATCGTTGTTCAACGCCTCTTCATCTCATCAGCGACCGTGCAGGAAGAGGATGCCGAGGCATCGAGTCGTGGATCGCGGAGAAGGGAGGTTCGCACTCAACAGCGGTGCTGAGGGCGGATCCTCAGCGCCGAGCAACGGCGCAAAAGCGGTTTGCCTGACCGGCTCGGGTCGCAAGCCCCGGGCCGGTCGGCGCTTCGAAGTCAGATCCAGCTTCGTGCTCTGCCGAGCGACTTGTCGTTGCGCTCTGCGATTCGCCTGTCCGTCGAGTAGTGCAGACCGTCGTCGAGTTTCGTCTCGGCCGGGGTGCACTGGAGCAGTCGCGAAGCTTCGCAGGTTCCTATGCCACGGATTGCGTTGTCGGCATCGACCCTGAAGCAGCTGTCAGCCATTGTGTGACGCAGGATACCTTTCATGGACAGGACAGTGAATGTCCTTCACTCTTTGTTGGTTTCTGCTTACATACCCCACCCTCTGTCTGTTTCCGGAAGCTGGACGCGGCTACCTGCGTATTGATCGATCCGAAGATGCCGAACTGGGTAGCGGTGGATGAGATTGGGAAGGAGATCGTGGATCTGTGTGACGGCCGTAGGTCTCTCGAAGCGGTCACGGAGTCCCTCTGGCGCGCTGCATCGCGCGGCGAATGCCGAATCCTCGCGGCAGAACGTGCTGTGAAGGTCACCGACGAAGGCGGACCGATCCTGCCGGGCGACCTGCTCGTCAGCTCCTGCACTCCCGGTCACGCGATGCGCTGGTCCGGCGAAGACCCGTGCTCCTGTGACCTGCTCGGCAAGGCCCTTGAGCCGATGAGCGATAGTTCCGGCGTCATTCTTGCTCTGCTGACGGCTCACTGAGCCGGAGTTCGCCTTCTGTACGGAAGGCGTACTGACTCACAAGTGCTCCGCAGTTCAGCTTCTGTGCGTGGATTGAGGGGCCACGCTGACCAAGACGCGGGGCAGCGGTGGTGGTCGGTCCGGCACTTCTTGCTGTTGATTTGCTCCTCACCGCGAGTACCTTGCGCAACTCCTCCTCGTCCACCATGCTAGGAAGACGCGGCGCCGAAACGCAGTCAAGGAGTGAGAGCGAAGGCCGATGGCGACACATGTGAAACGGGAAGGATTAGACCCGATCGTCGCTCTTATCATGGTCGCCGCCCTGCTGGCCCTTTGCCTCAGTGCTAGCAGTCAGGAGGTTGTAGAGACTACTCAGATCAGTCCGTATTGCCGCACAGGAACAGCGCTGCAGCAGGATGGCGAGACCGCGGGTGTGGTAGTTATCGGAGGACCTCCAGAGCCGCCAGCGGGGTTTGAGAGACCGGCAGTGGAATCACCGCGACCCAATTCGGATGCTGGAGTCAACGTCCTTTCAGATGTCCCTGCGTTCAGCTGGTGCTTCGGTTGCTCTGCGACATCAGCCGCGATGATCGCGGGGTACTACGACCGAACTGGGTACTCCAGCATGTACACGGGTCCTAGCAACGGTGGTGTCATGCCGCTGGGCAACAGCGTGTGGGGGACATGGACTGATAGCTGCTCCGCGAACAGAGCGCAATGCCCACTCAGTGCGACGCGAAACGGTGTCGACGGGCGTGTAGCGAAAGGCCACGTCGATGATTACTGGGTGTGCTATGGCGATCCAGGACCGGATCCCTTCTCGGGAAACTGGACGGAGCATACTTGGGGCGACTGCACTGCCGACTTCATGAAGACGAACCAAGCTGCATACGGGAATACAGACGGGGAGACGACTTTCTGGTACTACCCGTCCGGCGCGAAGTGGACTGGAACCACCGCCTCCGATGGTGGCTATGGCTTGCAGCTATTCTACGAGTCCAGAGGCTACGTGGTGCATGAGCGGTACAGCCGTGTACTGCTTGGCTATGACTGGGACGGAAGCGGCAGCTACTACTCGCCGGCCACGCAAGGTGCGACCTTCGGGGACTTCAAGGCTGAGATTGACGCGGGGCGACCTGTGATGATTCACCTTCTCGGGCACACAGTTGTCGGAGTTGGCTACGATGACTCATCCAGCACGATCTACATCCACGACACCTGGGACCACAGCGTACATACGATGACATGGGGCGGCACCTATTACGGGATGCTCCACTTCGGAGTGACGATTGTCACGCTGGAGACTTGGCCAGAGATCGATGTCCAACGTCCTGCCGGCAATGCGATTGCCGATGGGGGAACCGACGACGTTGGCAGCCATCCAGTAGGCGAGGTTGCGACGTTCGTCTACACAATCTCGAACGTCGGTCCCAGCGACCTGACGGTCACAGACGTATCGGCTTCCAACCTGTCAGGGTGCGGAGGCTTTGCGCTCAGTACCGCACTGCCTCTTGTCGTCCCGGCGGACTCCTCAGAGGAGCTGAGCATCTCTGTGACGCCAAGCGCAGCGTGGTTCAGCCTCGACCTCGCTATCGACAACACGGACTCGAACGAGAGCCCCTACAACATCTCGATCGTCGGAGGAGTACCAGCGACCATCGATGTCTCACCGGTCTCCTCGAGCTCGGTGACACCCGCGGATGGGACCGGATCGATCATGCTTTCAGTCACGAATTCGGGGGATCGCGATCTAGTGTGGAGCGTCTCCGTCACGAACGTATCGTTCCCAGCCCCCTCCATCGCTCCTGAGGGAGGGCCCGACAATTACGGCTACACCTGGACGAGCAGCAGCGCTCCGGGCGGCCCGGCGTACAACTGGATAGATATCACAGAGACTGGCACGTCTCTGAGCCTCGATTACTGCAGTGATGACCAGTCTGCTGAGTTGCCATTGCTCTTCCCCTTTACGTTCTACGGGAGTGTGAACACGGGTATCCACATCACGGAGAATGGGTACCTAACGTTTGCTCCCTATGGTGTGCGCTACTCCAGTCCCTGCATCCCAGCCACCGACACCCCGAACAACCTCGTAGCGCCATTCTGGGAGGACATCTGCGCTGGCAGCAACATCTACTACTTGGCGGAGGTCGATCGGTTTGTCGTATCGTGGGAAGCCGTGGAGATGATGTGGGGTGGCAGCGAGCGTTTCACGCTCCAAGCCATGCTGTCCCGTGACGGGCAGATCCTGTTTCAGTACAAGAGCGTTCTGCCTGGCGACACGGGCCCGTGGCCTACGATTGGGATCGAGAGCCCGGATGGAACAGACGGTCTTCAGGTTATTTGCCGCGATCCAAGCTATTTCCCGGTGAGCGAACACGCAATCAGGATCGACTCGCCAGCGAGCTGGATCAGGGTTGGTTCTGCAGGCGGAACCACCGTGTCCGGCGATACGACACCACTCTCCATTACCCTCGATGCAGCAGAGCTATCCTCTGGTGATGTCTGTACATGCGACATCGTCCTATCATCCAATGACCCGAACACGCCTTCGGTCACGGTCCCCGTTGTGATGCAGGTTTCGGCCCCCGCCGGAACTGCTTCGGTGCTTCGAGTAGATGAGCACGGGAGGGTTCTCGCCGATGGCACAGTCTTCGCTAGCCAGTTCTCATCAGGATCGGCCGATGTCGCCGAGTGGGTCACGGTGAGCGAGCCTGTCGACGCTGGCACGATTCTCGAGATCGATGCAGAACATCCTGGGTGCTATCGTCCTTCACAGGATTACTGCTCTGCCCTGATTGGTGGAGTGGTATCGACCCAGCCTGGGTTGGTGCTTGGCGAGGAAGAGCGTGCGGGGGATCTGAGGGCCGTGATGGCACTGTCGGGGATTGTCCCCGTCAAGGTGACAGACGAGGGCGGGCCAATCAGGACTGGTGATTTGCTCGTCTCCTCCTTGACTGCCGGACATGCCGCAAGATGGAGCGGAGCCGAGCCGTGTCCCTGCTCCCTGGTCGGGAAGGCTCTGCAACCGATGGTAGCAGCCAAGGGGATCATTCTCGTGCTGCTGACGGCTCACTAGAGCGGACTACGCCTTCTTGCACAGAGTGCGTACTCTATCATTCGGCAGCGGGGCTCCGCAAACCCACGCTGCTCCATGAATACCTGCTCGATGATGCAGCTGGAAACCACACAGCAACCGTGTCGAACAGCCTCTCACCTACGGGCCGGATCGATCTCGAATCCAAGTGCCGTCTGCATGATGTCTAGCCAATTCTGGGTGACAGGGGCGTTAGCTCCTGGTGGAGTTGACCCGGTTTCGCGGACACCGTGAGACTTGAATAGAGTAGTAGGGGTCAGATCTTCACTTTTAGGATTTCGTGCTCTCCTCCACTTGCTTCGCAATGACACTGATCGTTGAGTAACAGAGTCCAAGATGGTCGCCGACTTCCCTCAGCTTGTATTGATACTTGTGAACGGCTTCGTGAATCCGTTCGTTGCGGGTTGCCCTGTCTGTCACATTGGCGAATAGCTCGTGAAGCGATGGACGAACGGCGAGTCGCTCTGCGCGACGGATCTCGCGATTCCCTTCGATGTCTTCGAGCAGCGGTCTCAAGGACTGCACGAAAGCTTCACCGCCCATCAGGAAGCCGCCACTGAGCTCTTCGCACACGTCGACGTCCTTGCCCTCACTGACGAAACACCGGTACGCATGGACAGCCTTTGCGCGATTCGTGTTGAACTGCAGCAAGAGCCAATCGGTCTTCAGGAACTCGGGCGGATTGACATGGCCGGCGGTGGCTCGATAGCTACTCCACTTCCAATCCTTGGCGGCTCGTACCATCTTGGCGCGAACCGGGTTCAGGACGATGTCCCGAGCAAGCTCCAGTATGTAGCTTTCCTTCTCCACCAGGATCGACTTGAAGCGATCCTGAACCAGATGCCCATGCCGTGAATGCCGACGGTTGAAGCATTGTGTGTACACGCCATTCAGGTGCTGCATTCCTCTGGAGAGGTTCGCATCGGGCGTCTCAACAAGGAGGTGGTAGTGATTGTCCATCAGGCAATAGGCGTGGCAAACCCAGCCAAAGCGAGAGATGACATCCTTCAGGACCACGGGGAAGTGGGATCGATCCACATCGTCGAGGAAGATCCTCGCCCCCGCGGCAATTGGGCATCGGACCGCGAGTTGCGACGCAACTCGGAAGCTACCCAGCGAAGCTGGGAAGACCGCCCTCGTACTCGACTCTCAGTGGACGAACCATGGAGGGAGTGTAGTGGCATAGACCCTAAAAATCAAGATCTGACCCTCATTTGTCGTGGATGACCCTCAGCGCGAAGCCTCAGGGTACCGGCAATCCAAGCGGCCATGCGTCCACTGCTCCAAGGGTATGAATGGCTCAGCTACCTGTCCGAATCAGTTGGTGAGATGCGGAAAGGCTGAGATCATGCGCTGTGCATGGAAAGAACTTCTTATTTCCGCAGTTATCATGCCCTTGCATATGTCTGAAGAAAGGACTATCCTCGCTTTGTATTGCGTGAGAGCACGCGAGAAGAAAACACGCCAGAGAAGGGCTTCGATGGTTGGAGAAAGCGGCGCAGAGATGAGGCGAATGGCGATCGGTGCGATCGCACTGCTATTGGCGTTTCTAGCGGCCATCACGGGTGGAACCGACTCAGCCGAGACGGCAAGTGCAAGAGAGAACCCTGCGCCGGAGCCATCATGTGCGGTCAACTTGTGGCTGTCGGACATCGTCCAGCGATGGGTGAGCTCCGAAGGCCCGTTGACTTACGTAGGCGCGACGGACGTTACCCATGACGGGTTTGTCGAACTCATTCTCGAGCAGGATGGCTACTTGTTCTCCCCGATTGGAGTGGGGGATGGTCTGTTCGTAAACGACTCTGGCTCGTACAGGTTCTTCTGCCCCACCACCGAGGGCCTCTGCCGGTTCCCCGTCCCGGCTCATCCTACGGGATCGACGATCTGCGATCTGGATGGCGACGGCGACGAAGATCTCGTCGTCAGCGGGATCTTCATCAACCCGAGCCCTGACGCCGCAGTGAAGAGAGGCCCTCGGCTGTTTGTCTTCGAAGGACGTGGCCCGTCCTGGAAGTTCTTCGCGCCGGAACCGGTCTGGATTGACATGCCGGAGACGTGTTACTGGCTCCGGCCTGTCCTGGAGAACGATGACTCCTTCACGATTCTGGGCGTTGCTCTTGAATCCGGCGGCGATCGATTCAGAGCGTACGCGATCCCATGCAGCTCCGATCTGGAACTCGGAACACTGGCGTTGGTCCTCGAGGCCGAAGGTTGGCCGTTCCATGTCGGCGATTTCGACGGCGATGGATATGTCGACATCGCTGTGATTCACAGGCCATACGGAATCGGGATTGCGTATGGCGGCCCGCGTTGGGAGTTCCGCTGCGAGCGGATCCTGGAGACCCAGGAGGATCGCATTCAGCGAGCGACCGCCGGGGATGTGGATGGGGACGGCCTGCTGGATGTGGTCCTTCTTACCCCCCGGGGCGTGAGTGTCGCGCGGAACGCGGCGGTCGGATTTCGCATGTCCTTGCCCATCCCGGTCGACGCCGATGACCTGTACCTCAGTGATCTGACTGGAGATGGCGCTCTGGATCTCGTTACCGAATTGCGGGACGAGCTCGCGATCCTTCCCGGAGACGGGACTGGCCGCTTCGACCCGGCCTCAAGTAGTGCCTTCGTGTTCCCATTGCCGCTCATAGGGGTTGCCTTTGCCGACCTCAATGGCGACGGCCGGACGGACATCGTGGGCGAATCGATCTCGCATGCGATGACGGTAATCAACGGAGGCGAGGCGAAGGGTGAGACGTGGATTCCCTTCGATGGCAGTGCGCCGCTCGGTGTGGGGGATGTCGATTGGGACGGGGACGTCGACCTTCTCGTCGAAAGACTGGATGGGATCGACATCCTACGAAGCGACGGAGCCGCTGCTTTCCTCAGGGAGGCGTGGCTCGACGACTCGGAGTTGTCACTGGACGGTGAGGAGCAGGGCGAGTACCTGCATCTGCTGTCGGCGAAGCAGGCGGCTGACGGGACGCTCTATGTTCTGGGCCAGCGCTCGAGACCCTGTGTCGTTGAGGGCGTTCGGACCCACTGCATTCTCGGGGAGCTCTACTCCGTTTCGCCGGCTGGCGACGTACTCGCAGGGTGGGAACTGGGATCGGATGTCATCGGCGCCCTCGCGACAGGCGATTTCGATGCCAACGGAACGAGCGATGTGGCCGTGTCGTCGACGGAGACACTGTATGTGCTGTGGAACGGCGTAGCGGTGAATACCTACTCCTGGAGAGGCAACGGTGGAGGCGCAATCGTTGCCGGAGACTTCGACGTGGACGGTGTCGACGAGCTGGTTGCCGTTCACAGAGAGGGAGATCTACGGCTGGTACGGGTCGAGGTCAGTCTGCTGGGGATGAGTCTCGGGCCCACGCTCGCGTGTCTGGACGGGGTGCCGCTCAATCTGACTGCCGCGGACCTCGACGAGGACGGCGTCGCCGACCCTGTTGCGGTCGTCGTCCGCATCTGCGGAACGGAAGAGGACGGTCATATCACCCTTAGCATTGATGGGGTCGACCTTGTGGCCTATGCATCGTCTCGTGGAGAGGCCGTTGTCTCCACCATGGACGAGTTCCCCGAGAATAGCATGCCGTGGCCGCTGAACGGT
>Ga0272443_10004764_pt1 | contig 14482 bp, 6 predicted proteins | sample SSMAcet12_FD_193581 | JGI IMG/M metagenome (GOLD analysis project Ga0272443, IMG submission 193581) | Marine sediment archaeal communities from Little Sippewissett salt marsh, Falmouth, MA, United States - SSM-Acet-12 | ecosystem: Environmental > Aquatic > Marine > Wetlands > Sediment ...
TCTGGATGCCTTTCGAACTCGACAACTACTTCTGGCGGGACTCAATAACTGGAGCTTCAATCGAGAAAGCTGCTGTGAAGATTTGAAGAGAATCGCCGCAATTGACATCGGATCGAACTCAATCCTCCTTCTGATCGCGGAAGTTCAGGGCAGGCGACTGCCGCGACCGATAATCGGTCGCAAAGAGACCCCGAGACTCTCCGCAGGAATGAAAGAAACCGGGATCATCGGCAACGACGCTGTGGTTTCGCTACTACGCTCACTGAAAAGCTTCAAACGGGTATGTGAGAACGAGGGGGTCGATGAGCTTCGCTGTTATGCCACGTCCGCACTCAGGTCCGCGAGTAACTCAGGTGAGCTGCTCGGCAGGGTGAAGCGAGAAACGGGTTTTGACATCAATACAATCTCAGGCAGGCGGGAGGCTGCCCTGACGTATCTTGGCGCGGTTACCGGGCTAAGTAACCTCAACAGGTACAGGCTCCTTGTGGATGCCGGAGGCGGATCATCGGAGATTGTCTTCGCTGACAGGCGGAGAATAATCTCATTGGACAGCTTTCTCATAGGCTCGGTTCGATTAACCGAGCAGTTCCGATCCGGTCGCCGGTTGACTGAGAGCGAGATGGATCGCACCCTCGAAGCTATAGGATCCGAGGTTTCGAAATTGCCGCTACCGGATATCAGACGCCCCTTGACGTTGATCTGCTCAGGGGGAACGCCGACTGCGATACAGGGTTACCGTGTCGGCCTCGACGCCTACGATCCTTCAAGGGTTCATGACGCGACAATGAGGATCTCGGAATACAAATCTCTCGTATACGAACTCGGCATGATGACTCTCGCGTCAAGACGCCGTGCCTTGCGGTTTGAGCCGAAGCGAGCCGACGTGATAACCTCGGGAGGCCTTCTGACAGTGGCATTTGCGGAACAATCGGGTGCAGGATTTGTAAGAATATCAGACCGGAGTCTGCGGTTCGGAATGTTATGCGAGATGGTGGGCAGGGCACCCGAATTTGCTTGACATCAAATGGGTTGGAGATATATTGACCCAAACTGGAGGTGAGAGAGTCCACTTAGTTACTGAATGAATGATCTGAACTCAGACTGGGTTATTTTATAGATGTTTTTCTTTGGGCTCGTGGAACCGTTACGCTCTTAGCGGCGGTTTTTTCTTTTTTTTGCCCAGGAGGTTTCATGAAGCGAAAATCGACGCTTACAATTCTGCTCTTGCTCCTGATGTCATCCACGTGTCTCGGCTGGATGGATTTCCGTCTCGACACTCCGATTGACCGTCTTGCCGACAACTCCGCAGTGGACATAATTCTCGGAGGAGATTACCTGTGGTTCGCGACTTCACGCGGAATCTCGGGGACCTCTGACGGCGGGCAAACGTGGATCACCTACAATTCATCGAACGGGCTTAACTCGAACGATGTCTCTGCATTAGCTTATTCTGAAGGCAGGCTCTGGGTCGGAACGGCCCACAATGTCGTGATCACGGATCAGACGATCCCGTGGGGTGACGGGTTCAACATCACCACGGACAATGGGCAGACATTCGAATCCTATCAGCCCAAATCTGCTTCGTTCGCGAGTATGCTTCCGTATGATATAGCCATTCTGGATTCAGCGGCATGGGCGCCCTGTTTTGCCGGCGGGCTTATCAGAAGCCTCGACTACGGCCAGACATGGCAGAACATATTCGCGAGTGCCGAGGATAGCCTTGACTTCGTTGATGAAGCATTCACAAGGCGAACCAACCTCTATTACTCTGTCGTCGTGGACACCTTTGCGCAGGACACGGTGCAGGTCTGGGCAGGCAGCGCGGCGGGAATTCACAGATATCTGTATATCGACGAGTCGATCAAGCTCGCAGGTATGCGCACATGGGACATTTCGTTCGACGGGGACAGCAGTGTGTGGCTCGCGCTCGATGGCGGGTTGTCACGAGGAGACCCTATCAATGACAATCCTGACTATCAGTATTACTCATGGGATACAAAACAGGGGCTTCTGTCAGATTACTTCTGCGCCGTAGAGGCTGCTCACGGGCTGACTGTAGCTGCGGCATGGAATCCTGACATTCCTGAGGGCCTCGGATTCAATTACACTTTGGACAATGGTGAAAGCTGGGCCGAGTCAACTCCCGATCAGGCCGTAGGTAGCGGGAAGATCGTCAAGGAGATAGTCAACTACGACGATATTCTATTCGCGGCATGCTCCGAGGGAGGTTTGATCAGGTCGATCGATAGCGCGCAAACGTGGGAGTCGATATTCCCAATCGATGGTGAGACCTCATCTGACAGGCCGTTCAACCGGTTTTACTGTGTCTTCGCAGAGTCCCTTCCGGGTGACACTCTCGCGTTGTGGGCGGGAACCGATTCGGGGCTTTTCGTGATGACTTTTGACGACCCTGTCAACGATCCCCTGAGCACAGAGCATTTCGATTTCGTGGATGATGATTCGACAGGTCAGCACGTCGAAGCGGTTTTCGTCAGGGAGCGTGATGAGACACCTCATGTCTGGATAGCAACTCATCCTGTAAACGCGGCTGTCGGGCAGTATCAGGTGCTTCGTTCGACGAATCGGGGCGCCGAATGGACCAGACCGCTTCAAACTTCCGCTGTTTATGATATCACGGACTGGCTCGGCTGGCTGCTGGTCGCATCGGATGACAACGTGATCTGGACGTTCACCGACGGTGATGAATCGACAGACTTTGACGAAATATTGTCACTTGGCTTGATAGACTCTTCTTTCACGAAGGTGGAGGCCGCCGGGGACTACGTATGGATAGGATCGCTCGAAATTCCTGTCAGGTTCCCGTGGAAGAATACGCTGTGGATCGTGGAACGTGTGACGACCGATCCCCTCAAATATGACAGGCATTTCATTTACGATACATTGAGTGGAATCACCGGAGATTTCGTGACCGCCCTCGGATTGCAGTACCACGACGGAAAGACAACACTCTGGGCGGCGACGCAGAAGACTGAGGGTGGAACAAACGGTATCAGCAAGACCACCAACAGCGGGGATGACTGGATAGGGAATTCCAACGGCTTGCAGGCATGGAACTTCGCTTTCGATGATGGCGATGTCTATGTGGCCTCAAGCCAGGGACTATACAGGATGCAGGAGGATGAGCCTGACTTCAGCAGGATAGATTTTGAGGAGAATTTCAGGAGATATATTTCTGAAACTGCCGAGTTTTATGCTGTCCGCGTTGTTGAGGATGATCTCTGGGTTGGGTCAAGCGATGGAATAGCACGCACGGATCTGGTTGATAATTCGACGGAGATATTCAGGGAGTTCAGGAATGTCGAGACGCTGGAGGGAGGGGAGCCCTATGCTTCACCCGTACCTGTGTCTCCCAGCAGGGGACTGGGATTTGTGAGATTCCATTACCACCTGCCCCAGGCCGACTATGTGACGATTGAAATATACGATTTCGCCATGAACCTCGTTGCTACTCCGGTTGACAATCAACCCCGCGAACCGCGCGAGGTGTCGGATCAGGAAGACGATGACGGCTGGAATTTGAAAAACGATAACGGTGACATCGTAGCGGCGGGAGTATATTTCTTTAAGATAGAGATGTCCGGCAGGGAACAATGGGGAAAACTGATGGTCCTGCCATAGGCGAGGGAGACATAGAATGAAGAAGTTGATTTCAACAATAGCGCTTTTGATGATATGCTCGGTCTCCCTGATTTATGCGGAGGAGGGAGACGGTGGCTACACCGCGGCATTCATGCAACTTGGTTTGTCAGCTCGCGCGGTGTCGATGGGTCAGGCATACTATGCGGTTTCCGATGACGCCACGGCCATTTTCTACAACCCAGCCGGTGCGGCTTTCGAACTCAATCGCGATGTGGGATTCGCCTACCGTGTGATGGATCTCGACAGGAAGTTGGGTTATGCGGCGATAACTGTCCCGGTACGAGGTGAGGCCACGATTTCCGTGGGCTGGATATTCGCGGGGGTCGGTGATATTGTGGAACGTGATCGACTCGGCGAACCGGGTGACGAGCTTGATTACTCGGAGAACGCCATTTCGCTGGCATTTGCCCGCCAGTTTTCTAAGATCGTTTACGTCGGCGGCACGGGCAAGTACCACATGTCAAAGCTTGCCACCGTCACCACGAACACCGTTGCGTTCGATATCGGCGCATATTTGAAATTCGCCAGGGGAGAGCAGTTGAGCAGTAATTCCTTCATAGATCTCCTGAGGTTCGGATTCGTCGTCGGGAATCTCGGCGGGAGTTATATCTGGACGACTGGTGAGTACTGGAATACCCGCGGTGAACTTGGAGATTCGAGAACCGATGATTTCCCGATTCTTGTCGGGGGTGGAACTTCGGTGTTGATGCTCGATGAGAAGCTCCTCATCGCCGCGGATGCTCGAAAGTATCAGTGGCATGATTTGACGATTCACGCGGGTGCCGAGTACACGGTCACGAAGGCTCTCAAGTTGAGGGCCGGGGTCGACGACTGGCATCCGACATTCGGAGGCGGTGTGGAGAAAGCATTCAACACTTACAGCCTGCAGGTAAATTACGGCTTCTCCGCCTCGAGGGCGGGTGAAAACTCTGATCACTTGTTCAGCATTGGGGTGGTATTCTGATTTGCATCGGCTCTTGAGAGGTGTGTGATATGAAAAGTATGAAGTACAAGTCTGTTCTTTGCGTGATTGCCGCAGCTCTCGTTCTGGGTGCGTTCACGGGAACAGCAACAGCGCAGACGTTTTCGGAAAGTGACATAAACGGTGTCGCGAGTTTGAATATAGCACCGGGAGCTGCACAGGCTGGTGCGGCGGGAGCATTCGGTTCCGTTGCCTCTGACGTGTTCTCGCTCTATTACAATCCCGCCGGGTCCGTGAAGGCAGGCAAGTACGCGGTCGGCTTTATGCATAACGAATGGATTGATGACATTCGCTCCGAGTACCTTGCGTTTGTCTACAGGCCGGACAAGGTCGCCATCGGTGCTTCGGTGCTGTACAACAGCGTGGGAGACATCGAACGTCGAGAGAGCGCGACTACCGAGCCGCTCTCACTTTTCGACGCACAGGAAGTGGCCGCAGGGATTACCGCGGGTTTCTTCATATCCCCGGATTTCTCAATAGGTCTAACGGGCAAGATAATTTACGAAAAGATTGATGTTGCGTCGGGGACTGCATTCGCGCTTGATATAGGTGGGTACTACGAATTCATCAGCGATCTGCACATTGGCCTGTCCGTCACGAACCTCGGTTCCAAGATCAAGCTGGAAGAACAGGAGGATGACCTCCCGACTACCGTGAGAGCGGGGGGAGCCTATCAGTATAGAACATTTCGTTTCGGGCTGACCATGGTTACGCCGACTGACGATCAGGCGCATTTCCATGTTGGCGGTGAAACATTGATATCGGAAATCCTGACCTTACGCGCCGGGTACGCGTCCGGGTATGATGTCAGGGATGTAGCATTCGGATTTGGCGTAAAACACAAATTTGCTTCGATAGATTATGCGTACACACCTGTTAGTTCTGACCTGGGAGATTCACACAGGTTCTCGTTGACATTTAGCTGGAGGTAAGAAGTCGATGGCGAAGTACAAAATCGCCTGGCTGCCGGGTGACGGCGTCGGGGTTGACGTAATGGAGGCGGCCAAAATCGTGCTCGACAAGCTGGGACTTGATGCCGAGTACCCGCACGGCGATATCGGATGGGAGTTCTGGTGCAAGGAAGGAAATCCGTTGCCTGACAGGACGATCTCGCTTCTCAAGGAAACCGACTGCGCCCTATTCGGTGCGATAACCTCGAAACCGAAAGAAGAGGCGGAGAAGGAACTCGTGCCGGAATTGCAGGGCAAGGGGCTGGTCTATTCATCCCCGATCGTTGGACTCCGCCAGCAATTCAATCTCGGAACGAATCTTCGACCCTGCAAGGGGTATGAAGGGAACCCGCTCAATTACAGGGACGGTATCGACCTTGTGGTCTTTCGAGAGAACACCGAAGACCTCTATAGCGGCGTTGAATTCTTCCCTTTCCCGCAGGATGTCTTCGATGTGATTAAGGCAAGGAACAAGAAGATCGAGCGATTCGGCAACTACGGACTCGAAAACGTGGCCGTGTCCCTGAGAATCAACTCGGTTCAGGGCTCAACGAGTATAATCACGGACGCATTCGAGTATGCAAAGAAGCATGGTTACAAAACCGTAACTGTGGTCGAAAAACCGAACGTCATAAGGGAGACATCGGGGCTGTTCGTAAGGACTGCTCGCAAAGTCGCGGAAAACTACCCGGGTATCGACCTTTGGGAGACCAACATCGATGCGATGTGCATGTGGTTGATCAAGAACCCGCTCGATTACGGGGTTCTGGTGACTTCAAATATGTTCGGTGATATCGTTTCCGATCTTTGTGCTCAGCTCGTAGGTGGTCTTGGATTCGCATGTTCGGGCAATATCGGTAAAGACTACGCCGTGTTCGAGCCGACGCATGGTTCAGCGCCGAAGTATGCCGGCAAGTACAAAGTCAATCCGATGGCTATGCTCCTTACGACCAAGATGATGCTTGATTATCTCGACGAGACCGATATGGCGAACAGGCTGGAACAGTCGATTGCCAGGGTCATCAAGGAAGCAAAGATCAGGACATATGACATGGGCGGCACCAACTCGACCCTCGAGGTGGGACAGGCTGTTGCCGACAACCTGTAAGTTTTGATTATCGCCCATCCTGAAAGGGGAGAGCGCGGTTGAAAATGAGGCGGAGGTCGAAAGTCCTCCGCCCTTTTTTGTCACAGGTTCGATAGCCCATCCCCCCGCTGGCTATCGGAACTTGCCTCGATCCTGTGACGTGGCTGTGGCAGCCAAATCCTCAGGAGGCCGGATCTGCTAACTTTTCAAGCGCTAACACGTGATCGCAATTCAGTTCTGGTGTGTTTTGACTCAATTGCCGAAGTTGTCCGAACGATAGACTGAGTGCGTTGTCAATAGATAAGACGACAGTTGATGGGAAATGTCAAATGTAACCTGAATTGTTGAGGCTGTCATTCGTCAACGACACTTATCCACAAAAAAGGGAGCGGCTGAGCCGCTCCCTTGATCTATCTGCAATCAGACTTGAGATCAAGTCTTAGAAAGGTCCGCAGATATCGCATGAAGCCAATGGGGCCGGGCCACCGGAGAAGATGTAACCGATGAGGTACACGACATCATCGATATCAACACCGCAGCTGCCGTTGGCATCGCCGCAGCAGTTGTTCAGAACCGGGGCCGGTCCGCCTGAGAAGATGTAACCGATAAGGTATACAACATCGTCAATGTCAACGCCACCGCTGCCGTTGGCATCGCCAGGCACGCATCCAACGCCTGCACAGCCCATGCATTCGAGGCCATGACCGCTGATCCAGGCAAATCCACCGTCGATCAGTGAATTAAGAATCTGCAGGCCGCTGAGGCTCGAAGCCTTGACCTTACAGAAGTTCACGCATTCGCCGGGATCGAGTTCGACATTCTGACATACCACATAGAAACAGTTGAGATCCTCAACTGAGTCGGGATCAGATACCTCGAATCCGCTGTGTGTCGCGAGCAGATTTCCAATATCGGTCGGAACATAACCGGAGTGATCATAAACCCAGGTGTCGTTCTCGAGAACCTTGGCTCCAACGATGGAGTGCGGGAACCCGGCTCCACCGTGATACGATGCCTCGGTAGTTCCGATAGGACCATACTGGTAAACCATCTTACGGCTTTCGTCCTTGCCGGACTGGTTATTGGAACCATCATCGCCGTCGGGGATATCCCAGTCGATACCTTCACCGATATGGATGGTCTTGGTGACATCGGAGCTGTTGCAGATTACGATACGCTCGATCAGCACGCATGTATCCGGATGTGTCGGCAAGTAGTACTCTATCTCACCGGTAATCATGGTATCCGGGGTAGCGAATGCGCCATGAGCGTACTCGTAAGTCGCGAATGTTTCAGTGATCAGTGAGTCGAGCGGGATGAGCTCGTTGCCGAAATCGGAACCGTCGAACAGCGAGAAGTAAGTCTCACTGGCATCGGCTGCATCCGAAATCACGACACCATTGTCATACATCGGAGCGATGCTGTCGAGGAACCAGAACATGTTGCCTTCGGTGTTCAGCGCATTCAGTCCTGATCTCGGGACATTCCATACGCCGACCGACCAGCAAGATGTCGAGAGAAGAGCATTCTCCGCCTCGAAGTACTTGCAGGCAACACGAACTGTAACCGGAACGTCGATATTCGCGCCACCTTCGGAACTCGTCAGAGCTACCGAAAGAGTCGCCGCGTAATCGCCTGCATTGGTGATCGGGCCTACGTTGTAGGTGATCGTGGCAAGCGTGTTGATACCGGCGGTAATCGTTCCATTTGCACTCGCCGGCGTCAGCCATCCCTGATCAGATGTGACTGTGTAGTTAATCGGGACGTTTCCTGCGTTGGAAATCTTAAGTTCGAATTCCGCAGTCTTCTCGATCGTACAGCTGTCATCAGGGGTCGAGCTTTCGGGAGCTATCGCTACGAACTGCTCATCCGGGGTAATGGCATAGTCGAAAATAGCTTCGGGTGAGAAACAATCGTAAGTAGTATACTTAAATGCTGCCGGGAAAACGTCGCCTTCTTCATTAACCGAACCACCGGCATCGTTGTCATCGACATAGAAAATGTGGACAACGTCTGAGGAATAGGCTGCCACTGTGGGCCACAGCTCGCTGTGACACTCACCACCGATGCATCCGTCAGTCCATGTATTCGACAGGTCAATCACAGTACCCTTCTTGATCGGGGTGCCGGTGCCGACCGTAGTTGCCGTATCAAACACCGGAAGTGTGCCATCGGGACCCCATGTGACACCACCGTCACTGGAAGCTGTCATCATGAGATCGAAGTTGGCATAACCTGTCTCGGAGCAGTCGCCCGCATTCTGGCCGCTTGCGCCAGATGTGACAACACCCGCCTGTGAAAACACCAGGTACAGCATGGAGTCACACTCAGCAATGCTGACCTTGGCAATAGAGCCGTTGTTGCCTCCACTGCCCTGAGAGCAGTATCCCTGCGGATTGGTGGCATCCAGTACGAGAGACACGTTCTGTCCCGGCGCATACTGGCTGCTCCAATGCCACATGTTGCTGGCGATGAGAGGCTGGCACGGATCATCATCAGGATCGTGATTCGGGGTGATCCAGACGAGGTGAAGATAACCATCTTCTGTGTATAAGCCCGCGACCTCATTGAAAGCTGTATGCTGTATTTCATCCATATCAAGCGTGCCACCCTGACTGTAGTCCGTCACATTAACCTTCGGACCCCAGTCAGCGCCACCATTCGTGGACTCCATGTAATAGACATCGTTCTGGAACCCGATGAAATCCTCGCACGGATTGGAGGCTGGATAAATGTGAGCGAGCCAAACTAGCGCCACTTTGTCGCTGTTCGGATCGGTGACCGCAACCGCGTTAACCGTCGTTGAGGAGTCAAGGAATACACCGCAAGTCGGATTGTCGAGAGTACCGTTTACATAGCGATAATAAATGATGGACTGCCATACTTCAGTCTCTGCTATAGCTTCCGGCACAGACTCCGTAGAGACAACATGAACCACCATGTCAGAGCCTACCTGCTGATAAGCGACATGGGGCCAGATGTACGTGCTTGCAGCTTCTTCGGAACCCGTAACTACGCCGCCGCAGTTTGGGGGACCGGGCGCTACATTCACATTAAATGTTCCGGTCGGCGGGGTGGCGTCCATACCGCTTCTTGACCCGTACAGGGCTGAAGCAGGACCTTCATGCCACGCACCAACCGCAGAACCGAACTCTGTCACGTCGATCGAGCAATAGCCACCGTTGTTTCCGCTGACCTCGGCTCCACCGCCGGCTCCGCTTCCCTTAATCCATACGTTGTCAGTGATGTTGTATGAATTGTAGGCGATGTGGCGGAAACCAGCGGAACCCGGAGTTTTCATCCACAGGAAATGGACATGCTCTTTGCCGTTGAGGTTCGGAGTATAGGCGATCTGACGACCAGCCGAGCCGTTATTCTGGTACTCGTACTCCGAGGTGCCCACAGTGTCACCCGGGGGCTGAGGGTCGGGGGCAAAAGAAGTCGAGCCGAGCGACGGTCCACTGTGAGTGGCCGGGATCTCGGCTGCGTCAATAATCTTGTGAGTGATGTTCTTGTAGTCTACACTCTGGTCAGCTTTGTTTGCAAGGGCAGTACCGGCGATCAGAGACAGAAGGAATATTGCAAGTACGCCAATACATTTACACTTTCCGTACACTCTGATTCTCCTTTCGATAGGTTGGTTGTCACATTCGAAGTTGGTTCCAAGATGTCAGCTTGATTGTTCGTCAATTGCCAAGTTAGACTGGAATCAAAATGACAGAACCTGCTCAGGATAAATCCATAGGCGCCTCCGGCGTTTCTTGTTAACGGCTATAGATACATAGAAAATTTTTTCGCCCGATCAGTACGTATCTAATATGTGAAACACTTGAAAAAAGTCAAGGATAATCGTTCTATCTAACCATTAGATACAGGCTTAGCCTGAGTAAAGCGCAGGAATCGGCTCTCCTTGCATCGAATCGTATCCATTCCGTGGATTCCACACGGTTCACAACCCGGAAAAGCACTCCGTTGGTACCAGAGGAAAGAGAAGGGAGCGGCCAGCTCGAAGCCGCTCCCTCAGACAGGTCATTTCATGCGGATAGACGATCTGTTACTCCCATATGCCGCAAGAGCATGCGCTGCAAGATGCCTGCGGTGGGGGACCGCCGCTGAAGATGTAGCCTATTTCGTATACCACATCGTCAATGTCAACCGCACAGCTGCCATTAGCATCGCCACAGCAGATATACGGCACAGGCGGCGGACCGCCGGAGAATATGTAGCCTATCAAGTAGACCACATCGTCGATGTCGACACTTCCGCTGCCGTTCGCATCGCCTGCCGTGCACGGGCTGCCGCAGTCAACGTTATTCTTGGCCCACGCGCGTCCCTTATCTATTAGATCGCGAAGGGTACCAACTGCGGGCGTCTCTTCGGATCCCAGGCCGATCAGGCTGGACGCCTTGACCTTACAGTACGATATCGTGTCGCCGGGCTGGAGCGTCACGTTTTGCTCGAGAACATAGAACGAACTCAAATCCTGCAGGCTGTCCGGTGTCTCTGCCTCAAGCGTGGCCTGTCGTGCAAGCAGGCCGCCGATCTGGGCGGGCAGGTATCCTGCCGTCTTGTATACCCAGTCTTTATTGGTCAGGACGACGCCGCCGACGATCGTTCCGCAGATAGATGCGCCTCCGTAGTACATTTCTTCAGGAGTTCCCGGGGGCCCGTACTGGTAGAGCATATTCCGTCCGTCGTCCTTGCCGCACTGATTCTCTGAACCATCTTCACCATCGGGGATGTCCCAGTCGACACCTTCTCCGATGTGGAAGCAAACCGCAGTGTCCGTGATGTTGGTGAGTACCAGGCACTCGACCAGTACGCAGGTGTCCGGATGGGTAGGCACGTAGAACGACATGGTGCCTTCCAGTATCGGATCGTTGAGCGGATCATGATCGGTGAACCTGGCTACGGCATACTCGTAGTTCGGGCCAATACTCTTCGTAATAGAGTCCCGTGGCTCGAAGAACGCATTCGAATCGGATCCCTCGAATATAGAGAACCACGTTCTGGTCGTATCATCGCAGAATGTCAGAACCGGACCGTTATCGTACATTAACGGAATCTCTTCGAGGTACCAGTACATATTCCCCTCATCACCCTTGTCTGCAATGCCTGATCTGGGTTCGTTCCAGACCCCAACCGACCAGCAGGGTGTCGAAAGGATCTCGTATTCCGGCAGGAAGAACTTGCAGTAGCAGTGTATCATGACCGGGATGGTCCCGGTAATTTCTCCACCGCAGGCAGACACGTTAAGCGTGGTGACAAAGGTGCCTTCCTCCGTGATAGGGCCGATAGTGAACGTCTCTGTGGACGTGTTCGTGCATCCTACAGGTGCGGTGCCTGTCGCAGACGACGGGCTGATCCATGCAGCAGAAGTTGAAACGCTGTAATCTGCTGTCTGATTGCCGGTGTTCTGGATCGTGACCTCAACATCTATCGTAGTCGGCCCCGTGCAGTCGGCCTGATCTTGTGGCGAAATGAAGTTCGGATGGCCGATCTCGAACGGGCCGTAGGTCGCCGCACAAATCGGGTCCGGCGTGAAGCACTCGTACGTTAAGTACTTCATGTCGTTTTCTGTCGCGACTCCTTCATCCGGCTGGATGTTCGTTCCGGCATCGTGATCCTCCATGTAGAAGACATGGAGATCCGTACTGGTTCTCATCGCCATTGATGGCCAGTGTTCGTTCAGGCAGTCACCGGCTTCGCAGCTGTCTGTCCACGTGTTCGTGAGGTTTACTGCTGTCCCGATCTTGGCCGGACTGCCGTTTCCTGCATTGACTCCCACTTCGTATAGCGGTGCGCTTCCACCCGGTCCCCAGGTCTGGCCCGAGTTCGATGAACCCACGACGTAGATATCACCGTTGGCTATTGGATTTACTGAGCCAATCGAGCAGTCATCACTTGTATCACCATCTGCGGTTACGTGTGCTCCGAAACGTGTGAATGATACATACAGGCCGTAGTCGCCACCGCCAAGATCGCATTCTGATACATTCATCTTGGCCGTCGACATGTTCCATGCGCCCGTATCGCAATGGAAACGTGGTCGCGAAGCGTCGTAAACAAGTGTAATACAACCACGGGAGTTATCCCAATGCCAGATTTTGCTGGCATAGAGCGGGTTGCATGGATTGTCACCGTCCACATCGTAAATCGGTGTTCCCCAAACCACGTGAAGCACTCCGGCGTGGTCATACATGGCCGTTACATCCGTGTATACCTTGTATGGGATCTGATCCGTTACGATTGTGTGCCCGGCTGTGTAGTCGCTGATATTGGTGTATGTCGCCGTACCGTCGATGAAAGACAGTCCGCCGTTCGTCGATTCGAGCATCACAACATCGTTCTGCCACTGATAATAGCCGACCCCGATTTCACCGCAGGGGTTCATAGCAGGGTCGGGCTGACTCTCGTAGTAGAATGGTTTTAGCCATAGCAGCGCAACGTTGTCGGAGTTCGGGTCCGAACGAACGATCGGTGCGATGTTATACGATGAGTCGATGAATGTCCCCAAAGTGTCAGTCGTATTCGGGAAACAGGCATCCCAGTCAGGGAAGACGTTCCTGTAGTATATGATCGACTGTATCTCACCTGCACATCCGGGTGGTTCCGGGCATCCCGGCGACTCGATAGACACTACGTGGAGAATGGTGTTGCCGTCATAGCTGTCGTAGTCGATGACAGGCCAGATGTAGGCGCTGTTATCTTCCCAACCGCCCGTCCACTTATTCTGGCAATTTGGCGGACCTGCAGCCGACGGCCACGGCTGTGAAAATGTCCCCTGTGGCGGCACCTGATCGATATTCGCCTTTGACGCATAAAGCGGCCCCGATGGACCCTCGTGATACGCTATCGCTGCTGCGCCTGCCGAAGTGATGTCTATCGTCGTGTATCCACCGTTGTTTCCTGAAATCACTTTGCCGTTGCCTGAAACGCCGCCGTGAAGCCAGGTGGTTGTGCTCACATTATACGCGGCATAGGCAATCTTTCTGATCGCGGTATCGGAGTCCTTTCTCATCCATACGAAGTGCACCCAGCCGCTCGGCTGATCGAATACGACATTTCGTCCCATAGAGCCATTGTGCACAGGCTCGTACCAGGTCGTACCGACTGTCGTTGCGGCCCTACTTCCGGGGCTCGATGCTCCAAGGCGGACTCCGCCGTGGTAAACTGTTGACTCCTCTGCTCCTGAAAGCGGAATGCTCTTAAGCCTGCTGGTCTTGGCTTCGCTCTTGTTGGCATCATTCGACGCGGGGGATGTCCGAAAAGCCATGGCATTGCTTAAAAAGGCAAGAAGGGTAAGGAGCATGATAACAAAAAAACAAAATCTTCTCACAATTACTCCCCTCTCCCAAATCAATCCTTCGATGTCATGCGTGTCGATGTTTGGGTTGCGTTGGTGGTAAAATTCGATTCGTCCGTCTTAAAAACGGATTGCAGTAGTGCTTATCCGGTATCGTGCATGGAAACCTCCTGTGTGCTGGGCGGTGCGGTATAAGAGTAAAGGTATTGAATAGGTCTATTAATCAATTTAAAACCCCTAAACTGCGTAAGTCAAGATGAAAATAGTGATTTTGTTGTCTATCTTTGTCATCGGACAATATGCTTTCATCATGAGCGGAACATGACGAAGAGACTAACCGACATGCAACCAGGCGGATATGACATATGCCCAGTGCAAAAACGGGAGCGACTTGAAGTCGCTCCCGTCATCTATCAGTTCAAAGACTTCTTACGATGTCTTAGAACGGTGGGCAGGTGCCGCAGGCATCGAGCGGAGCCGGGCCACCGGAGAAGATG
>Ga0272443_10004765_pt1 | contig 14478 bp, 13 predicted proteins | sample SSMAcet12_FD_193581 | JGI IMG/M metagenome (GOLD analysis project Ga0272443, IMG submission 193581) | Marine sediment archaeal communities from Little Sippewissett salt marsh, Falmouth, MA, United States - SSM-Acet-12 | ecosystem: Environmental > Aquatic > Marine > Wetlands > Sediment ...
ATAAAAAAGAGAATAAGCTACACCACAAGCCTCACAGAAGCAGTAAAAGACGCTGATATTGTAATCGAGGCAGTGGTAGAACAACTGGACATCAAACGAGAGGTCTTCAAAGAACTCGACAAACTATGCAAACCAGATGTAATTATCTGCAGCAACAGCAGTAGCATCAAAATATCACATATCGAAGGCGCCACAAAACACCCTGAACGAGTGCTAAACATGCATTTCTACGGCTACCCATGGAGAAGAAGCGTACTGGAGTTAATGAAAGGCAGTTATACCACTGATGAAGCCATTGAGAAAGCACGAGCTTACAGCCACAGTATAGACGTATACCCGCTTATGGTGTTGAAGGAGAGCACCGGTTTTATCTTCAACAGGGTCTGGAGAGCCATCAAAAAAGAATGCCTCACAGTAGCAGACACAGGGGTAGCAGACTTTATGGACGTAGACAGGGCGTGGATGAGCCTATACAAGACAGATATCGGACCTTTCGGTATGATGGATCGAGTAGGCTTAGATGTTGTACGTGATATCGAAATGGTCTATTACCGGGAATCAGGAGAACCAAGAGACAAGCCACCCAAGATACTCTTAGACAAGATCAAACAAGGCGATCTCGGAGTGAAAACAGGGAAAGGATTCTACAAGTACCCTGACCCAGAGTACAGTAAACCAGAGTGGCTCCACGGAAAATAAGCTCAGTTTAGAGCTTTACCGATGTTTCCCCAGAGAATAGCTTCTTTTTCCGCCTCATTCAGGACAGGTGAATCCTTAATCGCGCCAACAGGGTCATTCACAGCCATAGGCGCAGGCCAGTCAGAACCTAATACAACCCTTTCGGCTCCAACCATATCAACGAGGAACCTTAGATTCCTGTCAGTGAAGGTTGTGGTATCATAGTAGAATCTGTCAAGATAGGCACTAGGCGGTTCTGTTGTTTCTCCACGGTATTTGGGGAACATCTCCCAGCCCTTATCCATCCTGTCAACAGCATAGGGAACAAAACCACCAGCATGTCCAAGACATATTTTGAGATCTGGATACTTATCCATCACACCACCGCCTACAAGACAGCCAAAAGTGAGAACTCTATCTACTGAGTTTCCTATTGTGTTGTGGAGGAAGTATTTTCTTGTACGGGTCTCGGTGACAGTTGGACCATACTGATGCACCAGTATAAATGCCCCAAGACGTTCAACACGCCTCCAAAAGGGATCAAACACCGCATCATCATAGGTGACACCATTCACATGATCATCGATCATGAACCCCTTCAGACCCAGCTTATTCATCCCGTAATCCAGCTCAGCTAACGCGAGATCAATATCCTGCATGGGCAACGTGCCTAACCCCATAAACCGTTTAGGATAAGCTTCAACCAGTTCCGCTATCTCGGTGTTGCATTCTCTGGCTATCTTTGCTGTCACCATAGGCTCCTGATGGTACTGATAGAAGACATCAGTAGGAGAGACAAGCTGCATATCAAGCCCAAGCCGGTCCATCTCGGCGATACGCTGCTCCGGGGTCCAGAGATTCTTCGGGTTATCAAGCTCACCATCCTCAGCAGTCATACCATACCAGTCACCGCCCGTCTGAACCACGTCAACAAAACACCTTGGCGTCAAATGCACATGAACATCAATAATACTCAACCAATCTACCCCCGTAAAACCATGAAAAAGCATCACAATATCTGTATAAGAAATTAACTGGAACCCCCCGAGATGTTATTTCGTCTGTAATTACGGACGAAATATACACAACTGCTATCTCATACCCTTGTCTATATGTATATGATCAGATGGTTAGATGAATCCTAAGAAAAAACTCCCGGAAGACAGCGAGAAGCTAGCGGAGATTGGCAGATACCTCCTCGTAAAATCAACCCTAAACAAGGAACCATATTATCAGGTCTATGAGTTTTTTGAGGCAAAAGAGGGACGCAGATACTGGGCTCGTGGCGGCGGAAGCAACGAGTTTGAGACGGTTAAGACCGAGTTGGAGCGTATCACAGGTAGGAAGATAAAAACACCTACTACTGTGTGAGGTACTGATAGGCTGAGAGAAGATGCACCTTTACTATGTGCATTAATTCTTCAATTTCTACGTATTCGTCCACTGTGCCCATACCGTGGTTCATTGGACCATAATAGTAACTGGGAATCTTGTGGCTTCTCCAGAACTTGAGGTCTGAGCCTCCGAGACTTATTATTGGCTTGGGGTCTACCCCGAGAAGCCTGCTATTGGCTCTCATGGTTTCAATCATCTCATAATCTGGCGGACTCCATAGAGGCCCATCATAACGCATCTCCTCATAGCTTGCCCCCGGGTACTTTTCTAGGATGGCTTCTACTCTGGGGAGTACTTGTTCCCGGCTGAGCCCCGGTGGAAGCCGTAAGTCAACCTCGAAGCTACATTCTCTTGGTATGACGTTTATCTTGACGCCTCCAGTGATGGAGCCTATGTTGACGCTAAGCCTACTCATGACATCGGCGCCACCTGTTCCAAGGGCCTTTTCTGCTTCTACTCTACCCTCATTGATAGCATTGAGAAGGTTTGGCGGATAGTCTACTGGAGTCTCGTTGAGGGTTTCTAGTTCTGTGATTAGTTTAGCCGCTATTTTTATGGGATTGGGGCTCAGGTGAGGATATGCTCCGTGCCCACCCTTTGATCGTACTGTGACGAGTAGCCAGAGTATGCCTTTTTCACCGAATCTGATGGTGTAGGGGCTGCTGGGCTCACCGTTGATTACACAGTCACCCATGGTCTCGGGCATATTCTCCACAAGCCAACCTGCGCCTAGTCTTCCACCTGTCTCCTCATCACTAACCGCCGTAAGAGTTAGGCTTCCCTTGAGCTCATCAACAAGCTCATTGAGCACAGCATATGTGTATATAGACGCAGTGGTACCGGTTTTCATGTCGCAGGCACCTCTTCCATAAATTTTACCGTCTACAAGTTCTCCGCCCCATGGTTTATGACTCCATCCTTCAGGGTTTCCGACAGGGAATACGTCAATATGCCCATTGAGTATCAGATGTCTGCCGGGTTTCTCAGTGTCGAGTGTACTTACGATGTTTGGTTTCTCAGAGTCTGGCCCTACTACTTTGTAGGCTATGTTCTTTGAGTCAAGATATTCTGTGATGTAGCTGGTGGCTTGTCTTGTGTCTCCGGGTGGGTTTGGGCTCGGTGTCTGTAGGAAGCCTCTGAGGAATGCTATGATCTCTTCGCGGTCTTCTTCAACGCGATCAAGTAGGCGCTGTTGCATGGGGCTGGGTTTCATGGTTAATAATATTGTTTAATGGTTTAATGCTTGTCCAGTGCCGGAGACTGGTTTTTCTGGAATCTTCTAAATACTAAGTATGTTGACTTTATCCAGTAGTGTATCCTTTGTCTGATTATAATCCGTCTAACTGGGAACTTACCAAGAGGCTTTTGGGGTATATGAAGCCGTTTATGGGTGTCTTCATTGGGATCGTTGTGACCGCTTTTGGGAGACACGGTATCTTTGCGTTAATTGTTCCACTGATTGTTGCTTTGATTATTGACTATATCTTGGTACCGGTTCCCGGTAATACTCACTGGTTTATCGAGTTGGTGAAGAACTGGACTGGTGTAACTGACCCTACTGGATTATTGATTATACTATGTAGTATGATTGTTGGTTTAGCGGTTATACGCGGGGTCTTCCACGTGGTCCATATCACATTACGGGCAACACTGAGTCAAAATATTCTACGGGTTATGAGGCGGGATTTCTATGAAGCCTTGATCGACAAGTCGTTCTCTTATCTGGATAAAGTGATGTCTGGACAGATTATCAGCAGGGTAACAAGCGACCTTGGAGCAGTTGACTTGTTTTACAGCGAGACAGTACGAGAAATATTCAGGCACGGTATGCAGTTTCTTTTCACATTATACATTCTGTATCGTATTGATCCAAGGGTTACCCTTGTATGCTGCATCCCGTTACCATTCATCTTCCTTAGCACTCACATGTACTCCAGCAGGATCAGCGGTTATTTGAGGCGGTCAAAAAACCAGTTTGGAGACCTGAATAATGTGCTGGTGGAGGGGATTGTAGGTCATAAACTCATCAAGACTCATGGAGTAGAGGAGAGTTTTCTTGAGAGATTCAAAGAAAAGAACACAGAATATGTGGATACAAGTCTTCAAGCAGCATTAATCCAAGATCTCTATGGACCCAGCAGCACATTCATGGTCGCGATAGGAGTAGCCCTAATTATTTTCTACGCAGGGCAGGAAGCTCAGACTGGTCGATTGTCCATTGGGGAGATGGTGCTTTTTGGAGTATATTTCGCTCAACTGGTTGGACCCATGAGGATGTTTGCACGGCTTATCATGTTCTATAATGACGCTATAGCGAGTGCGAGACGAGTCTTTGAGGTCATAGACGTAGGAGAAGACGTGCCTGAAGCAGAGAACCCCATTAAAAAAGAGATTTCAGGCAAGATAGAATACAAAGATGTCTCATTCAGATACGAGGAAAAAGAAACACTTCAAGATATTAACCTAGAGATCAACCCCGCTGAGCAGGTAGCGCTTGTTGGCTACGTGGGCTCAGGGAAGACTACCTTGGCTGAGCTTGTTCCAAGGTTCTATGATGTAACTTCTGGGGCTGTGCTCGTGGATGAGGTTGATGTAAGAGAACTGGATTTGAAGAATCTCCGCAGACAGGTTGGGATTGTGCTTCAGGATGTTTTCATATTCTCTGATACAATAAAGGGAAACATTCGATACGGGAAACCAGACGCCGCCGATGAGGAGATAATTGAGGCAGCGAAAGCAGCACAAATACATGAATACATCATGACCCTACCCAAAGGTTATGACACCATTGTCGGAGAACGAGGAGTCACCCTTTCCGGAGGACAAAGACAACGAGTCTCGATTGCCAGAACCTTGCTTACAGATCCACGGATACTGATCTTGGATGACTCGACAAGTAATGTTGACGCCCAGACTGAGACATTAATCAGGATAGCCATCGACAGACTCAGAGAGAACAGAACAGCGTTAATCATCACTCAACGCGCATCAACATGCGAGACCGCTGACAAAGTCGTTGTTATGGATAAGGGACGAATCATTGCCGTGGGTAAACACAGTGATTTGCTCAAGTCTAGCATAGAGTACAGGAACCTGATTGAGTCCCAAGCCCTCAAAATGAACGGAGGAGGCGAGCTCTAATGGCTGAGTATGTTGACCGTTACGATATTGGTTCACAGGAGTCTACTGTGCGAAAATACAGTGACATCGAGATCGTGAAGCGGATAATAACTCGTTATATGCTCAAACATAGAGGTCTCGTGGCTATCGAGCTTATCCTCGTCTTCATGAGGATGATAACAGTCCTCGCTGGACCATATCTCTACAAGGTGGTCCTAGATACGTACATTACACAAACACCAACTGTGGGAGATAGATGGCTGGCTACGCTTATTCAGAGACTCACAGTAAGCCTAACTGGTGTCACTGAGCCATCGATTAGAAACCTGTTGCTGATTTCTGCATTGATCTATATCGGTATCGCTCTTGTGGAGTGGGTGATCACGAGTACCCAGCGTTACTATGTTGACAAGCTAGGGTTACTTGTTATAGCTGATATCAGGGCAGACTTCTTCAGACACATAAATGACCTATCTCAAAGATTCTTCGAGTACGGAAACACAGGAAGACTCGTCTCAAGAGTCACCAATGACGCAGAGGCATTGAAAAGCATACTATCAACCGGAGTCATAGGGTTGGTTTCTGACCTAGTTATGGCGATCTCCGTTGTTTTGATGATGCTATACATAGACACTAAACTGACGCTGATCGCGTTACTCATCGCACCTATACTAGCCGTAACCAGCAGACTCTTCCAAGGCTGGATAAAAGAGGCTTGGAGAACCGCGAGAAGAAACGTCGCCCAACTTACTGGAAAGGTACAGGATTTGATGTACGGCGCAAAGCTCACCAAGTCACTTGTACAGGAGGATCGTAGCCTAATCGAGTTTGATGAAGCGAATAAACAGAACATGCAGACCCAGATAAGAGCAGAGACCATCTCCGTTGCATACAGTAGCGTTGCCACTGTGCTTGGAAGCATCATGACTGCAGCCATATGGTATCTTGGAGGCGTTAAGGTTCTATTATCCACCCACACCATAGGTGACCTTGTTGCATTCAGCAACTATGCTGAAACATTCTTCACACCAATCCAGAATCTAGCCATGATGTACGGGGAGATACAGAGCGCTCTCGCAGGAGCAGAAAGAATATTCACAATACTAGATCAGGACCCAGAGGTAATGGAGAGCAAAAACCCTGTAGTCCTAGATATGAAGGGAGCCATTGAGTTTAATGATGTGAGTTTCAGCTATCAGCCCAATCAACTAGTCCTAGAAAACATAAACTTGAAGATAGAACCAGGTGAAAAAATAGCTATTTTCGGTCCAACAGGTTCAGGGAAATCCACTATAATCAATCTTCTTGGACGTTTCTATGACCCAGTAGAGGGGGATGTCAAGATCGATGGACTCAACCTGAAGAATATCGCGTTTTCCTCTCTAAGAAAAGGGGTCTCAATTGTGCTTCAGGAGCCGTTCTTGTTTAATGGAACAGTGGAGTACAACCTGAAGTTTGGTAGACCAGATGTCACAGATGATGAAATGAAACGAGTCGCAGAATATGTGGGCATCCACGGCGCTATTATGGAGCTAGAAGAGGGATACAAGACGGTTCTTAATGAAAGAGGCGCCAACCTCAGCTATGGCCAGAGACAGCTTGTCTGTTTAGCCAGAGCCATCATCGCGAACCCAAGAATACTTGTGTTCGACGAGGCGACCAGTAGCGTTGACCCATATACAGAGGCAAGAATCCAAGAAACCCTACGAAAAGAGATGATGAATAGGACCGTAATACTGGTGACGCACAGGGTCTCAACCGTCAGGGATATGGACAGGATAATTGTGCTAAACAATGGACGTATTGAGGCCGAGGGTAACCATGAGTGGCTCCTTGAAAACAGCAGCCTCTATAGGGAACTATGTGAGATGCAACTAGTCGCTATAGAGTAATTATACCAGTAGTAACCAGAGGGCGGGCACCACCAGAAGGAGCAGCCCTGTGGTTACAAACCAAGCAGTATTCGCGAGATCAACATCAAGACCATACAGGGTTGGGGGAACCAAAGCCGTGAAGGCAACAGGCATTGAAGCTAGTATCACTGATACCTTCAAAGGTAATCCACCATCAACCTGTCCTAAACCCAACGCGGAACCAAGCAGATAAACACTGCTCGGTACTAGAATGAATTTGATCAATGAGATAACACCAGCCTCTTTGATATATCCCCTCATCTTGCCGAATCTGAGAGCCATTCCAATTGATGAGAGAAGCAACAAGGTGCCAAGGGGTATCAATACACTGTTTAGTGCAGAGTAGAAGCTAGGTCTCGGCACTCCAAGGAGATTTAGTCCAAGCCCTAACGCCATACTAGTCATGGCTACTGCTACGAAGCGGTCTGTTAGCACTGTTTTGATTCGCTGGACCATTGTTTCTGTTTCCTGTGTTTGGCTGCTCATGGATTTGGCGTATGGGAAACCGACGCCATAGTAGAGGAAAGTCTCAAAAAGCTTGTAGAAAGGCATCAAAGCTACACCTATCTCACCCAGCAAAATGTAGGTCACGAGAGAACCAATACTCCCAATGTTTGTGAAGCTCCCACAGACAACCATTACCCCTGTTTGTTTTCTATCAAGATTCATGAACCGCGCGGATATCAAAGCAAGGACCCCGCCCAGTGTTACTGCCAAGGCTCCTAGGAATGGGAGTGCGATTATTCTGATGTCGCTGATGTTTAGCGCCCAGATGGCTCCGCCAAAGGCGACAGGGTTAACGTATAGGAGGGCGGTTGCTTGGAGTCTTAGTCTGAGTTTGTTGATCTCTGCCTCTGTTTGGGCTATGCCGTGGGGACATACAGTACGGTAGAGGTACCCGATTAGGAGCCCAGTGGCTATCAATCCCAACGAGTATAAGATATCCCAGATCCCAACCATACGGCATACTATTCTGCTCTATATTTAAACGTGGACACCATGCGCCCAAACTATTTACCTATAGAAACCCCAAAAGAGGAAGAGGAACCAGCGGTGCCACAGATAAAAATCAATAAGCAAAGGATCAGTTGCAGTCTTGTATTATTTGACTTGGATGGAACCCTCGTAGACAAAGGATTCAGGAACAATGCGTTAGCCAAGACACGATACAATGCCATAAAGAGAATAGCAGGGGAACCCGCAGCACGGCGATGGGCAGAGCTATCAGGGGTAGAGCTTGAGTCATTCAACGTCGATGATAATGGGCCACTATCAAAAGCACCAAGGAAAGAAGACCTGACAGTAGCAACTACCGCGATTTGGCTTGATGACTTAAACTGGTTCCATGCAAAGGAATTGGCAACACAGGCGTATGCAGAGGCTGATGCTGTACAAAGTACCGAGTTCAAGGTTGAGTTGATCCCGGGCACCGAGGAATCACTAAAAGAAATGAGGAAAGCTGGCTGTAAACTCGGGATAGCGACCAATGGTAGTGGTAAAACCGCAAGAGAGTTGATGGAAGCTATCAATGTTGATGGTTTGTTTGATGTCTACGTGGGGGCAGATGAGGTAACGGAAGGAAAGCCTATGCCGGATATGATCATCGAGGCTTGCAGTAGGCTTGGCGTTGATCCCGGTGATTGTGTTTATGTGGGTGATGAGTATGTTGATGCAGTGGCGTCTACAAGAGCTGGGTGTGCTGGGGTTGTGATTGTCTCAAGGGAGCCTGATGTCTCGGAGTATACTGAGTTTGTCGTTGACTCTGTTGCAGACATAGATGTTGATTGACTCTCGATAAGACTAAATCCCTGTTTCACTGAGTCTTTCTTGATTGTTATGAGTCTGAGAACAGTGGATGATTTTCCATACCTTGAGGACAAGATATACTTCAACTGCGCCGCTCAGGGAATCGTGCCTGAGTCTACAACCAAAGTGATTGAGCAGTACATCAAGGATTACACGGATTACATACGGGGAAAGCAGAATCCTGATGCACCGGATTACGCGGAGGTAAAGGCAAACAGCAAACGATTGCTCGCTGAGATAATCGGTGCAAAGGAGGCGGAGATCGCTTTTGTGCCCAATGCGACCACTGGTGTGAACACTGCTTTTGGTATGATCCCGTTTACGAAGGGGGATAACATCGTTCTCTCGGACCTATCTTACCCTATGGGGGCTACTATAGTCACTGGATATCAACGTAAAGGCGTTGAAAGCAAGTTCGTCAAACACAACAAGGGTGTGATTGAGCTTGACCAGTGGGAGAAGGCGATCACGGATGAAACCAAGGCGGTTATGATTGATCAACCCGGGTGGCTAAACGGATTCCTATATGATTTGAAGGCTATCGCTGAGATTGCTCATGATCATGGTGCGTATCTTGTGGTGGATGGTACTCAGTCTGTTGGTCAGAAGGTCTGGGATATTGATGATACTGGGGTTGATTTCATGGCTACCAGCACATACAAGTGGCTTTTAGGTGGACCATACGCGAACACGGTTGGATTCCTGTATGTCAAGGAAGAGCACATTGGTAATCTTCAACCAGACTATGTTGGAAGCCAGACACTACCAAAAGAGGAAGAACGTGCAAACCAAGAAGACGCCTTCACTATCTACGAGTTCAACCCAAGGAAAGACATAGGCGCGATTGAGGTTTATAACCAGAACCAGTTAGGGTACGTCTCGGCTGAAAACAGTATGAATGTATTACTCAAGTATGGTGTAGCTAATGCTGAGAAGCAGATCAAGAAGGTTGACACCAAGATCGTTGATGGTTTACTTGAACATGGAGTCGATCTTCAGACACCAGTAGATGAAGACCGTCGCCTCTACCTAAACGCCTTAGTACCAGACTATAAGACAGTATGCGCCAAGCTAGCCGAGGAGAAAGTTAGCATCAGTCCTCGTGTAGGTGGTCTACGGATTTCCCCTGCAGCATACAATGAGGTCTGGGAAGCGGAGGCGTTCGTGGAAAAGCTTTCTAAATTTCTTTAATTTTCTTATTTTTTTCTTCGGTTGCCTGTAGTATTAGAGGCCCAATTAGTGCGGAGAATATGATGGTTCCCAATACTACGGGAAAGACAAGGTTTGTGTATATATGCGGGTCAGTGAAAAAAACTCTCTCTGAGTCGTATAGGATAGGTAAAGTGGCAAAAACCAAGGCAGATGTACCCAGAGGATATGTCAACCTAAGTATCCTTGTCTCATGGGGGTCCAGATCAAACATTTTTCCCACCATAGATCCTGAGATAAACCTTAGTAGAATTATCATGGCTGTGAAAATGAGTCCAGCCCAGAGATAAGTTTGGGTGATTCTTACTATCATTCCAGTGTACACGAAGTAGTATGACTTGAGTGCAAAACTCAACTCACTGTTCACCTCGTTGAGCCGTGTGACATCCACTCGGGGAATATACCCCAGCCATCTACTCAATAATTTAGGGTTAGATATGGCGAAACCAAACATGAAACAAGCCATTGTACCTCCACCATTACCGGCGATATACTCTGCAAGATAATAGACTTGAAGAAGTATCGCTAGGGTGATCATATACTGGTTCTCGGTTAATCTCAGTCTGTGAAGCACAACGCTCCAAAGCATACCTAAAAAGAACCCAACGAGCGAACCAACTAAGAGAATAAAGAAAATATCCTTTACCGAGTCAATTGGACGAATATTAGCATGAAGAGCAACCTCAATCAATGTTATTGCCATAATTACCCTGATGGGATCAACGATGGTAGATTCAAGAGTCATAATTCTCCAAACACGCTGATACCCATTATGACCCAATTGATCCCTGATACCTGCAACAGCTACCGTACTCAAACCACCGAGAATAGTGCCCAAAATTAATAACTCAATAATTGTAAAACTGGGAAAAACAAATGGACCAACTAATGCCGTACCGACTGTGATAAGGAAAAAGGTGAGTAACGTCAACAGAATGGTTTTGGGCAGTATCTTGCCTAGGGTCTGAAAATCAATATCTACACCAGCGTCAAAGGTTATGAGTATGATGCTCAAGGCGCTGATAATGGGTGATACACCCTCAAAGAAATCAATGTTAATAATGCCGGTAATAGGTCCAAGTAGTGTACCGAGAACCAGCAGCCAGATGAGGTCAGGAACCTTGGTTTTTCTATAGATTAGACTGCTAAAATAGCTGATGAATATGACAGCGGAGATGAAGAGGAAGAAATCTTGTGGCGTTATGGTGTTTTACACCTAGATTTTGATCTGGATCACCCCTGATAAAGGTTAATGGCTACTGGAGTATGTGAAAAACAGTTGACGGAGCCTACGGCAGATACCTGAAGAAACTCTAAGGTTCCTTGAATCTTCCCCTGTACTCCTCTTCAGGGTATTTTAACCGGTTTTTCTCCAGCTTATCCAGTACAGCCTCGGTTAGATCAATGTCCAAGTCATTGCTAAGGAATAACAGGTAGATCAACACGTCTGCGACCTCCTCCTTGATACGAGTCATCTTATGCTGGTCCAGTTTCACAGTAGCTGCCTGTTCTCGTTCATTCCATAGGAACAACTCCAACAGCTCAGAGGCTTCGATGGTTATTGCTGTGGCAAGCTCTTTTGGTAGATGAAACTGCTCCCATTCACGCTCACGCCTGAACTCTAGCAGTCGGGGTAGGAGACTCTCAACCGAATCAGTCAAGGCAACCACCTAGAGAGCTATGGTCTCGTAACCGGCCTCAAGATACTTGAGGAGACTCGGATGACCCTTCATCTCACCACAAATAGACAACCCTTGCTCTACAGCTGAGTCATAGGCGCCCATCTTCTTGCTGCAAGCCATGCAGACACAGTCGATTACTCCTAGTTCTTTGACTTTCTTGTAGAGGCTGTGAAACTGGGCCTCTGGGTCTGCTAGTGTCTTGACTAGCTTTGTGGCGCTTCCCTCTATTATTAGCTTGACATCGTGTCCCTTTGTGTGCATGTCCTCAGCGTAGAGTAAAGCGTGGACGAAACACATGGGTTCCCCGTTAAATGCGAATATCGCGACTTTCATGGTAATTGATTGGGGTTTAGGGGTTATAGCGTTTCTTAGACGCCGGTGGAGACATAGCTGAATGTAGTGTCTCTCCATTTGTTGGGTAGTCTGCTGAAGATCACACCAGCGGTAGCTAGCAAAACGATTGATGCCCCATAGATAACCTGCACAGCTAATGTGGGTTTGAACTGCATCATCATGGACGCGATCTCGATAACCGTCAATGGCGGCACAACTATCGCAGTGAACGTGAGTACTGTCTTGGCTCCGAAGAACATGGTGTTGGTCCAGAGCCCAGTAAGATAAGCAGTTACGGCTACCACGAATAGGCTTGTGCTTGCTGATACTACTAGTCCCATGGGTATCATCTCAGGTTGTCCCTTGAGGACCCCGATCATGAACACGTAGCCCACTGTGACGCCTGATGTTAGAATCAAGTATATGGCGAGTTTCGCTTTAACCACCATATCCACCCCCACTGGCTGGACGTTGAGGTACTCGTTGTGCTCAAGATTAGTCAGGAAGCTGTAGGTCATTACTCCCATGAAGCCTACGAATCCGCTGAAGAAGATGACATTGAAGCTGATTGGTATCCCGAAGCCTGCTTGGAACAGCCATGATACGAAATATATCGCTAATAGGTGTCCGCTGAATCCTGCTACTGCTGGGAATAAGCTTCCGCTACGTCTGAGTTCAAGCCACTCCTTGGCAATCATGAACCGTAGATCACCCATGAAGTCTAGTTTTTTCTCTGTGTCTAGGAATGACTCAGTGTATCGTTGCTGTCTTACCTCGAAGCGTTCCTTCATCAACATGACGCCTGTTGTAGCTAGTATCGCTGATTCCGCTATACCGATCCAGAGATAACCTGTATTGCGAGTCAACCAGTATCCCATTGGCGCTAACACGTACCCGATTGGCAGAATATTCAACGGATATGCTAGTAAAATCAGTCCTACCAATGCTAGGCTCATGAATAAAGTGGCTTTACTAGACTTGAGGCTCAAAGCGCTTACCGCGAAGCTAAGCCCCATGCCCACCATGAAGGCGATAAACATAGTTACACCCAGCACAGCAACACCAGTATAGGTTACTCCTGCGCTTGGAGCAGCCAAGCCAACCCCCAGTACCAGTGGAATATAGCTGTAGAGTAGGTAATACAGTGAGTCTTTGAGATAGAAGACAGCCATCACCTGTTTGAAACTCACAGGGTAAAGCTGTGGTAACTGGAGTAGCATATTGACTTGTCCGAGCCTGCGTGTCATTACGTGTTCACCGATCCGTCCGAAGCCTCCTACGAATACTCCATAGATGACTGATGCTATGTGAAGCATCAATAGAATCGTGGTTAAGTCGATGTTGCCCATGATGTAAGGTGTGATGAAGGCTCCAAGCGCCGTCAACATGAATATCATCAACGGGAACAACCCCGAGCCAAATCCACCCACAAGCGACTTGTGGAGACGCCACTCCTCCTTGATCATGGAGGTGAAGAGGTGCCAGCTAAGCTGCTGCAGCCTGATCCACCACCCGCAGAAAAATGTCTTCTAGGTCCTCATCACCCACACGCAACTCATCAAGGGAACCAGTGCTAACAATATGCCCCTCATTGATGACTGCGATCCTGCTGCAAACCTTCTCAGCGATCTCCAAGATATGGGTGCACATGAATACGGTTCGACCCATAGCAACGAGGCTCATCAAGTACTCCCGTACCTTACGCTGATAAATCGGGTCAAGGTTAATGAAAGGCTCATCCACAAGCAACAACTCAGGCTCATGAATGAAAGCCGCAGCAAGCATAACCTTCTGACGCTGCCCCTTAGACAGGTCTCTACAAAGCACATCAGACTTCTCCGTGATGTCAAAGAAATCCAGCCAGTAATCAACACGGCTCAGGTCATCAACGCCTCTGATCTTACATGTGAGTTCAAGGGTTTCTCGCGCCGTTAGGAATGTTGGAGGAGTCTCGGCTTCAGGCACGATCCCTACCATGCGTTTTACAGCCAATGCGTCCCTATGGGATACACCTAATGTGACGGCTTCACCGCTATCAGAAGCCAGCTGCCCAGTGATTACCCTGAGTAGGGTTGTTTTACCTGCGCCGTTGGGTCCGAATAACCCGAAAAAGTCTCCGGGTTCTACTTTGAAGTTTATGTCGTTTAGTACATGTGTTGCTCCGAAGCTTTTGTTGATGTTTTTAACCTCTATGACTGGCATGGTTTTCCCTACTATTGGCGTGCCTAGGAGTTTATAGTAAAAATGATTCTGATGCAGTGTTCCATATATTAGGTAGAGGTTGCCTGATAGAGGGGTTCCACGTATTTGCGCATGGACTCCATCTGCTGTCTGATATCAAG
>Ga0272443_10004766_pt1 | contig 14477 bp, 14 predicted proteins | sample SSMAcet12_FD_193581 | JGI IMG/M metagenome (GOLD analysis project Ga0272443, IMG submission 193581) | Marine sediment archaeal communities from Little Sippewissett salt marsh, Falmouth, MA, United States - SSM-Acet-12 | ecosystem: Environmental > Aquatic > Marine > Wetlands > Sediment ...
AGTAGTATGCTTCCGCAGCCTCTGCATGTTGCGTTTAGCACCTTGTAGATCTGTTTTGCAAACTCAACGTGTACTACGGGTACTGCTAGCTCGATGTGTCCAAAGTGTCCGGGGCAGTTTATGGCAATGTTTCCGCATGTACGGCAGCGCTGTCTAGGCTCTAGTGTGCCTAGTCGCTGGTCCATAAGGCCTCCTGCGATGGGTGCTCCGTCTTCGTCGTATGTGTCGCTGGTTCCTATTTCTACTACGCTGAGTCTTCTGATCTCGTCTGGTGGTAGTAGCCCGAACTTGATTGCATCAATAACCTTGCTCATTCTATTCGACCTCCTTGGCTAGCTCTAGGCTAGGTGATAGACATAGGCTCTGCATCTCCTGCAGGAGTAGTTTGAAGGCGTAGCTTACTGTGACTGGCTCAATGTCGCTCTTACCCTCACAGGTGGGGCACACATACTTACGTTGCCTGATATCATAGTAGCCTTGTCTTCCACAACGCTCACAAACATAGATAGTGTAAGCGTCTGATTCCTCTAGGAGCCTGTCTTTAAGAAGCATGGCTGCGCCGTGTCCTACGAGGCAGTCTCGCTCCATCTCTCCGAACCTTAGTCCTCCGCCCCTTGCACGGCCCTCTGTTGGCTGCCTTGTGAGCATCTGAACCTGTCCACGAGCCCTTGCGTGAATCTTGTCTACGACCATGTGGTGCAGCTTCTGGTAGAATGCTACCCCGAGGAATATCTCAGCCTCATACTTCTTGCCGCTCATACCGTCGTAGAGTATCTCTCGTCCACCGGGCTGGAGCCCGAAGTCGATAAGATGCTGCTGTAGTGTTTTGGGTTCTTCGTTTGCGAATGGTGTTCCGTCCACGATCTCTCCCCTAATGGCTGCGGATTTTCCGCCGATAGCCTCAATGAACTGCCCTACAGTCATCCTGCTGGGGTAGGCGTGGGGGTTCATGATGATGTCTGGGATAACGCCTGTTGTGCTGAAGGGCATGTCCTCCTGAGGAACAAGCATACCAATGACGCCTTTCTGTCCGTGTCTTGATACGAATTTGTCCCCTAGCTCGGGGATTCTGTTGCTCCTAACCTTGACTTTTACGAGTTGGCTTCCCTCGATGTCCTTTGTGATGAATACGCTGTCTACGACGCCTACCTCGTTGGGTCTGACGCCGACACTTGTGTCACGTAGCTGTGGTCCTCTGACCTCTAAGCCACGGTATTCTTCCATAAATCTGGGTGGGCTTGTTTTCCCGATGAGGATATCTCCGCCTTTTACTTCTCCTTCGCTGGCGATGAGACCATCTGACTCTAGTTGCCTATAGGCGTCAGCTCCATGGTATCCTCTGATGCCTGCTTCTGGGATGGTTAACCTGTCTTTGCTTCCACCAAGGTATTGTTTGCACTCGGCTTTGTAGATTCTGAAGAAGCTGCTGTTACCCAAGCCACGCTGTACAGCTGACTTGTTGAAGATGATAGCGTCTTCCATGTTGTATCCGATGCAGCTTAGAATAGCGATAACGAAGTTCTGACCCGCTGGACGCTCATTATAACCGATGACATCCATGGGTTTTGTCGCTACCAGTGGCTTCTGCGGGTAATGCAGTAGGTGTCCACGGGTATCAGTTCTGTCCCTGTAGTTGAGGACGTAGACGCCGGGTGCCTGTTTTGCCATGGCTGCTTGATATGTGTTACGTGGTGACTGGTTGTGTTCCGCGTATGGGATGATTGCTGACCCTACTCCGAGGATCGTGTATGGGCATACCTCTACGTGACTGTGTTCTGTTGTTAATGCTTCTTGGTCTATTGCGATGTATGCGTTTTCCTCTTCATCTGCGTCTAGGTACTCTATGATTCCTTCCCTGACGAGGTCACTCCAAGCCCATCTGTCTTGTCTGATGTTGCGGATGTACCTTTGTTTGAGTAGGGGTTTACCGTCTTCACAAACTATGAGAGGTCTCCTGATTCTTCCTTCATCACAGTTGACGTATATCTCGTTATAGTTTTTGTAGAAGACAATGTTTGCTTCTCCGCTGATCTCGCCTTTGCGGCGCATCTCCCTGAACGTGTTTGTCAGTATATCGGGTGATGTAGTGTATCCGAGAAGGTAACCTTCTACGAATATCTTTGTTCCAGTGTGTCTGAGCTGCTCATCAACGTCCTTGCTCCGGGTAACACCCATGAACTCTAAGGTACGCTTGATCTTCTCGGCGTCTGTTCCGACGCTTACGCTGCTCATCAATGCGAGGTTCTTTACTAGACCACAGTTTGCGCCTTCGGGGGTCTCGTTTGGACAGAGTCTTCCCCAGTGGGTGCTGTGGAGGTCTCGTGCCTCGAAGTTGGGCTGTGATCTGCTGAGTGGGCTTTGAAGTCGTCTTAGGTGAGAAAGCGTGGATAATGTGTTAGTTCTGTCGAGGAGCTGTGTCATTCCGACCCTGCCCCGTCTCCAGTTTCCAGTCGCCAGTGCGTGCTGGATACGGCTTGTAATAATGCCGGGTCGTACGGCTGCGCTGATGAGTACACCTTTACGCCTTGTACTCATTCTGCGGAACTGGTACCTCATGTCCCTGTATAGGCTCCAGAAGGCGGACCTGAATAACTCTGCAAGGAGTGGTCCGGCTAACTTGATCCTCTTGTTTCTGAGGTGGTCTTTGTCGTCCTCTTGGCGTAAGCCTAGTTTTAGCTCGATGATCCTTGAAGCCATCTCCCCTAGGAAGACAGCCTTGTCGAACCTGTCCTCTGGCTCTCTGCCTATATGTGGAAGAAGGTTTCTGTCTAGGATGGTTTCTGCTCTTTTGATTCTAAAGTCCTTGACTTGTCCAAAGGCGACCCTGTTTCCGATGAATAGCACCGAGTCCTCTATTGTTTGAACCGCTGCGCCTTCCCTGAAGCTGGGCTCAAGCTCGTTGAGTATGTCAGGGTTAAGGCTAACCATCTCGGCTACCTCACGGTCTGTCTCAACACCGAGTGCCCTCATCAGTACAACTAGTGGCACTGGTACTGGTACGCCGGGTATGGTTACGCTCATCTCGCCGTTTGCCTTGAGGCTTGCCTCGATTCTGGCTCTGAAGCCTACTGTTGTGCTGAAGACTTTACCCTTGTAAACAGGGCGTGCGCCTCTGTTGTCTGTCTCAACCAGTACACGGTTGGGGGCTAGGTCTTCTAGGCTGACGATGACTCGCTCGCTGCCGTTTACGATGAAGTATCCCCCGACTTCCTTGGGGTCTTCACCGAGTTTGACTAGCTCGTCTTCGGTGTGGCGGCTCAATAAACATAAGTTTGACTTTACCATGATAGGAAGGTCGCCGATGTTAACGCGTTCATATGTCTCGCGTCCTTCATCATCGAGTTCTATCTCAAGGTATAGCGGTGCGCTGTAGGTGAGGTTTCGGATTCGAGCTTCTCTGGGGTAGACTTCACGGACTGTTCCGTCTACCTCGACGACTCGGGGATCCCCTATCTCTATCGCGCCGAATTTTATGTCATATACATGGTTTGGCACCTCAATTGTGATGCCATTAATCTCATCGATAATCTGTTGCAGCGTATTCCTAGTGAAGTCGTTGTAGCTGTCTAGGTGCTGCTTGACTAGGCCCTCCTCGTTGAAGAAGGACTTCATCAGGTCCCAGTGGTCGTTTTCTGAGAGAAGCAATCTATATCATCCTGTTTTGAATGTTAATAATACTGCAAGCTGTTAGTACTCTTGAGGGCTTAATGTCGGGGTCTGATCCGTTCATTTAACCATTATTCACCTATTGAAAATCCATACTAACCTTGCAGAGGCTATACAGTAGGCTATGTACTTACCTAAAAACGTTTCTCTCTGAGTTGTTTCTAGTATCCTCTAGGGGAGAAAAGCTGTTTCTAGGTTCTCTTTACTCTCATAGTTTAAGAATATTCCGCCCGGTTTCCATCAGTGAAAATACAAACTTTTATAGGGGAACCTTGTTATTCGATTAGAGCCCAATAACATAGGAATGTGCAAATAATGGCGGATATGATTGAACGAGTACTTGAGCGCAGCGTAGGAAAAACAGTGCTCATTAAGCTAAGAGGCGGGAAGACACTCAGGGGCACCCTAGAGGGTTTTGACCAACACGTGAACCTGTACATGAAAGATGCAGAGGAAGTAACTGACCCAATGAATGTAGTCGAGATCGGCGACATTGTGCTACGAGGCGACAACGTCATCATGGTTAGTCCGCCACCAGAGTAGAAGTGACAAATAATGCCAACTAAAGGACCAATTCATCACGGAAAGACTATTCATATCAAGTGTAGGCGTTGTGGACGTAGATCATACCACATTAGAAAGAAGCAATGTGCGGCATGCGGCTATGGAGCCACAGCAAAGATTAGAAACCCTAGTAATAATAGGAAGCCGCTTCAGAGAAGTCGGCGTTTACTCTAAATTATTTATTTACTTGTTTATCCCACAGACTCTTGGGCTAGGGGGTACTGGGTTTGATGGGTCGGTTTATTGATGTGAAGCTTAAACCGGGGCATATACCCAAGGGAAGGCTGGCTTTTACGTTGATTGTTTTTTGTCTTCTCGCTGTTTCTATGATTAGGTTTTATGGTGGTACGGAGGAGGTTCGTGAGGTTCAGTATGATTTGCATAGTGTTGCGTTTGAGCAGGTGAATATTGCTAGGCTTGCGAATAATGCGTCTTTGCTTGATTATGATGCTGGGTTGGGTGCGCAGGAGCATGCGTGGTGTATGATGGATCGGGGTGAGGCGTATCTTAATCTTGATCTCTCGGCTGGGGTGGTGGAGTGTGTGGGGGTTTATACTGAGAAGGGGCTTGAGCCGGAGGTTGCTATTGCGTTGATGGTTCATAGTATGGTGTATGATGATGATTTTGGTGGGGATCGGTTTAGGGTGCTTGATCCGGGTCATGAGGTGGTGTGTGTTGGGGTGGCTGTGGATGGGGATAGTGTTTTTCTTGTGCTGGATTTCAGCTAAGTTTTTAACGGGTGTATGGTGTCTTATTTCGGTGTGCGGGAGTACCCGAGGCTGGCCAAAGGGGCGAGACTTAAGATCCGAGGCTTCGGGATAAGACATCTCGTGTCTAAGGACTTCGAGGGTTCGAGTCCCTCCTCCCGCACCTATTCTTTTTGGTGTCTACTGGTGGGTACTTTGAGGAAAAAATTTTCTTGTGGGAAATGGTGGGAAAAGGTATGATTTTTGTTGATTGTATTTTGTCATAGTAATGGCTAAGGTGATTCTAGTTTAATCAATGTCAATTTAAATCGCCATAATAGCGATAAGTTGCAGAATCGAAGTTAAAAGTATACAGTATAATGATATTTGACTTGTTTTTGTTGTAAACTGGTTATCTCCAGATCTGATAAAATATGAATGCACCACAAATAGCATTCTTTCAGTTGAAGTAACTTTTCTAGAGTATGATTCGTGAATCATCTTTGTTACTTCTCTTTTTTTTGTAGGATGGGTATCGAGAGGTCTTGAAGTACATCTAGTATAATCTCCATTTGATCTAGGTATTGGTTTGTAGTAAGGAGTTCATATCGTCTAGTTTCATCCAAGTTTTTACGGATTTGCTCCATTTTTGTTTTAAGAGCCATTATTTTTTGTGTTCTGACGATATCTGAGTGTAATTTATGAGTACTGTAGTTATCCAAGATTTAACGCACCTCGTTTTGTGTCAAGATCGCTGAGGAATTGAATCCTTTTGTGATCATCCAGAGAGCCATGATTATTTCTTGCAAGGCTAGTGGTAACATAAACAGTATCGCTGTTTCAGCTGGAATATATTCCCAGTAAAACATCATGGATGCCATCAGCAGTATTACTGCGCTTACGAGACCAAAGATGGATATCCATCGCGGTATGAGCTTTGTCTTGATCAACCCATAGTAGAGTAGGGTGGCTCCTAGGACGAATACGATGATGTAGAGTAACCCTCCAGAGTCAGCCCAGTATAGAACCGCTTGAATCATGTCGCCCATGTTGTTGAAAAACGATGGGTCTCCGTTGGCGGTTAGGTAGTTTTGACTTAGCCCGATTATTGAGAGCTTTGTTATCTGTGCAAAGGATAGCAGTACCACCTCGATTAATCGGATACTGATATAGCCAAAAGCTAGTGCTTGGTTGTAGATTCTCAGGAAGGGGTAGAGCAAAATCGGTATGAAGACCAGCCCAATTACTCCGGCAAACTCGATTAAGACACCAGTCATCACAGTCAACCTGTTTGGGTACGTAATATCCAGGTAATTTGTAGCACCTATTATTGGACCGTAGAAGGCTTGCCCGATGAACAAGGTAGCTGTTGCGAGTATAAATAACAGTCCTACAAGCTTTGCTGTCCTTTTTTGGAGAACTAGATCTGCCATCTCAAATACCTCCTGTAACATCGGATAGGGGATTGATCCATCTCCATGCCGCCCAGACTATGTAGGCTGTGCAGACTACTTCGATGCTTCCGAAAAAGATGTAATACAGTCCTGGTCCGAAGCCTACGAACATTGACGCTGAAACGGTTATGGTGTGAAGCAACCCTATCAGGATGTTGAGCCATCTATTTGCTCTGTACTGCAGTGTCCTTGAGAGCAATGTCATAGCAATGGCTGTCTCCATCAAAACAGCGGCGCTGAGCAGGAATCCTTCTGTGATCTGCATTGTTCCCGCGTATCCTGAGATAAATGCTTGAAGAGTATCGGCTTTCATCAACCCGATTACGTCTGCGTACAGGTAGTTGAACATGGCAAATATCCAGAGAGAGGATAGTATTGCTTTAACAGGGTCAGTATAGTTGCCCTGTCTTGTTTCAGAACTTTTTATAGTGTTCATTTCTATTCGGGTCCAAAACAAGCCAAGGTTTCCTATTACTGTGACTTTCAATAAATGAAGAATTTTCAGCAAAGATGAATAAAGTCAACTATTCATCAATAAACACTAAACCAATAAAGAACTGAAAACTAGGCTCTTTAGATCACTATTGGTTCAGCCTTTTCCCAGTAATATAGATACAGGTCCTTGCACCAGCTAAGGAACCTCTGGTCTTTTCCGATGAAAGATGTGTAATCAGGCTTTCCGTCCAGAGAAGGCAGACTGCACATGGCTTCTTTTTCAGTCATCATGAGACGCAGATCTAATTTCGGTAAAACTCGCCATGAACCAAATATGTTCACGGTGTCTCCTCTATATTGAACTAGGTCCTCCGGGACGATTTGACGAAGTTTTACATCCTTCTCTAACCTTTCCTCGACAACCGGTATTACACTGGGGAGTCCGTAGCTGTAAGACATGACCCACATGTACTCATCAGCCTCCTGAAACATGTCATTCACATACGCAAGAACCCGGACAATGTCAGTGTTCAAATTAGCATAGGATAGGGCACCGATCCTATCAACAAAAGCATCAGGGAGCCCTAATACATCGTGCTCAAGAAAATACTCGTGATTGCCAGAGACAAAGCCAAGACCAGCTAGAAGCCGTACTGCAGCCCGCCCATATATGGTGGGTCCGAATGCTCCATCAGTGTCTTTTTCTATCAACTGGATATCGCTGAGCCGCTGTAGATGTCTCGATGCTTCTGATACAGTCATATCTAGGTTTTTTGATACCTGAGAAAGCTTGAGCCTCTCATCCAAAAGGCTCTTCATTATTCTCATCCTTTCGGTGCTCGAAAACTCAAAAAGCACATCACAGAGGTCGTCCATAGGGAGTTCTTAACAGGTTTCTATACAAAACATTTCGTATAGATCACAAAGTTTTCAGACTCCTCACTAGAACGATTTATGATAATAGGAATACCCATCGAGGGCAAGAGATGTAAACCAAGAATGGGGAAAAATAACAAATCAAATGTATCGTTCAGTCTTGAACTGCATTCCAGAAACCATATCAAACGTGTATCTCTACCAGATGGAACCGGGGACAGGTTAATGGTAGAAGGCAGTATAGGTAGTTTAACCGGTCTTGAAATGGTGGAGGATATTCTTCTAGAGATAATTGGAATCAATGGGAAGATGCGGATAGGGGTAACTCGTAGAGAACTGGAACATGTTTTGAACAAGAAAACCTGTGGCAAAGACGCAGAGATAGAAAAAATGGGGAATAAATAATGCAAAATCAAACAGGCCTAGTTATATTAATTGGTTAATTTTTATCGAAGTTTTTATCACGATTCTTGGATTAGCTACTGGTTTTAACCTATTATCCGATCCTTCGGGCCAATCTATAGGGTTGGATGTTCTTAAGGATAAGATTCCATTTCAAAATTTCACTCTTCTAGGACTATGGTTTATTGGACCTTATGGGATATTCCCCTTATTCCTAGCTTATGGTTTTTCAAAAGGTAGACTCTGGGTTTGGAAACCTGCAGTATTTCTGGGGGTAGTTGAGATTATCTGGGTTATTATTCAGATACCAATGGTGGGTAGGAGTTATTTGCAGTTGTTTATTGGATTAGTTGCGACAACGAGTTTATATCTACTTTATCATCCTTCAACTCAAGAATATCTCAAAGATTAATATGAATAGAATATTGAGCTTAAATCTGTGAGAAAATCCCTCCTCCCGCACCTATTCTAATAGAACCGATTGATGCCGTAACCGAATTTCTTGTTGTTTTTAGTCTTCTTGACTAGGGTGTCCAGTCGTTTTTGGAATTCTTCAGGTCTTTTTCTTGCATTGTCAACGTATGCGACTCTGATTCGTTTGTATGGTTCTGTGAATCCGTTGAAGTTGTTCCATGTTTCCTTGTCTTGCTGTAAGGAATTGAGGATATCTTCTGGGTATTGGTACTCTTCGTCGATGATGGTCTGGACTTGGTCAAGGATGTTTTCGAATATCTTTCCTTGCTGGGCCATCACCCGTAGTCTCTCCTTGTTGGGCTGGGAATACTCGCTTCCGTTCCTCCTTGGAGTGAACCTCTGAACAGTGTGATGTTCATCTAGTCTCTTTACGACGCTATCTATCCACCCGAAGCACAATGCTTCCTCAACAGTATCAGCGTAAGGGATTCTTTGTTTTCCACTTGATTTCTTCGGGAGAACCAGCCATATCTCAGTCTCCTTATCGTGGTTCTTCATAAGCCATTCACGCCACTGGCATCGGTCTTGGACATGTAACGTGTTCCCGATAGGTAGAGATGGCATTCACTCATTATGGTGGATGTTGTTTGATTAGTCTATTGATGCACCTCTTTATTTGTTAATATGCTTATATTCAGGTTTACGTTCAAGCCCTTCCTCCCGTACCTCATTCTATTTGGGTCTACTGGGGAGTATTTTGGGAAAAAATTCTCTGTGAGAAAACCTATGAAATATTGTGAGGTCTTTCGTTTATTCTACTTTTTCCCAGTAGTACTCGAAGAGGTCTTTGCACCACCCAACCGCCTTTCTATCGGTTGACGTGAACCCAAAATACTCAAACTCTCCACCCGGGTTTAAGAAGTTAAGAGTAGCCACTTCTTTCTCGTTCATTAAAAAAGTAATATCAAATTTTTTCTGGTATTTCTGCCGTAACGAGCCTCTGGTTTTGTGTTCAGCGATTTTGAGCCAAGTTTCCTTCGGGACGCTTTCACGTATCTCATCAGGCCATTCATAATCAATTGGCTCAATACCTCTTGCCTTGACCCCTCTGTCTAAAGCCTCAGCAACCAACAGGAGGGTTGATGACAACCCAAGTGGCTCACCGATGTACAGATAATACTCTTCAGCTTCCTTGAAGACCCTCTCGATGTTTCCAAAAACATCTAATAGCTGGGTTATGGGTTTGCATCCGTTTAGTTCACCGATTCTGGAGACAAATTTGTCAGGTAAATTTTCTAGGCTATGTTCGTAGAAATAGTCGCGGTTTATTGAGAGAAACTGGTATGACGGGATCAATCTCATTGCCTGAATTCCGTATGGTGAGATCTCGTATGATCCATCAGTGGTTCTGGTAACTAGTTTTGCGTCAACGAGCCTTGCTATGTTTCTGGATGTTTCCTGTGCTGTAAAGTTGAGCCGTTGGGATATGTGACTGAGTTTCAGGTTCTCTTTTCTAAGCTCATCTAATATCTTTAAACGGTCCTCGTTTGAGAGCTCAAATAATAGGTCACATAATCGCTCCATGGTGAATTCTGGTCCATCATTTTTCATCAAGGTATAAAAAAACACCGAGGCAACAAGAACAGTTAGACAATATTGTTTGACTATGATTTTTCATAGTTCTCCCTTCGGGTGTTTGATATTATTTTACAGTGTATCCTCGCTCGGTAAGCAAGATGAGAAAAGAAAACCGAATACTCGTAACATATCAGTCTCAGAGCGGAAACACGAAAAAAGTTGCACACGCAATCTATGAGGCCATCCCTGAGCCCAAAGAAATTAAACCAATCCAAGAGGCACAATCCCTCAAAGAATATGATTTAATCTTCATGGGGTTCCCGGTACATGGATCTGGACCCAACCCGAAAGCCAGAACCTATCTGGAAAACAATACAAAGAGTAAACAAATTGCCCTCTTCATAACCCACGCGGCTCCAGAGGACGCCCCCGAGATGCCGGAAAGCATTCAAAAGTTCTGCGACGCAGCAACCGAAGCTAATATCATTGATGTCTTCCACTGTCAAGGACAGCTTAGCAGCATAGTAAAGACGGTTATGAGGTTTGCACCTGATCCTCAGATACGGGAATGGGCTAAGACGGATAAAAGTAAGGGGCAGCCTGATGCTATAAGACTTGAAAAAGCCGCGTTTTTCGCGAAAAGAGTGTTGGGGAAACAGAATTATCTGGTTCATGGCAGTGAATGAGAGGCTTCGAGAATGATGTCTGGTAAAGATTTTATCAAGAAACACGCGGTTGCCATCTACTTTTTCCTAACTTTCGCGTTATCATGGGGGGTTATGAGTATGATGATCAGTCCCTATAGCTTCCCCCTGACATCAGAACAGTCTAACGCTGTGGGTCCTATGCTGTATGTGGGTATGCTTATTGGACCCAGTGTTTCGGGTCTGCTTATGATTGGTCTCTTGGATGGAAAAACTGGTTACAGGGAGTTATTTGGTAGACTAACCAATTGGCGAGTAGGCTTTCAATGGTATGCAGTGGCGATACTTGGCACCCCTATTCTGGCAACCATTGTGCTCCTTGTACTTTCACTGATTTCACCAGATTTTCTTCCAGCACTCCTCACTTCAGAGGATAAGGCAAACCTTCTCATGATGGGAGTCGGCGTCGGACTAATGGTAGGCATTTTCGAAGAGATCGGATGGACAGGTTTCTCGGTTCCACAACTAAGACGTCGATACAGTATCCAAAGAACAGGGTTAATCGTTGGTCTGATATGGGGAGCATGGCATTTTCCACCCTTCTGGGGCATAAACAGCTTTTCAGCTGGCTTACCCTTGGCTATTTTACTTGGACAGTTATTTGCATGGCTACCAGCTTATAGGACAGCCTTAGTGCTAGTGCATGATCAAACAAAGAGTCTACTAGTGACGATACTAATGCATGCTAGCTTGGTGTTCACTACCCTTACACTTCCCTCAATGGGGCTTTCAGGAGTGAGCCTTTTGATATGGCTATTTGCTTGGGGAACTGCGCTCTGGGTTTTGATGACCGCCATAAACCGAAGACTGGTAAATCACAACCACCAGATGCCAACATCAATTAAAATTTAGAAAAGAAGAGAGAGATTTTTTCATTAAATTGGTGGCTTGTGATAGTATACTAGTCTCGGATCATCGAAATCTCCCTTCAAAAGCACAGACGCGATAACAGTCACCTCTCCTCCAGCTTTCTCGATGAGTTTGCAGGCTGCTCTGACGCTGCCTCCTGTGGCGATGACGTCTTCTGTGATGCAGACTCGTTTGCCTTTGATGCGTTCTGCGTCGATGCCGTTAAGGACGAGGGTTTGTTCCCCGAAGCTGGTGATGCTTTCAACGGGCACCGTGATGGGTTCAAGCATGTATTTCTTCACTGATTTACGGACAACCACATAATAGGGAAAGCCTAGAAGATGGGCACATTCATGAGCCAAAGCAATACCCTTGGCTTCAAGGGCGACCAGCATATCGAACTTATCCAGTAAGCCCCGCTGTTTCATCTGATCCACAAGGAGTTTAGCGCATTTTGCGTTGAGTTCTACATCACCCAGCATTACGAATGACGCGATCTGGTGATCCGTACCAGAAAGAGTAACAAGAGGCAGTTCTCGCTCCAGATCAGGCGCCAGCTTCAGTAGAAATGTTTCTTTAACGAGCTTGGATTTCATGATTACTGATTCTAGTTGATTTCTTGTTCATAAAAACCTAATCTCATACCACGGATTAGAGATAGACCTGTTATGCTTCAATTATGATAAATAGATAAACGTAGAAAACTATCCCATGGGATTTACCACAAGACCTGTGATTCAAGGCACCAACGGAGTAGTATCATCAACACACTACCTCGCATCAGTCGAGGGACTCAGAGTACTTCAAGAAGGCGGAAACGTGTTTGACGCAGGCGCCGCAATGTGGTTCTGTCTGGGTCTACTGAAGCCACATCTAATTGGCGCCGCTGGTGAGTGCCCTATCCTGTTTTACCATGATGATAGGGTGGTTTCTGTTAATGGTCAGGGACCAGCACCTATGGCGGCGACCATAGACTGGTTCAAGGAACAGGGTTACCCCATGATCCCCGAGGATGGGTTTACCCCCGCCTGTGTACCCGGAGCATATGACGCGTGGTTAACTACGCTGGAAGAATATGGCTCTATGGGATTAGACAGGATACTTGATCCCGCCATTAGGATAGCCAGTAAGGGGTTCCCAATGTTCCCAACGTTAGCAGAGTTCCTCAAAAAACTGGAGCACCGGTTCAGCACAGAGTGGCCAACCACATCAAAGGTCTACCTACCAGAAGGCAGAGCCCCAGTGGTAGGAGAGATCATCAATAACCCTGACTGGGCGAGAACATTCAAAGAGATAAGAAAAGAGTACATAGAGGCAGCGAAGACAAGCAGGGAAGCTGGGTTTGATGCTGCCCGGAAGTATTTCTATGATGGCCCTGTGGCGGAGAAGATGATTGATTTCATGCAGAGCTTCAAATGCCGTGATGTCTACGGCAAGGAGAATCATGGTTTGCTATCCCTTGATGACCTCAGCGGCTACAGGGCAAGCTTCGAGGAATCAGTGCATGTTGACTATATGGGGCTTGATGTGCACAAGTGTGATACATGGACACAGGGACCAGTACTCCTTCAGCAGCTCAGAATACTGGAAAACTATGACCTTGAATCACTTGGACACAACACAGCAGAATATATCCACACATTGATGGAGGTAGCCAAACTAGCCTTCGCAGATAGAGAACACTACTACGCAGACCCAGCCTTTGAAGATGTACCTCTTGAATGGTTGTTGAGTCGAGAATACGCAAAACAACGATCAGAACAGATAACATCTGAAGCCTCTATGCTGCAGAGACCCGGTGGCGTAGAGCCGTTTATGCTAGAGGAAAGCGGAGCCAAGCCCTTCTTTGAGGGTGATACGGTTCACTTTGAAGCAGTAGACCAATACGGTAACATGATCTCAGCGACACCCAGCGGAGGATGGCTGAGAACAAGTCCCCTTATACCGGGTCTCGGGTTCCCCACAAGCACACGAGCCCAGTTCCTCCACCTTGACCCCGACCACGTAGAGGCATTGAAACCGGGAAAGAAGCCCAGCACAACACTGACACCAAGCCTAGTAACACAAGAAGGAAACCCATACATGGTGTTCGGCACACCGGGAGGAGACAAACAAGACCAGTGGACACTCCAGTTCTTCCTCAACTATGTTGTATTCGGCATGAATGTTCAGGAAGCACTTGACGCCCCCACAGCACATACCAGTCATTTCCCAGCTAGCTTCTGGCCACACCCAGTCAGACCCGGTGAGATAAGCATTGAGCCAAGGATACCTGAGAAAGTAGTAGCGGAGTTGAGTAGGCGTGGTCACAAGGTGAAGATTAGCAAGCCTTGGAGTCATGGACGTTGTCTGGCTATCAGGTATGATCCTGTGTCGGGTTTGATGTCTGGTGGAGCCTCTCCACGTACCGGGGAACCATATGCAATCGGCTGGTAGCATTGTTCTACTATGTTGAACACTTGTTCAACTTTTTTGTCGGTTTGTTCTGAAACATGGGATAATATCGTATCTGGTGTATTGTGGGTTTGACCAAATATGAATATGAGAAAAACTTTGATAGCTGCACTGGTGCTGAGCCTAGGAATCGCATCAGCGGTGATGTACACCAGCGCCATGCAGAACCAGAAAAACACGGACATTGAACAAATCGCGCTTAACTTACTGAAAAACGGAGCCACCTATAGCTTTGATGGTATCGAGGACTCGATAACCATATTGGATTATTATATGTTGGAGAGTTATCCTGTTCAGCATGTTTTTGTGATCAGCTTTGATACGGCACATGCGGGTTGGGGTGACCGTGAGGGCACATTCATCGCCCAAGTCATCACAAACCACGTAATCAAGAT
>Ga0272443_10004767_pt1 | contig 14467 bp, 18 predicted proteins | sample SSMAcet12_FD_193581 | JGI IMG/M metagenome (GOLD analysis project Ga0272443, IMG submission 193581) | Marine sediment archaeal communities from Little Sippewissett salt marsh, Falmouth, MA, United States - SSM-Acet-12 | ecosystem: Environmental > Aquatic > Marine > Wetlands > Sediment ...
GAGAATCCTCCTCCGGAGTATCCTCGCCTCGCCCGGCGCCGCGGGTATCAGGGAACGGTGATCCTCGATGTGCTGGTGGACAAAACCGGCGGCGTCAAACAGCTGAAAATCGAAGGATCGAGCGGTCACGGCTCCCTGGATCGGGCGGCGAAACAGGCGGTGAAACGATGGCGTTTTGCGCCCGGTCGCCGGGGCGACGAGCCGGTGGACATGTGGGTGAAGGTGCCGTTGCGGTATGAACTCAAATAAAATCGCTGCCGCCTTGGCGTCTTGCCGGTTCAATCGTTTTGAAATTCAGACGACAGAGGACAGAGGACAGACGACAGACCCAAAAAAACCTTCCGATGAGTCTTTCGAGCGGTTGCTGTCATCTGTCATCTGTCGTCTGTCATCTATTTTCTATTCTCCTTGCTGCCGAACACCTTCTTTAGCAGTTCGGTCACCCGGGCGGCAGGATCTTCCCGAATTTTTTTCTCTTCTTCGGCCAGCACCAGAAACAACCCGTCCAGGGCCTTTTCCGTGACGTAGCGGTCAAGATCGAACTGGAAGGATTCAGCCAGAAACGGAATGGCGTCCATTCGTGTTTCGATGTTCTGCCAGATGCGGGTGACGCCGACTTCGGCCATGGCATCGTGGGCGATCGGCATAAAGGCTGCCGTCAGACGATCTTCGGTATGCTCCTGGAAATAGAGGGTCGCCTCGTTGTCGGCACCTTCCAATATCCGGCGGGCATCGTCGATGCCCATTTGGAAAATGGCGTCGAAGAAAATTTCCCTGGCTTCGGGTGCGGCCGTTTCTGCGGCCCGGTTCATGCTCAGGACAAAGGCGTCGAGTTGATCGCCCAAACCGAAGCTGCGCATGAGTTCTTCAGTCTTTTTGATCTGCTGGGGCAGGGGGATTCGAATTTCCGGATTTCTGTAATACCCATCCAGGGACGACACCTGTGCCACTGCATTTCGGGTCCCGATCTCCAACGCCTCTTTTAGACCTTTTGCGATTTCGCTTTCCGACAGCTCGCCGGTCGGGAGCACCTCCTTTAGGCTTTTGAGCAGATCGCCCCACGGAGAATCGGCGCAAAACGCCGGTGAGGGTATCACCACTCCCGCCAACACCACCGCGCAAAGAACCCCCCTCACTGTCCGGAGGCGCCGGTCAACCCATCTACCCATCAGAATCCCTCCTCTGCTTGAACACCTGCTCCATGACCTCCAAGGCGAACCGCACGGAAACCGTCGCCGGGCCTCCGCCCATTTCCATGCCGACCTCCAAGGCTTCGAGCACTTCTTCGGCGGTGGCGCCGGATTTTGCCGCCTGCTCGATATGCCACTGCATGCATGATTCGCAGTCAATCACCACCGAGATCCCCACGGCGATGAGCTCCTTGTACTTCTTTGTCAGTGCGCCGTCGGCATAGGCCGCACGTTCCATCTCCAGAAACGCCCGGTAGGTCTTTGACTTCAGATCGAGCAGCCTTTTGTGCGCCTTTTTTCGCTTCAGGATAATCTCTTTGATTTTATCCATGGTGTCGTTCCTTTGACCGGGCAATTCATTGTGGGGCTTCGACAGAAGTTTCACCATTGATCAAACTGGCCGGTTGGGACTAAAAATTTCATATAAATTTCCTGCTGGAGAATCTTGAATCTTGAATTTGGAATTTTGAATCCCGGCCCTCACAGCGGCGCATAGCCCTGGGCCAAAAGGTTTTCCAGCGGCAAGAAACGAGGACGCGGAAGTTTTCCCCAGGAAAACCAATCCCAGGTCTCACATTTTTCCGGCTCCCGGACCTGCGCCTCTCCGGCCTCGTACATTGCGGTCACAAAAAGAGTGACATAATGCTTCGACTCGTTTTTGAAAAAGTCATTGGTAAAGGCGGCGTGTTCAATATTGCCGATCGACAGCCCGGTTTCTTCGAAAACCTCTCTTTTTGCGCAGTCTTCTATGGTTTCGAAAAGCTCCAGGTGTCCGCCCGGAAGGGCCCAAGTCCCCTGCCCATGGGCGCCTTTTCGTTTCCCGAGCAACACCCGCCCGTCTCGAAGGACGACGACCGCCACCCCCACCAACGGGCGTTTAGCCGCTCGGAGCTCCGATTCAACCATGAATACTCCTCAAAGGACACTGTATTGATGTGTGGGGAATTTAGAAAAAGACCAACGCCGAGTACGAAGTTCTGCCGGATGAGATGCACCTGCTGAAAAAAATTTTTTTCTTTTCCCAAGTTTCGCGGAACGCGAAACTTCTTATAAAATCGCTGATGCGGTTTTATGCGGAAGCAATTTTATCAGGAGTGCATCAAGCGGGAGATTTTCATGATGTGCTCGTTCATCAGGTCGAGCCGCTTGATCAGGATCTCGATGAAATAGTTTTTGATCTTGTCCCGGATGTGGGGCTCGACCTTTTCGAAGAAATCATCGTCCATCCGGACCACGGTCACGTCGTCGTTGGCCACCACATCGCTGGTTCTCGGCTTCCGGGTGAAAAAGGACATCTCCCCGAAAAGCTCTCCGGGACCGAGCTTTGACAGGCGGATCTTGATGTTGTTGGCGGTCCGGGTGATCAGCACCGTCCCTTTGACCAGGAGAAACAACGACGGCTGGCCTTCACCGACCTCCAAAATCACATCCCCTTTATGAAATTCCTCCAACGAATGCCCGATGCCCGAAAAGGCCTCAAGCTCCTCGTCGGTGAAGAATTCGAACATCGGCAGGCCGGCGATCAATTCCTTGAAACTCATTTCCCCTCCTTCACGGATTCGGGCGAAACGATCCCCCGGTTGGCAATCCGGCTGTTTTCAACGATTTTTCCATTCCGGGGTCTTTTTGTCGAGGAACGCCCGAATGCCGATCTGGGCGTCTTCAGCCAGGTTGTTCAACGCAATGGTCCGGACACCGTAAGCCAGCGCTTTTTCATCCTCCATGTCGACCTGGTCGTAGAAAGCCTGCTTGCCGATTCCCAGAACCAGGAAGCTTGCCTCGGAAATCTCCCGGGCCAGGGACTCGGTTTCAGACGCCAGATCCTCATAGGGGACGACCCGGTTGATCAAGCCCATGGATTTCGCCTCTAGAGCCGGGACATATCGGCCCGTCATGAGCATCTCCATGGCGGCCTTTCTTCCGACAGCCCGGGTCAAGGCGACCATCGGCGTCGTGCAAAAAAGACCGATCTTCACACCCGGGGCGGCAAACCGCGCGCCGGTTTCCGCCACCGCCAGGTCGCACCAGGCGACCAGTTGGCAGCCGGCAGCGGTGGCAACCCCCTGCACCTGCGCGATCACCGGCTGGGGTATGCGGCGGATGGCCATCATCATCCGGCCGCACCGCTCGAAAATCGACCGGTACTCCTGCATATCGCATCCGACCATTTCCGAAAGGTCGTGGCCGGCGCAGAAGTGGTTGCCTGCCGCACGAAGGACAACGACCTTCAAGGCCTCATTTTCACCGATGCAAGCCAAGGCTTCGCTCAGTTCAGCGACCATCTTCTTGGAAAGGGAATTGATTTTTTTCGGCTGGTTCAGGGTCAGATAGCCGATCGGCCCGTCGGTAGAAAAGAGGATTTCCTGGTAAGGCATCGGGTACCCCTATAGGATAGGATAGAACGATCGAAGCTTTTCCCCCGCGGCTGCTTTACGGCGTCATATCATCCATCGGTTCCAGGCGCAACTGCGAGCCGCACCGCGTCTTTGAAGCGATATCAACAGTCCTGACCAATCATCGATCCGAGTCCCGCAGAATTCGGCCCATGGTGGAGGCATCCACATTTCCGCCGCTGACGATCACGCCGACCCGGCCCGACGGCTTGACAGCCCCGGAAAGAAGGGCGGCAAGGCCCAGGGCCCCCGAAGGCTCGGCCACCAGCTTCATCCGGAAGAAAAAGAACTTCACGGCCTCGACGATCGCCTCCTCGGAGACAGTCTGCATGTCGTAGACCAGCTGTCGGATCAGCGGAAACGTGAGCTGTCCCAGGCAAGCGGTGCGGCAGCCGTCGGCCAGGGTCTGTGGGTTGTCGACGCGGCACAGCCGGCCTGTCCGAAAGGATCGGGTGGCGTCGTCGGCCAGCGCCGGCTCGATGCCGACGACCCGGCATCCGTCGAACAGCCCCCGGGCGGCCACCGCGCTTCCGCTGAGCAGGCCGCCGCCGCCGCAAGGGGCCAGGAGCCAGTCCATGGGACCGGCCTGCTCGAAAAGCTCGAGGGCGGCCGTCCCCTGTCCCGCGATGACCTCCGGATGGTCGAAAGGCGGTATCAGAAGATAGTTTTCATCCTCGGCCATCTGGCGTGCGATTTTCTCCCGGCTTGTCTTCAACGGGTCGTAGTCGACGACGCGGGCGCCGTATCCCTCGGTGGCGGCGCGTTTGATTGCGGGCGCATTGTCGGGCATCACCACCAAGGTGCGCAGCCCCAGCATCCGGCCGACGAGGGCAACGGCTTGACCGTGGTTGCCGGAAGAAAACGTCAACACCGTTTTTTTGCTCGGCTCCGGCGCAAGGGCGGCGATGGCATTGTATGCCCCCCGAAACTTGAAGGCGCCGATCCGTTGAAAATTTTCGCATTTAAAAAAGACTTCGGCGCCCACCATCCGGTTCAAGGTCCGGGAGGTGAGCACGGGGGTGACATGGGCCTTTCCTTTGAGCCGGTCGGCGGCTTGCTGAATCTTTTCCAGGTTCATGATTCCGGATTGTTGGAACGCCGCAGCCGGTCGGCCATGATCTTCATGACCGTGAGCGAGAACCGGGGCGACTGTTCAACCAGATGGAGAAAAAAGGCCTCGTCGATGGGAAGAAGACGGCATTCGGTTTTTGCCAATGCCGTGGCGCTCCGTTTTCTGGTTCCCAGCAGCGCCATCTCTCCCACGATTCCACTCGCCTCGACCGTTTCGACCACCTTTTCTCCCACCAGGACGTCGACAGTTCCTGAGGCGACCACGTACATTTTGTCTCCGCTCTGGCCTGCCTGAAAAACAATTTCGCCCTCTGGAAAAATTTCGAGCTCGGATTCGTACTCAAACGGGTCCATCAACGATGTCCTTTGGCTCCGCGAGGTTGAAAGTCTTGGACCGGATTCCGGCACCGGGCGGTTGCGGTCACGACAACGCAGCAGCGATCTTTTCTCCGGTCTTGCCGATCCGGACCATGTCTCCTGGCACCAGCTTCCAGGAGGTCATGGTCAGCTCAGGATCGCCTTCTTTTTGCGGAATCAGATGGAAATGATAGTGCATGACGAGTTGATTGACCGCCCGGCCGTTGAGCTGCAGGCAGGCGATGCCCGCCGGATTGAGCGCCGTCCGGATCGCTTCTGCCAGCTTTTTGGCCGCTTCGGCCACTGCCGCCATGTCTTCTGCGGCCATCTCCCAGATGTTTTCTGCATGGACCTTGGGAATGATCAGGGTATGGCCGTCACGGATCGGATTGATGTCTTCGAAGGCAAAAACCCGGTCGTCTTCATATACCTTCACGCTCGGAATTTCTCCTTTGATGATCTTGCAAAAAATGCAATCGTCCATCGTGCGTCTCCTTTTCCCGGGTCACTTTCCAAGATGGCTTCGTGTTTTTCAGCCCTTTTTCCTTTTATTCGCTCGGCCCGTGTTTGTCAAAGCCCAGGTTCATCGGCAGACCCGGTCCCGGATTTTCCTCGCTTCGCAGATCGGCTTCAGAACAGGCGGACGTTCGTCTTCGATGATGGAGGGCAGAGATAAACGAATTTGCCGTTAATGGACGCAGCACATCGGCGGCAAAGACCCTGACCGCAGGCACTGCTTCGAAAGAGCCGATGCTTCCGTCCATTTGCCCCTGGATGTAATCAAGAAGGTCCATCGCCGAAAACCCCGATCCGCAGTCCGGCACGACGCTTTCGGAGCCTTTTAAGATTTCATCAACTTCGAGCTTTGTACTTTCAGGTGCCCTCCCCGCAGAGCCTCCGGCGCAGGTGCTCGCTTAAAAAGAGGATCGATTCGATGTCCAGATGCACCGTCACGGTTTCGTCAAAGAGAAGTTTGGCCCGGGCGCCGATCTCCTCGCTCGGCTCGGCATCCCAGAAAAGAAGCAGCAGCGGAAGCCGGGGCAGCGCGTCAAACCGGAGCGCAACGTCCGCCTCCGGAAAGTCGCCTCCCGCCTCGGTGCCGCCGAATGCCTTTCCGGCGGATGCCAGCTCTTCTTTCCGGCCGGAAAACTGTTTGCAAATCGGCTCTTCGACATGGGCCCGCATCGATTTAACCTTCGAGATCGTGTTCGGAAGCTCTTCGAAACTCTTCCAGATCCCGGCAGGGGCAGCGCTGCCTCCCTGGGCGATATGGTTGAAAAGAAAGGTCTGCTCCCAACGGTCCAGTTCACCGCCGTCTCGGGTCGTGATTCCGTCGGATCGCACATGGACCGCGCCGTCGAAATACGGCAGCTCCAGCAGCAGCTGCCCGCCTTCGCGCTTGAGTTCACCGCCGATTCTTCCCGGCAGATCTTCCAGGCGCATCGAGGCGGCGCGCTGCCGGGCCCACTTGAGCGCTTCTGCGGCCGGATCCTTTTTCACCCATTTTCCGGCCGCATGCTGGGCATCGAGTTCGGGCTGATAGCGCGCCACCACTTCCGGGCTCAGATGCGGGCAGCTGCCAAGAGGAAGCTTTTCCGAAACCACCATGCTGGCAAAGGCCAGGCAGGTGGGAAAACCGCAGTCCCCGCAATTGGTCCGGGGAAGTACTTTCCGGTACAGATCAACGACGGAAAGTGCCATAGAAACTCTCCTGGTTTTGTCATTCAAACTTGATGAAATCGTAAAAAGAACCCGAAACCTTCGTCGGGCTTTATTTGAATTTCATAAATATCAGAAAACACAAGAAATCACCTTGTCGGAATGCGCCCGGTGACGAGGTTCAGCCTCAATCCACCGTGAACCAAAGGCCGGCTCCGATGCGGAAACGGGATTCGGTCAAGCAGCGCCGGCGGAGCCACCAAAGCGGCTCTCCACCCCTTGAAAAAGCGCTTCAGGTGCTCGAGCACCCGTGCCATATCTGCGCCCCCGGTTCTCGGGTCCAGGCGGCGGCCGTAAGGCGGGTTGAGCACCACCAGGCCGGACTCCGGTAGGATTTTCCCTGGACGAAGGTCGAAGAAGTCCCCGGCAAACAGGGTTACATAGCGTTGAAGATCATGGGCGTTCAGGCAGCCGCGCAGCTTCGCAATCGAGTCCAGATCGCGGTCGCCTGCAAAGATATGGACCTGCTCCGGTACCACGATCCGCTCTTTTGCCTTTTTCCGAAGGTGGCGCCACTGCGGCAGCCGGAAAGACGGCCACGCTTCGAAGTCAAACCGCCGGTACCAGCCAGGCGGGATCCTTCCGGCCATCAGCGCCGCTTCCAGGGAAAACGTGCCGCTGCCGCACATGGGGTCCACCAGCGGCTTGGAGGGATCGAACCCCGCCCACATCAGGACCGCCGCGGCCAGGGTCTCTCTGAGAGGCGCTGTCGCAGGGTGGGTTTTGATTCCCCGCCGATGGAGCAGGTCGCCGCTGCTGTCCACCGAAATTAGAAACCGGTCGTTTTCTCCCCGGACAAAGACGGAAGCAAGACAGGGCGTCTGGTCAGCGGTGTCCCGGGGCGAGGGGGATTTTAGGGAATGTCGAATCTGCTCTTCGGCCCTTCGGGCGACGGCTTCGCTGTGGTAAAGCCGGCAGCGCCGGGTGCTGACCCGGACCTGGACCGCCGCCTCTCGGGGAAGAAAAAGTTCCCAGTCCACCGAGGACAGGCGGCGTTGAAACTGGCGGAAATTTTCCGCCGGAAATTCAGTGATCCGCATCAGAATCCGGTTGGCGGTGCGAAGGTGCAAGTTGGCACGATACAGATCCGTGAGCTTGCCGGAAAAAGTCACCCCGCCGGGCACAACGGCGGCATCCGCCGCCGACACCGGCGGCGTCAGAAGCTCCCGGCGGCACAACGGTTCGATGCCGGGACCGGTGGCCGCAAAAAAATCGTGGACAGGGGCAGCGACCCGCCGTCTGATGCGCCGCGCTGAAGGAGCAGCGTCTTTTGGATCAACGCCGGGGTCCATGTCCGCTCCGGGCCCGGATCAGGGCTGGGGTCTTTTCGTCGATTTCATGGCGAAGCTGAAGAACGACAATCGATCCGATGACCAGCACCGCCCCGAAAAGCTGCAACGGTGCCAGAATTTCATGCAGAAACACCCAGGAGATCACACCGGCGGTGATCGGTTCTAAGGTGGCGGTAATGCTGGCTCGGGTAGACCGAATGCGGCTGACCCCTTCCAGGTAGAGACCGAAGGGAAATAATGTCCCCATGATCCCGATGTAGAAAATTCCCGCCCATTGAATCGGCGAATAGCCGTGAAACAGACCTTTCATCGGGGAGTAGGCGACATTCCAACCAATAGCGCCGAAGCCCAGCGCGTACGCCAGCACCGTCCAGGGATTGTAGCGGCGCATGCCGTGCTCCCCATGGATGGAATACCACGTGAAGGCCACGGCAGACAGGACGCCGCTGGCGATGCCGACCCGGTTCATGGACAGCAGCTCCAGGCTGTAACCGCCCACGATGAGGTAGCATCCGGCAAACGAGCCGAAAAGGGCCGCCAATGTCCAACCGGCAAGGCGATCGCCGAAAAATATCACGGCGTGGACGGCGATCAGGCCGGGCGCCATATACTGGAGCAGGATGGCCGCGGCCACCTGGATCTTGCTGATGGTGAAAAGATAGGTGAACTGCAGCGCCGCCAGCCCGAAGGTCCCTAAAAGGGCAAAGTAAACGATGTCGGACCGGTCGATTTTGAGCAGAGAACGGTCCCGGATCAGCAGCCAGAGAAAGAGAGTGCCTGCTGCGATGGTCATCCGAAGCTGCACCAGCTGAAATGGGGTCACGCCGCTTTGGAAAAGGAATTTGGCCGCGGGCCCTGAAATGCCCCATAACACGGCGGCCAGGATCGCGAACAGGTAGCCTTTGTAGACGTCGGTGCCGGTTGCCATCGGGTTTCCTTCCGCAGGGTTCGGCGCCCGGGTCCCGGTCGCCGTGGGGGCAATCCATACCAGTGAACCGCCGCTTTGTACAGCCAATCTGAAAATTGACACCGCCGCGCTTTTCGCGTAGGTGTGAAGCGACTCGAACATTTTCACGGGAAGGAGGAACATGATCAACAAGGCGATACTCATTGGAAACCTGGGAAAGGATCCTGAGATCCGCTATACCCAAAGCGGCTTGCCTGTAGCAAACTTTCCAATTGCCACCTCCGAAAAATGGAAGGATAAAAACACCGGCGAGATGCAGGAGCGTACCGAGTGGCACCAGATCGTCGCCTTTGGAAAGCTGGGTGAAATATGCGGCGAGTATCTATCCAAAGGCAGGCAGGTGTATATCGAAGGGCGCATCCAAACCCGCTCCTGGGAAAAAGACGGCGTCACCCGATACTCCACGGAAATTATCGCCACCGACATGAAGATGCTGGGACCGAAGGGATCCACCGGTGGCGGCGGGTATCGAGACCAAAAACCCTCCGGCGATTACCCGGAGCCGTCCTACCAGGAGCCGGCGGACGACGACATCCCCTTCTGATGAAAAAGACGTCACCATCATTACGCCCGAAGGGACTTGATTCCGGCGCCTCCAGGTTCAGAAACAACAACGGGAGGATTCCCGGCGGAATCCTCCCGCTGCTCGCTGATACGATGTATTCTTGAGCGGCCGGACCGGGCTAGGATTTCTTTTCCGGCTCTTCTTCTTCGATCTTCTTGGTCTCTTTGGCCTCTTCGTTTTCCACCTCGCTGGTGGCCTTCTTGAAATTCTTGATTCCCTTGCCGATCCCTGCACCGATCTCCGGGAGCTTGCCGGCCCCGAAAATGATCAGGATGATCACCAGGATGATAATGAGTTCCGGCATTCCGATTCCAAACATACAGCCCTCCTATCCCTCGGGAGTGGTCGGTTTAAGCTCTTTGATGAGTTCCAGAAACTCCCGGGACCGCACATATTGATCCATCGAATTTTGATACTCGATCCACTTGCCCCACGTCTGAAGCCATTGATCGTTTTGCCAGTAATGGTCCGGGTTGCCCCGTCCTTTGAGCCGTTCGATATATTCCATGTAGTCTTCTGCGCAGTTATCGCAGAACCGGTATGGAATCCGCAGATGGGAAAACCGCCGGTCCGGATGATTTTCCGGACCCACCGGAACGCCGCACTTGAGGCATTTGGTGCTGCAGTGCGTACAGTTGAGCATCCGGCGCACCGCATCGAACTTGCGCTTCCGCTCCTGGCCCTTTACCCGGTCTTCTGCCTCTTGGCGGCGGTTGTCAAACGAGATGATCTCTGCCATCGATACCCTTGCTGTCGGATGTCATCGGGGCTGCAGAGGCCCCTTTCAATGGGGGCCATAGCACAGCGCAAAATGTTTATCATCGGCCTCGGAGGCTGTCAATTGCTTACCATCGTTGTCCGGCTTCCCTGGTTGCCATTTGTCCATCGGATGGTTAGAATTTTGTTTTATGACTTCGTCTCCAGGTGCGGCGAAATGGAAGATTTGATGGCGGTATACGCTGTCTGAACGCCTTAGCCCGAATATTTTATGAAATCTTTTCTTCGAAGATACATCTTCCAAGCCAATGGACGCCTCAGGGGAGTGAAATATCCGGGTTAGGACACCTTACAACCGTGACACTGTTTGAGAGGTGACTGATGACATCCCCCTTTATCCCTGGCTGCCTGGCGGTTCTGATCGGCAGCCTTCCTTTGGAGGACCACCAAGAGGCGCTCGATCTCGTCCTTCGCCGAACGCCCGACATTCCACTTTGGGTCCAGCTTCCGTGCCGAAAGCAGGAAGGGATGATCTCCCAGTTTCTGCCGGGGATGCCCGGTCTGACAGGGGAGCCCGGCGACGAAGTGGTTCGCACCGATGCAGCGGATTTCGACGATCAACTGCTCGGCTTTTACGAAGAATACATGGCCGTGGTCGACGAACAGCAGGATCTGATACAGTCACGGTTTGCCATGGACCAGGCGGTCGCCGAAGGATTCTTCCTTTTTCTGGAGACGGTTTCGGCGCTGGCCCACCCCCCGGCCGCGGTCAAAGGCCAGATCACCGGGCCGATCACCTTGACCACCGCCGTCAAGGACCAGAACGGGGCGGCCATATACTATGACGAGCGGCTCCGTGACGCAGCCGTCAAGCTGCTGGCCCAACGGGCGCGCTGGCAGGTGCGCAAGCTGTCGGCGTTGGGAAAACCGGTCATCTTATTTCTCGACGAACCGGCCCTTGCCGGTTTCGGCACCTCGGAATTTACCAGCATGTCCCGGCCGGATGTACTCTCCTGCCTGGAGGAGGTGATCGACGCGGTCCGGTCCGAAGGGGGGATCGCCGGCATCCATGTCTGCGCCAATACAGACTGGTCCCTGGTGCTGGGCACCTCCATCGGCATCGTCAACTTTGACGCGTTTTCCTATTTCGACCGGTTCGTCCTGTATGCGGAAGACCTGCTTCGGTTTGTCGATTCGGGGGGCATCGTCGCCTGGGGCATCGTACCGACCTCACGGGCCGAGGACATCGATGAACAGACCGTGGATTCTCTTTTATCGAGGTGGCAGGATCAGATCGAGAAAACCGCCGCCCTCGGCGTGGACCGTGAGCGTCTCCTCCGCCAATCGCTCATCACCCCGAGCTGCGGCACAGGGGCGATCGACCGGGCCCACGCCGAACGGGTGCTGGAGTTGACCGCGTCTTTGTCGGAGAAAATCCGAAACAGCAGATGACCGTACGCGGTCATTGGCTGTAAGCAAAGAAAGTATTTGGGAACATAAAGACCAGGAGTTTAGATCCACAGAGGCTCGATCCGAGGCAGCCGGGAGATTCGGATTGCAATCCAATGGGGAGGTTTGTTTCATGACGGAAAACGGGAAAAACCAATTCACTGGCGCCCGCCGATACGTCCTTGACGAAGAGCTGGCCCACATCGTCAACATATCCATGGCCCTGGAGATGCCGCTTTTGCTCAAGGGCGAGCCGGGCACCGGCAAGACGATGCTGGCCCATGCCATTGCCGAAAACCTGCAAATGCCCTTGATCGTTTTGAACGTCAAATCGAGCATGAAGCTGATCGAAGCCCTCTATCAGTATGACACGCTGACCCGGCTCAATGACAGCCGTTTCGGCGACTCCACGCGGGACATCAGCAATATCGAAGAGTACATCAAGATGGGCAAAATCGGCCAAGCCTTCGTGGCCGGACATCGTACCGTGCTGCTCATCGACGAAATCGACAAGGCCGACACCGATTTTCAAGACGACATGCTCGACGTCCTGGATCAGATGGAGTTTGACATCATCGAAATCGACAAAACGGTCCGGGCGCGGCACCGGCCGGTCATCATCATCACCTCCAATGCCAAAAAGGACCTGTCGGATCCGTTTTTGGGCCGGTGCAACTTCCACCATATCGCCTTTCCGGATCCGAAGATGATGCGAAAGATCATCGGCGTCCATTTTCCGGACATCGATGCAGACCTGCTGGCCAATGCGGTGAACACCTTCTATCGGCTGCGGGAAATCGACGCCGTTGAAAAAAAGCCCGCCACCCGGGAGTTGATCAACTGGATTCGCGCCCTCAAGGCGGACCCGGATTTTCGACCCAAAAACCTGGAAAAGGGCGAAATCCCCTACCTGGGGGTGCTGTTCAAAAAGAGCCAGGACTATGAAAAAGCCAACACGGCCGTGAATCGCCGCAGGTTGTTTTGATTCAGTTGGCCAGTTTGGCCAGTTCCCAGTTGTGCCAGTTGGAAAGAAGAGCGGCAGGTTTTTTCCAAAAACTATTACCGAGAAAACGGCATCAAACCGACCCAACTGGCTGACTGGCGAAACTGGCCAAACTGGCACAACTGGCCAAACTGGCACAACTGCCTCAACTGGCAACTGGCTTAACTAGCTAAACTGGCCAAACTGAAATGTTCATCCAATTCTTCTACAAGCTGCGGGACGTGGGCATTCCGGTCAGTCCGACCAACTTTCTGACGCTGCAAAAGGCGTTGAGCATGGGGCTGGTCAACTCCCTGGAAGATTTCTATACATCGGCCCGGGCAGTCCTGGTGAAAAGCGAGCGCTACTTCGACCTGTATGACCGCGTCTTTGCCCACCATTTCGAAGGGGCGGATCTGCCCGATCCGGAAGGCTTCGACCTGGACGAGTTTGCCCGGGCGCTGCTTTCCCAGTGGCTGCAGGCACCGGAGGAAATGGCCAGGATTCTGGGCGTCGATGCCGAAAAGCTCAAAAACCTGACCCCCGAAGAGCTGATCGATTACTTCAAGGAGCGGCTCAAGGAGCAGGACGGTGAGCACCACGGCGGAAACCGGTGGATCGGCACGGGCGGCACCTCGCCGGTGGGCCATTCCGGGTACCATCCCGGCGGAATGCGGGTCGGCGGCATCTCCCGGAACAAGTCCGCAGTCAAGGTTGCCATGGACCGTCGGTACAAGGACTACTCCCGCACCGGGCCCTTGACCGAATCGCTCATCGGAGAGGCCCTCAAGCGGCTGCGCAACCTGCGGCCCACCGGGCCCAAGGACCGGCTCAACGTCGAGGAAACGATCTATCAGACAATGAAAAACGCCGGTGAAATCGAAATCGTCTTCGATCGAAGCTTAAAAGACCGGCTCAAGGTGATCCTGGCCATCGACAACGGCGGGTATTCCATGGACCCCTATATTCCGGTGGTCCAGACCCTGTTCGACTACGCGCGTGCCCAGTTCAAGGACATCAAAACCTACTTTTTCCACAACACCATATACGATCAGCTCTGGGAGGATCCGTCCCGGTATCGCAAGCCGAAGAAACTGGACGAAATGGTGCGCCTCGACCCGGAAACCCGTTGGATCATTGTCGGAGACGCCTCCATGGCGCCCTACGAGCTGATGGCCACAGACGGCTCCATCCACCTGGAAGAACGGAGCGGAAAGCCGAGCATCGACCGGCTGCAGTTTCTGGCAGCGACCTTTCCCCACGCGGTATGGCTCAACCCGGTGCCAAACCGGATGTGGGACTATACCCGGACCATCGCCATCATCCGGCAAATCTTTCCGATGTTCGAATTGACCCTCGACGGCCTGGAGGGAGCGGTGACGCAGCTGATGAGCAAATAAATGCGCTGCGCGCATTTATCAGCGGCGGCTTCGCCGCCGGGATAAGGGTGAAAAGAAAGACGGGGGGCAGCCTCGCCGTCCCGGCGGTAGGCGGCGGAGGACTCGCCGGTGGGTAACGGCTGGAAGGCTGGGAGGCTGGGAAGCTGGAAGGCAGAAAACCGCACATCTAACCGGTAGCATTTACTGCGGTTTTTCTACCGCCTTGTTGCCGTTCTTCGGAGACGGGACACGTATTTTTTACCCATTTCCTCTGTTTTTCCGCCTCCTGGCATCCCAGCATCCCAGCCTCCCCGCGGAGCGGCGTTCTTCCGATCAGATCATTTTCGGACTGCAAAGCTTCTTCAGGTCCCAGGCTTTGATCTTGA
>Ga0272443_10004768_pt1 | contig 14467 bp, 14 predicted proteins | sample SSMAcet12_FD_193581 | JGI IMG/M metagenome (GOLD analysis project Ga0272443, IMG submission 193581) | Marine sediment archaeal communities from Little Sippewissett salt marsh, Falmouth, MA, United States - SSM-Acet-12 | ecosystem: Environmental > Aquatic > Marine > Wetlands > Sediment ...
GGAGTGCGTGCCGGGCTCGGCTGCTGAAAAGCGACCGAGCCCGGCTTTTTGATGAGGGCGGGGCGAGCCCGTCGGGCTGCAAAACCGGCGGGAGCTCGGTTTTGTTATGGTTTTTTCACTCCGAGACGGCGGCGCCGCGTTCCACCTTATCCGACCGACGCGCGCTTCATCTCGAGCAGGTAGCTCCGGCAGCGGGGATCGCGGCGCAGCCTTTCCACCGCGTAATGCAGCCGCGACTTGACTGTGCCCACCGGCACGCCCAGGGCCGCGGCGATTTCTTCGAGGCTCAGGCCGTCCACGAAGCGCATCAGGACGATGCACCGCTGGAACCCGGGCAGGCCCGCGACCACGGCCGCCAGCGCCTCGCGCCGCATGAACGTGTCATCGTCCCGTTGTGCAGCCGGTACGCTCGCCGCTCGCTCGACAATCCGGCGCCGGCCGTTGCGGCGGTGAATGTCCGCGGCCAGGCTTCGCACGATCGGGAACAAGAGCGAACTGAGCCGGCCGGACAAGCTCAGGTCCGGCATTTTCTCCAGGAGGCACTGGAAGGTGTCCTGGAAAACGTCGAGCGCGTCGTCGGAGTTGTCCGTGAAACGCTCCGCCCAGGCGGCCACGAGGTTACGGTAGCGGGCGTAGAGCGCATCGAATGCGGCCGGATCGCCGCACTGCGAGGCCAAGAGCAGGGCTGCATCACTTCTCGGATCGCTTGAACGAGGCACGGGGACGACTCGCAACGTGGGACGGGGCCTCCTTCGCCCGTCCCCTTACCTAGCAAGGTTGCCGGTCCCTGTCGCAGACAACCGTGCCATCAGTGCGGCTCAGAGAGCGCTATTTCGCTCAGGAGGGCCTGCCGGAGCAGGTTTGGGCATCGTTACTTTTTCCAGGTGCCGTCCGGCCGCGCCGACTGATACAATCCCTGGAAAGTGCCGGCTGGGCGGGACGAAGGAGTGGGTTACCTGGGCAAGAGGTTTGACAAGAAAGGGCAAGGGATGAAGGCGATTCGCGTTCACGCGTTCGGCGGGCCGGAGGTGCTGATGGTCGAGGAAGTGCCCGACCTTCGGCCGGGTCCCGGCCAGGTGCTCGTGCAGGTCTATGCGGCCGGCGTCAACCCCGTCGATACGTATATCCGCGCGGGCTGGTACCCGATCAAGCCGGCGCTGCCCTACACGCCCGGTATCGATGCGGCCGGCGTCGTCCGCGCGGTCGGCGACGGTGTCGCGGACGTGCCCGTCGGGCAGCGCGTCTATGCGGCCGGCACGCTGACCGGTGCCTATGCCCAGCAGGCCCTCTGCGAAGCAGCACAGGTCAGTCCTCTTCCGGACCGTTATACTTTCGAGCAGGGCGCCGGTTTGTACACCGTCTACGCGACAGCCTACCGGGCGCTTTTTCACCGGGCGGCCGCCCGACCCGACGAAATGCTCCTGGTTCACGGAGCCAGCGGCGGTGTGGGCATCGCCGCGATCCAGTGGGCCCGCGCTGCGGGAATGCGCATCATCGCCACAGCCGGCAGCGAAAAAGGGCGCCGTCTTGTCGCCCAGCAGGGTGCCCACCACGTTCTGGACCACCACGAACCGGCCCACTTCGAGCAGGCCCTTGCCCTGACCGCGCGCCGCGGCGTTGACGTGATTCTCGAGATGCTCGCGAACGTGAACCTCGGTCGTGACCTGCCCATCCTTGCGCTGGGCGGACGCGTCGTGGTCGTCGGCAGCCGCGGCCCGGTCGAGATCGACCCCCGTACCACGATGGCCAGCGACACGTCCATCCTGGGCATGAGCCTCAAAAACGCACCGCCCCGGGATCTGGCCGCCATCCGGGCGGCGATCAACGCCGGCCTGGCCCGAGGGACGTTGGACCCGGTCGTCGGCCGCGAGTATCGGCTCGAACAGGCAGATAAGGCTCATCGCGACGTGATCGAGGGCAAGTCCTTCGGCAAAATCATCCTCGTGCCCTGAGCACGTGCAGATGGCGAACCAGCTCTTGACAACTGGGTAATACGAAGTAATAATTCGGTTGTGGGCGGTGCCTGCGGACCGGGGCACGCGAGATGGGGGAATTGCATGGGTACGGAAAAAGATACGATCGTGACGTTCAAGGCGGACGCCTCGCTCATCGAGGCGCTCCGGGCGGTGCCGAACCGGTCGGCCTTTATCCGGTCGGCCCTGTTGGAGGCGCTGGCCAACACCTGCCCGCTCTGCCATGGCACCGGGATGCTCACGCCCAAGCAGAAGCGGCACTGGCAGCAATTCGCGGCTGACCATGCTGTCGCCGAGTGCGACGAGTGCCATGCGTTTTATCTCGTCTGCCAGCGCGGCGAGCAGGAAGCGTCGAGCCATCCGTAGCGTCTCGACGATGATCGCCTTTCCACACGAAAGGAAGCGTGAACGATGGCATTCCGTTCTCCGGCCCGTTACCTTCTGGCACCGGTTCTGGCGATGTCGTCGGTCGGTCTGCTTTCGTGCGGTCGGCAGGAGTCAGCCGCACCGGATACTTCGGGACAGCTTCGGGTATTCGTCAGCATCCCTCCTCAAAAATACTTCGTGGAGCGCATCGGTGGCGAGCATGTCGACGTTCACGTGCTCGTCGGGCCTGGCCAGTCGCCGCACACCTTCGAGCCGACTGCCCGGCAGGTGGTCGAGTTGTCGGAGGCGGACGTCTATTTTCGGGTCGGCGTGCCGTTTGAGCGGCAGTTGGCTGACAAAATCGAGGCCGCCCTGGCGGACCTGACGGTCGTCGATACGAGCGAGGGCATCGAGTTCCGTTCGGTGCAGGCTACCTCGGTCGAATCCATCGAGCCGGACCCCGGCCGTCACGTCCACGGGCCGGAATGCGACCATGATCCGGACGGAGCGCTGGACGCGCACACCTGGCTGAGCCCCCGGCTGGCCCTGGTCCATGCGCGGAACATCCGCGATGCCCTGTCCCGGCTCGATCGGGACCACAGTGAGATTTACGCGCGCAACTTCGAGCAGCTCGAAGCGGATCTCAGGGAAGTGGATCGGGAAATCGCCAACGCACTCGCCCCGCTGGCGGGCCGGGAACTCTTCGTTTTTCACCCGGCATTCGGATATTTTGCCGAAGCGTACGGCCTCAAGCAGGTGGCTATCGAGATGGGCGGCCGGCAGCCGACTGCCCGGCACCTCGATAAACTGATCGCCCGCGCCCGGCAGGCCGGCGTGCGCGTCGTCTTCGTGCAGCCGCAGTTCAGCAAGCAGGGGGCCGAGGCGGTCGCGCGGGCCATCGGCGGGGCCGTCATCCCGCTCGATCCGCTGGCTGAGGATTACGTCGCGAACCTCCGCCATGTGGCTGACGCGATCCGCGATGCGCTTGGGACGTCCTCCGAGGACCAGGAGTCTTCACCGTGACCGATGCACCGCCGGCCATCCTGTGCCGAAACGTCTCGTTCAGCTACGGCGGACCGCCCGTACTGGAGAACGTCGATCTGACCCTGCCGCCGCGCGACCTGGTCTGCGTGATCGGGCCCAACGGCGGCGGCAAGACGACGCTGCTCAAGCTCATCCTCGGCCTCATCACGCCGCAGGCCGGCGAGGTTCGCGTTCTCGGCGGTCCGCCCGAGCAGGCCCGGCCGCGGATCGGCTACATGCCCCAGTACGTTCATCTCGACGACCAGTTTCCTGTCAGTGCATTGGATGTGGTGCTGATGGGGCGGCTGGGCAAGTCGCCGCGTATCGGGCCCTATCGGCGAACGGATCGGATCACCGCGCGCCGCTGCCTGGCGGAAGTCGGCGTGCTTCAGGTCGCCCACCAGCCGTTCGCGGCTCTGTCGGGCGGTCAGCGGCGGCGCGTTCTCATCGCCCGTGCGCTGGCATGCGAGCCGGAGATCCTGCTGCTCGATGAGCCAACGGCCGGCCTCGACCCGGCCGCCCAGGAAGACCTCCATGCGACCCTCCGCGAGCTGAACCGCCGTCTTACCGTCATCATGGTTTCGCACGATATCGGGTTCGTCTCGCTCTATTTCGAGACGGTCGTCTGCGTCCACGGCCGCGTGCACACGCACCCCAGCAGCGAGCTGACAGGCCGGCAGGTGGCCGACATGTATGGCCGGGAGGTCCGGCTCGTCCATTCCGATGCCGACCGCACCAAGGCGGGCCAGTCTGAGGGAGAGGCGCACCCATGAGCGAATTCTTCACGGCCCTGTCGCAAAGCCCCCTGCTACAGAACGCCCTGTTGGCCGGTCTGATCGCCAGCATCGCCTGCGGGCTGGTCGGCAGTTACGTCGTCACGCGGCGCATCAGCTACATCGCCGGCGGCGTGGCGCACTGCACGCTCGGCGGGATGGGGGCGGCACGCTACCTCCAAGTCGTCCACGGCCTGCACTGGCTCTCCCCGCTTCACGGGGCGATCGCCGCGGCCCTGGCGGCCGCCCTGATCATCGGCTGGGTCTCATTGAGAGGCCGGCAGCGGGAGGACACCGTCATCAGCGCGCTGTGGGCGATCGGGATGGCTGCCGGCGTGCTGTTCATCGCCCGCACGCCCGGCTACTACGAGGACCTGATGAGCTACCTGTTCGGCAACATCCTGCTCGTCTCGCGGTCGAACCTCGTGCTCATCGGCGTGCTCGATCTGCTCGTGGTGGTCGTCGGTTTGCTGTTCTACAACCGGTTCCTGGCCGTCTGCTTCGACGAGGAGTTCGCGCGGCTGCGCGGTGTGTCGGTCGAGTTCTATTATCTGCTGCTGCTGGCGATAACGGCCCTGACCGTCGTCGTGCTCACGACGGTCGTCGGACTGGTTCTCGTGATCGCGCTGTTGACGCTGCCGGCCGCCATCGCCGGCCATTTCGTGCAGCGGCTCTGGCAGATGATGCTCCTGGCGGCGGTGATCAGCGCTCTGCTGACGACGGCGGGTCTGGCTATCAGCTACACGCCCGAGCTGCCGGCCGGGGCCACGACGATCGTGCTGGCCGGCGCGCTCTATCTCGTGACCGTCGGGGTGGTGCGATGGCGGCGCGGGGCCGCTTCGAGTTGAGTGCCGCGGCCGCTACAGAAGCGTCCCGGGCATACACTCCAAGCAGTCTACCTGTCCACTCTGAACTTTGGCAGAACAACGCACACATTGGTTGACAGCGGTTGGTCCATGGGGTATTGCCGAACGCAAGGGATGACGAAGCAGAACTTTCCACAAAAGTGAGGTCGATCATGGAAAAACGGATGTCGCGACGGAGTTTTTCGGCCGGTCTGCTGGCTGCGGGCGCGATGGCGCTGCGCGGCTCGACCGCGCGGGCGTCGCAGGGAGCGCAGCGCGGCGCGAACGAACGGATCAATGTAGCCGTCCTCGGCTGCCGCAACCGCGGCTGGCAGGTGGCAGGGGGACTGCTGGCGACGGGCGGTTGCCGGATCGTCTCTTTGTGCGACCCGGATCGGGCCATGATCGACGTGGCCGTCAAGCAGCTCGGCGACTCGCTCGAGCAGGCGCCGGCGCTCGAAAAGGACTTCCGCCGCGTTCTGGACGACCCCACGGTCGACGCCATCGTCGTGGCCAGCCCGGACCACTGGCACGCCCTCCAGACGCTGCACAGCCTTCAGGCGGGCAAGCACGTCTTCCTCGAAAAGCCGGCCAGCTACTGCATCGACGAGGGCAAGGCGATGGTGCGAGGAGCGGCCCGCCACCCGAAGCTCACGCTCTGCGTCGGCACTCAGCACCGCAGCGGGACGCACTTCCGCGAGGCCCGGCAGTTCATCGCCGAGGGCGGCCTGGGCAAGGTGGGCTTCGCCCGTGCGTGGATGTCCCACAACCGCCCGGTCATACCGGTCATCCCCGACTCCGACCCGCCGGCCAGCCTCGACTATGATCTCTGGCTCGGCCCGGCGCCCTGGCGGCCCTACAACACCAACAAGGTGCACTATAACTGGCACTTCATGCGGGATACCGGTACGAATGACACGGGCAACTGGGGCGCCCATTGGCTCGACACCGTGCGGATGCTGCTGGACCTCGGTTTGCCGACGGCCGTCTCGGGCACAGGCGGGATTCGTATCGTCCACGATGCCAAGGAATGGCACGACACGCAGACCACGCTGTTCCACTACCCGGACCTGACCGTTCTCTGGGAGATGCGGCTCTGGACGCGCTTCGGCGTGCAGGGGATGGGCGGCGGCGTCGAGATCGGGGGCGAAAAGGGCAGCCTCGTCGCCAACCGCAGCGGCTGGACCTTTCACCCCAAAGAAGGCGAACCCGTCCGGCACCCGCACGGGCCGATGGGCGAGCTGCATTTCCAGAACTTTGTCGATTGTGTTCGCGGACAGGCCGACCCGGCCGCCCCGATCCAGGAAGGCCACCGCAGTGCGACGCTCTGCCACATGGCCAACATCGTCAGCGACCTTCAGCGTACGTTGCGCTTCGACACGGAGGCCGAGCGTTTTATCGACGACCCCCAGGCCAACGAACGGCTTGGCCGGCCTGAGTACCGGGCGCCCTGGGCGCTGCCGGCCTGATGTGTGGCCGTATCACTGCGTGGGTGGGACGGCTCACGCGGCGGGGATGAGTTCCCGAAGCATGCGCATGGTGTTCAGGGTTTCGGCGGTTCCGGCCAGGGGATGGGGTATTTCTCGAACAGCGCGAGACTTTCCTCGACGCGCGCGCGGTAGCGGCGCTCGATGTACTGCTGCGTGGTGGCGGTCATTTCGACCGCGCCGGTGGTGATCTTCAGGGCCCGGCCATCGCGGTCCACGAAGGTCTCGTCAAAGGGTGGCAGCGAACCTTCGCTGCCGCGGAGACGCACCGCGGTGCGGACCTGGCCCTCGATGACGACCTGTGCCCCGCCTGTGACCTCGACGGTCTGAAGGCTCAGACCGCGGCGGTCGCTGTCGTAGGCCGAGAACGCGTAGAGCTCGGGTTTGTCCAGGTCGATCAGGCGCGGCAGCAGGGCGAAGAAGGCCGGCCCCGCGAAGCTGGGTTCGAGCTGGAGGACTCTTTCCTGCATCCTGGTCGCGTTGAACTTCGGCGAGTAGGCGACAAGAAGCTTGTCGCCCTGGCGCAAGCCCGTTTCTGCTCCGACCGAGACGGTGTGCTCGGATCCGTTGGCTGCACGCGTCAGAACGCGGATGCGGTTGTCCCACTTGCTGAAGATCAGCGAGTCGGCCACGAACATGGACCGGGCCGTGTGCGTCACGGAGCCGTCCGGGTTGAACAGCCAGGCGATCTCCTGAACGGCGGCGCCATGTCGGTCGGCCAGGGTGGTTTCGGCCTGCTGGACGTGAACGAAGCCTGTCTCCGTCCCGTCGCGGACGACGCGGAAGTAAGCCTCCACCGGCTCATCGAGCCCGAGCCCCTGCGGTTGGCCGGCGATCGAAAGCAGCAGGTTCGCGCCGCGCTGGAGGGCTTCGTCGATCATCTGTTGCATCTGCTCGGACCGCAGGAGTTCGAAGCTGGCGACGATTTTGTCGAACGCCTGACTGGCCGACCGCTGGTCAGCCGTCGGGCAGAGCATGATGAGCGAGTAGTACGCCTGGTCGCCTGTGGGGATGGCTGCCTGTTGGCGGAGCCATCTCGTATCCTCGGTGGAATCCTCCGAGGTCAGGAGCGCCTCGAAGCGGACGATGGGGCGGTCCCCGACACGTTCGACGTCGGCGCGTTGTTCGGTCATCTGCGGGTCGATCGTTCTGAGCCGGTCTCGGATGGTGCCGATCGCCGCGTTCGGGTCGAACGGGCGGTCAATCTGGGAAAGGCGGACAGCCAGCGACCAGACGTACTGCTCCTGAACGAAACGGACCAATTCCGTCTCGTTCGGCCCGGTCGCCCGTTTCTCGCGGACGATCGTCGCCCCGGCTGGGTAGACGAGCGAAAAGGCGAAGCTCCGATCCACGTAAGGCTCCGCCAGCTCGCCCTTGGCTGCTTCGTTCGGCTGGGCGCGCAGTGCGGCAGGCCACGCCGCCACAAGCACGGCAACCAGCAGGCCGGCCAGCAGGTTCCCGGCCGGAATTTTGCGAGGTCGCTCCAGAATCATCACGGTACAAACCCCTCCAGCAAGGCCATCCGGGGGCGTTCGCGCAGCGCGCCCATTCCCCCGAAGGCAGACTTTTCGATCTCGTCGATCCTCTGTTGCCAGAGCAGGTTGCCGAAATTGATGCTCCACAGTCGGCTATCCGCATCGAAGTAGAGGTCGATGGGCGAAGGATCATAGTCCCTCAGGACGCGAACGAGCCAGCCGGTGCGATCCTTGTCGCCGCCCGGCAGAGGCGCTTCGCCGAGCGGCAGCGCCAGCCAGCTGTACGGATCCTCGACAAACGTGTCGGTCGTGGTGAACACGGCCGGTTGCACCTCGTCCTCGACCGCCAGGGTGCCCAGCACTTCGATCAGGACAGGCTCGCAGCCGTAGCTGCTGTCGATCGTTACCTCCCAGCGGATCGGCGGACGGTCGCCGAGCACCAGTTCTCGACGGAGTACATTCGTTTCCGGTGGATGAATCTGCGTGTACAGGACTTCCGGCTGGCCGGGGTGCTTCCATTCGTGCCTGTAACCGTGCGCCTGCGTGTCCTCCCGGATCCTCCAGTGCTCCTGCATGGTCGTCTGGAGGGCGGACAGCGGGCTGGGCGAGAGGTACATGACGCTGATCGTCCACCACGGTTGCCCGTCATCGCCGGTCCGCATTTCGTAGGCGCGCACTTCGTGCCGGATGGGCAGGCCCGGCCCGTGGATCACGTAGCGCTGCCCTTCGGTAATCCGATCGCGCCAGCGGGTGGTGAGACCCGCGCGGGCGAGACGCTCGAGGTGTTGGCGGCCCTGCTCCAGGGCACGTTCGAGGTCGAGTGTTTCCGCGTAGCCGGTTACGCGGCTATTGGCGACGATCGAGGCGGAGACGCGCTCGAGGCTTTCCCATCCGTCCGGTTCGGGCCGACCGACCAGGAGAAGCGCGGTTTGGGCGTCGATCTGTGCGGACCAGATCAGCAGGTGGGGTTCGGAAGGGTCTGTCGAGGGGACATCCAGCCGCGCGGTGGCTCGATCCCCGACCGTGTACGTCTGTACCTTCGCGGGCAGGTCGAACTGCTGGCGGGCGCTTCGGGCGTGGTCGGTGACGAGCTGCTCGATCGTGCGCGCTCCAACCAGCGGAACCCGCCCGACCTTGAGGTGCCAGCCCTGCGCACGGAGGCCGCCCTGCAACAGGAGGGGGGCGGGAGCGGCGGCAAGCGGTGTTTTCGGCAGGAAGAGCCGGGCATCGGCCGGCGGTTCGAGCACGATGGCACTCTCGCGCAGGGCGATCTCGGGCGTGTCGACGGCCATGAGATCCAACAGTTCGAGGTGGCCGGCCACGTTGGCCAGAAGGGCGAGGTCTTCTTCGAGCGGGTAGTGCGGCAGGGTCAGCAGGACGCCGACAATCTGCCCGTCCGGGGCGATGGCCGTCCGTACGAGAACGTGCAAGCGGCTTTGGTCAGGCTGGGTCGGTGCGAAGGCAGCTGCCCATGCCGGCAAGGGGCCTATCGTTGCCCAGCCCGCCTTCAGGGGCGTGTCGGTGCCCAGCAACCAGCCCGTCTTCAGCGGTGAGCCGGCGCTCAGCAATTTGGCGATCAATTGGGCGATCTGGCGGCCGGTCTGAGCGGCGTCGGCCCAGACGGTGCCGTTCGGACGGGGGGTGCTGCGAAACAGAATGAGCTGTTCGGCCTGGCTTCGGGGTGACTGGAGTTCGAGCACGACGCCTGGGATCCGTTCCAGCCGGCCGCGAACCGTCTCCCATCCGACCGGCAAACGCACCTTCAGTCGGGCATCGGGCAGAACCTGGGCGTGATCTTCCAGGGGCACGCGTCGGCCTTGTGCCTTGGCAGCTGTCAGCCAGGCGGCCAGTGCCAGGCACAGGGCCAGCAGCACGCCGCTGGCCAATGCCGCTCGCCCCCGAGGCGCGGGGCGCTGTTGTGTGACCACGCGATACATGAGGCGGGCATCTTAGGACGGTCGCCGGGGGTTTGCAAACCGTGTGCTCGTATGAGCTTATCGAAGCGTCGAGGCTGCTATTGACGGGTTGGAGCCGATCCCGTACAGTTGCCTTGATCGCCCTCCGTACGGCGGCGCAACATGCCGGCGACGGCCCGGGGGAAGGGTCTGTCCGCCGGAACGGCCGCCAGACGCGCAGTTTACGATACCAGTCGCTTGAACAAAGGGAGGACGGCCAGTGCGGTTTACCGTGACGGGACGGCATATCGAAGTGACGGACGCGATGAAGGAATATGCGGAAAAGAAGTCCGAGAAGCTGATCCGCTATTTCGATCGCATCGACGAAATCGAGCTCGTGGCCGACCACGAGGCCGTTAAAGTCCGGGTCGAGATGATGGTTCACACCGACCACCGGGATACCTTCGTGGGCCGTGTGGACGCGGACGACTATTATGAGGCGGTCGATTTGGTGATCGACAAGCTCGAGCGCCAGGTGACCAAGCACAAGGAAAAGCTGCGGAATCGGAAACATCCGGGCTGATCGTCGGTGAACCGCGTTGCAGAAAGCGGCGGCTTGCGGGCGCGCGTGCATCCACGTGTGGCGCAAAGGGGCCGGGCGGAGCGGATGGACGGGGTCGTGGCGAAAGGGTAGCGCGTTATGAAGCTTTCCGACTTCATCGTGACAGAGGCGGTGATTCCCGAGTTGCAGGCGACGGATCGGAACGGCGTGATTCGCGAACTTGTCGCCGCGCTGGCTGGTCCGATCGGGCTGGCTGAGGAGGAGGCGGGCGCGGTAACCAAGGCCGTCATTCAACGGGAGAACCAGGGCAGTACGGGTTTCGGTAAGGGCGTGGCCGTCCCGCACGTCAAACACGCGTCCGTTCCGAAGATCACGGCGACGATTGGCCGATCGAGCACGGGCGTGGACTTCGCCGCCCTCGACCGCGCGCCCGTCTACATCGTCGTCCTGCTGCTGAGTCCGCCGGACAACCCGGACCAACATCTGGCGTCGATGGAAAACATCTTTCGCCACCTCCAGCGCGACAACTTTCGACGGTTTCTTCGGCAGGCATCGACAAAAGCGGAGATCATCGAACTGATCAAGGAGGCGGATGAGTATTCCGGCGCCTGATGAATGGGGCTGGTGATCGGGGGCCGCGGCCGGACGGACGCCATCGAGAACCCGAGCAGTCGAGGCTTGCCAATAACGTGTCATCCGGGGATTCATCAAAGGACCGATCCACGGTTCAGAACCTGTCCGCCGAAGTGTCCTGCATGGTTGCCATCGCCAACGAGCAGGGTCTTCACGCGCGCCCTGTGATGCGGTTTGTGGACATGGCCAGCCGCTTCCAGGCCCGTGTTTTGGTTCAACGGGAAGACCGTCTCGTTGACGGCAAGAACCCGATGGAGATGATGCTTCTGGAGGCGGTCAAGGGGACGATGCTGGAGATCCGGGCCTGCGGCGAGGACGCGCAGAAAGCGGTGGATGCGTTGGCGGAGCTCGTTCGGAGCGGTTTCGGTGAGAGCTAGGCGCCCAGGCGATAAGAGGGGGCAACCCGGCCCGGAGCGCGCGTTCTGCGGTTCGCTTGAGAGTCTGTCGTTATGGCGGCGTGATGGAAATCAAAAAAGGCATACCTGTTTCCCCCGGCGTGGCGATCGCCACGGTTGTGATGCTCGACGCGGAGGAGTTTCAGATCCCGTACGAGCGTATCAGCGCGCGCCAGGTTGACGGGGAGCTCGAGCGCCTCGAAGAAGGCTTCCGCTCTTCGCTGGCCGAAGTGGAGACATTGCGAGACAACACGACGGTCCAGCTCGGGCCGGACGTCGCCTCGATCTTCGACTTTCACCACGGTGTGCTCAGCCAGCGCCAGCTTCGCGAACAGGTCGCCCAGCTCATCCGCGAGCGCTATTACAACGCCGCCTTCGCCACGCGCGAGGTGATGCGGCGGTACCAGCAGCGCTTCCTGCAGATGGAAGACGACCTGCTGCGCGAACGCGTTCGGGACATCCGCGACATCGAACGCCGGCTCCTCCGCCACTTGTGTGGCACCCCAGGCCAGAGCGTGCTCGATCTGCCTGAAACCTCGATCCTCGTGGCGCACGACCTGACGCCCTCGCAGACGGCCAACCTCGGTCAGACCGGCGTGCTGGGCGTGGCGATGGACGGGGGCGGACTGGCCTCCCATACAGCCATCGTCGTGCGATCGATGGGCATTCCCGGCGTGATGGGCCTCAAGGATATCTCCCGGGCCGCCGCGGCCGGCGACACCCTCATTCTCGACGGGACCAAGGGGCTGGCGATCATCCGACCCGACGAGGACATGCTCGAACAGTACCGGGCCGAAGTGCTGCGGATGCGGGCCCTGGCCTCGGGACTCATCGAGCTGCGGGACAAGCCGGCCATCACGCAGGACGAGGTGCCCGTCGTGCTGATGGCCAACATCGAGTTTCCGCCCGAGGCCCGGACAGCCCTGGAGAAAGGGGCGGCCGGCATCGGGCTGTACCGCACCGAGTTCCTCTACCTGCGCAGCGAGCAGGAACCGACCGAGATGGAGCACTACGAGGCTTACCGCTCGGTCGTCGAGGCGCTGGGGGATCGGCCCGTGACCATCCGCACGCTCGACCTCGGGGCCGACAAGTACGCCCGGTCGCACGCGCGGGAGCCCGAGCGCAATCCGTTTCTGGGGCTGCGGTCGATCCGCTACTGCCTTCAGAACATGGATATGTTCAAGACCCAGCTCCGGGCGATCCTGCGGGCCTCGGCGCTGGGGGACGTGCAGATCATGTTTCCGCTCATCTCCGGTCTCATGGAGCTGCGCCAGTCGAAGATGGCCCTGCGCGACGCCATGGAGGACCTCGAAGAGGCGGGCATCCCGTTCCGTCGCGACATTCCCATCGGGATCATGGTCGAGACCCCGGCGGCCGCCATCCAGATCCGCGAACTGCTTCGGGAGGTCGATTTCGTCAGCATCGGGACCAACGACCTGATCCAGTACACGGTGGCGGTGGACCGGGGCAACGAGCGGGTCGCCTCGCTCTACACGGCCTCGCATCCGGCCATCCTGCATACGCTTCGCGACATTATCCGCAAGGCGCGCAAGGCGGGGGTCCCCTGCAGCTTGTGTGGTGAAATGGCCGGCGAGCCGATGTATGCTCTGTTCCTTCTGGGGGTCGGCTTGCGTAATTATTCGATGGCGCCGGCCGACATTCCCGAGATCAAGAAGGTGATCCGTTCGACGACGATCCAGCGGGCCGAGCGTATCGCCAAGCGTGTGTTGAGCTTCGAGACGGACCGCCAGGTGAACAACTACCTGCGGGACGAAATCCGTAAGATCGCGCCCGAGACAGTCTGAGAGGGCGGCGGGGAAAGTCCGTCCCGGGGGGCGCGAAAATGAAACGACGAAAAAGCGCGTGTGCGGTTTCCGGTGCCGGCGGTACTGGAGGCGCACGTACGATCAATGGTCCATCCGCCGGATGCGGATGGGCGGGATAACGGTAAACGTTACAGGAAACTACAGGAGTAAGTTGCGGTACAAGGTAGCCATTCGCTTTGCGATCACGGGCGACCTGCGGTTCATTTCGCATCACGACACGATGCGCCTCTTCGAACGGGCGCTGGCACGCGCACGGCTTCCCGTGGCGTTTTCGGCCGGCTTCAACCCGCGGCCGAGACTTGCCTTGCCGTTGCCGCGGTCCGTGGGCATGGCCGCTCAGGACGATCTGCTGGTGATCCAGCTCACCGATCGGGTGGCGCCCGAGCAGGTAACGGGCAGGCTCGCCGAGCAGTTGCCGGAGGGGCTTCGGCTCTCTGATGCGTGGGAACTGCCGCCGGGCGGGTCGGTCCAGCCGGACCGGGCCGTCTACGAGGTGGAGTTGCCGTCCGAGTCGAGGGATGCGGTAGCCGCGGCGGCTGCGCGGTTCCGTGCGGCTGACCAATGGCCCATCCATCGTGAGGGTGTCCCCGGCCGAAAACGTCGGGAGGGCGGTAAGACCGTCGATCTGCGGGCGTACGTGTGTGAGGCTTCGGTGGCAGGCAACGTTTTGAGCTGGACCGTGCGGGTGACCGCACAGGGGTCGGCCCGGCCTGTCGAGGTGCTGTCGGCCCTGGGTCTGGAACCGGCGGCCTGGCGGCACCGCGTCCGTCGCACGCACGTTGACTGGCACATCGGCGGGGCCGCCCCGGCGGCGCCGGCCAATGGGTGCCAAAATGGCGCCGACGGGCCCCGGCCGAGTCGCACCGTCCGCGATGAGTGCTAGCAAACCTTCCGCGCGGAAGCGTACCGCTGCTTTGCTCCGGAAAGGCGCAAGCAGAGACTCATGACAGAAAATTTGGACAGTTCCGACAAGAATCCAGAAACAACCAAGACGGCCCCTTCTTCCGACAGGGAGTCGACGACGGCGTCCCCGGCCGACAAGAAGTCAGCGGCCTCGTCGCGCCGGCGCCGGCGCCGCCGCCCCTCGAAAAGCGCCGCATCAAAAGACGGCGCAGCCCAGGCTGGTACGAAGGGCGGCGAGGCTGTGGCGGCCGAGAGTTCGGACAGCGGCGACCCGGCCGGTCAAACGCGCCGTGACGCGACCTCTGCGCCGC
>Ga0272443_10004769_pt1 | contig 14463 bp, 11 predicted proteins | sample SSMAcet12_FD_193581 | JGI IMG/M metagenome (GOLD analysis project Ga0272443, IMG submission 193581) | Marine sediment archaeal communities from Little Sippewissett salt marsh, Falmouth, MA, United States - SSM-Acet-12 | ecosystem: Environmental > Aquatic > Marine > Wetlands > Sediment ...
CCTAAATGAGGTCGCAATGGGCCTTGGCCTTGAAAATGTCGAGTACGAGCCAGAACAATTTCCTGGATTGGTTTACAGAATCAAGGACCCGAAGGTTGCTATGTTGCTCTTTGGATCGGGAAAAATTGTTTGTACCGGTGCCCGTCAAACCGAAGATGTTTCAAAGGCAGTCAAAAAACTTTCTGAAGAACTAGGTTCCCTTGATTTGCTCAGACGTTAAAAAAATAAAGAATTTATCAGAAAAAATGCGTTTCGTACTAAAAATAAATAGAAAACTTTTTATATTAATTAACAATTGTTAATATCATGGGGTCTAGTCCGGAAGTTTTTATATGAACTTTAGGATTCTTTTTTCATATCTACTTCCTCCCTCAACAACTAGACCCCAACATTATTCTTATTAAAACTAATATGAGAAAGACAATATGTATTCAAAAGATTTTTTAATGAGTTCTGTTTATATGATGTTTCCAACAATAACTAAATAATATGGTAGGGAGTGCTAAATGATCAAAAAGGTCGCTTTAATCATAATATTAGTAAGCATATTTAGTCCGTTCTTAAATCAACCAGCATATTCAGCATCCAATCCCGGAGAACTATACCAAGGGGAAGCATCAATAATATACAGAAACGTAACTGTCTATGCGCCAGCAGTTGCAAGTTCTGGATCGGGCTATGTAGGTGTGCTTTCAACAATCACTGTAACAATACAGAACAATGGTTCTGGCAGGGTCTTTGTTGATACATTACCTTTAACCCAAGTTGACATGCAAGGTTCTGCGAGATTAGCAGTAAAGGTTGCAAGTGCACTTGTCAGAAATGCTGCAAACTCTGACATTGATCCATCCACATATGATTATTTCTTTGTTGTAAGAACTGACTCGCCAATTATTGGTGGTCCGTCAGCAGGAGCCATAATGACTGTTGCAACAATATCACTTTTGCAAGGTTGGGAGATGTCCAATAAAACTGTGATGACAGGGATGATTAATCCAGATGGAAGCATTGGACCAATTGGTGGAATCCCACAGAAAATCGATGCAGCCAACTCAGTTGGAGCAACTCATTTCCTGATACCGGAAGGACAGGGGAGATATACGGAATATGTACAAACCATTGAGAGAATAAATGGATGGGATAGGATTGTTACAACACCAGTTACAAGAAAGATATCTGAATATGCAGAGCAATACAACATGGCAGTAACAGAAGTTGCAGATATTAATGAGGCATTGGAAAATTTCACAGGTTATAGGTTCTTTTTCAACGAAACTGAGGGCAAGATTACCACTGAAGATTACATAAACTCAATGAAGCCTCTTGCCACATCGCTTCTAAATGATGCAAGACAAGCATTTAACAATGCAACTTCAAACCTTGAGAATACAACAATTCCAAATTATCCTTATACAATAAGGGCAACTGTAAATGACAGGTATGCTGTTGCAGAGGTAAGATTAAATGAATCTGAAGAATGGTTCAATAAAGGGCTATACTATACAAGCACCAGCAAATCATTTAATACTCTTATTCTAAGTAGATTTATAACATATTCATGTGAGTTCTTTAACTCAGAAGATGATCAATTCTTTGATGATCTGCTAACTGAAGTTCAAAACAAATACAATGAGGCAAATGAACTGGCTCAAAATTCAGAAATTACAGGTTTTATATCCCTGCAATCAGTTGGGGCTGCACAAAGAAGGGCATCTGAGGCGAAAAGAACCCTTGAAGCAGCAATTAATTCATATGAAAATAGAAATCCATTCAGTTTTGATACCATGGATTTTCTATATAATCTTGCATTTGTTTTTGAACGATGTAACAGTATTAGTTGGTGGTTAAAGATCGGATGTTGTTTCAACGAGACAGGTAATTTAGATAAAGAAACAGTTGAAAACCTTGCACTTGAGTATTTAGAAGAAGCTGAACAATCAAGATTTTATTCAAGTATAATTTTAAATGAAATCGGCTCCACTGCTGGAGGGCAATCACTTTCTTACTTGAGCTATGCAGAGGATATATTAACTCATGCAAGGGACAATCTTGATAAAGACCTGCCCGCTGCCGCAATATTTGATTCATTAGAAGCAACAGTTAGAGCGAATCTAGCCATAGAGATCTTAGGCGCTGAACCAATTGATAAAATCGACCTTGCAAGAGAATCTGCAAGCAATAAAATCACCAATAGTAGGAATATTGGAATTGAACCTGTCCTTGCTGTTAGTTACTATGAATATGGTGAGAGCCTATATGAGGAGTCAGATTTTGAAAATGCTCTTCTTTACTTTAAATTAGGTGGAATGATAGCAGGTTCAATAGGACTTACAAATGCTACATCTGGAACTGCCTCATCAAGATATGTGGGAGCTGTTAAGATATCTGCAGTCGCTAGTAATAGCTGGTTAAATGAAAATATTGATGTTATAATATCAATATGTGTGATATCGGTAATTGGCGGAATAGGAATAGGTCTTATTATAGGTAGCATTTCATATAAAAGAGATAATAACAAAGTTAAGAATCAAAAAACCAAGAGGAAAGACTTCATTGATAATGAGATGCCTAGAAGTATCCAGGATTACTACAAAAAAAAGAATAAGTAAGATTCTTCAGTTATATATATCATTCCCTGACTATCTGATGAAATAAAATATGTTTTTAAATTAATTTCTGTTATAAAACCATGGCAGGCGAAATATGATAGCAGATAAATTAAATGAATTAGGTGAATTTGCTGAAGATTTGGAAAAGGAAGACCCGCTTGATCTGTTAAACTTTTATTTTAGTAAAAAAATTGGAGAACTTGAAGATATTCCAGATTATCAGATAAAAATTCGAGATGATTTTGGTAAAGAATTACATAAAATAATTCAAAATTATGATTCAAAGAATCTATTATCAACACAGATATCATATCAACTATTGATTGTTTTAGTTGATTTTATTAAAAAATCAATGGTAGAGGAAAAGGCAAATTTTTTAGGTGTAGAAAAGACACTTTTTAAACAGCAAATGAAGTTATTGTTCAAGGGAAAATGGAAATAAATTTTTTAAAATTAATAAGCGTTTTTATTTATATATTGGTGAGTTATAGTTATAAAAAAAACTAAAAACACTGCATCTTTACAGATATTAAAATGAAAATCTCTGGAGATCTTGCCAAGGAAAAGGTTGTCGTAAAAAAGCCCAAGGATGTTGGGCGTCTTTTCAACAAGAGTCATTTTGGCAATATGAAAAAAAATGGTCACCTAGAAATAAATCTACTTGAAGCTGTTTTTTTAAAGGGAGAAGGAAAGATAAATATATACGAACAAAAAAAATCCCTGGATTTCCATGATCTTGTTACACTTGCGGATAAGAACTATAAAGATTTTGATAAAAAATATCTAATCTTCAAAGACTTAAGGTCTAGAGGCCATGCAATTAGTTTAAGCAAGAATAAGAAATTCACCTTTGAGGATTTCAAAAAACAGTTTATTGTTTCTACATTTTCAGAGAAAGACACATTCGACATCGATGAAATTATTAGTCTTATTAATACTGTTAACCAAGAAAACCAAGAGCTTTGGTTTGCCCTTGTGGATGAAGAGGGAGATATAACATATTACAAGGTTTCATTGGTTGATCTAATTGGAAAAAACAAAGAGCACTCATACACAAAATCCAAGGGGTTTTTATTGGAAAACAGGGTAATTATATTTGATAGAAAAACCTCAAAGGAGCTATTTGAAAAGGAGTTTTTCGGAAAGCCATTTGCAGATGGTCTGCAACTATCAATTGTTGAAGCCTTGTTCTTATTTGATAAAGGTTATCTAGAAATCATATCTGAAGACGATAAAATAATATCGAGGGACAAACTAGAGGATTTACAGCCAGATATAAACCTTAGATCAGTTGTCTTCCACGGCCTGAAAAAAAGAGGTTTGATAGTTAAAACCGGATTTAAATTCGGAACCCATTTCAGAGCCTATTCAAAAAAGCCTGATCAGACACATGCAGAATACCTTGTTCATGTTGTTGAAAAGGGATTTATCAGCAACTGGGCAGAAATATCCAGAGCAGTAAGGCTTGCACATTCTGTTAACAAGGAAATCGTATTTGCAAGAGTTGAAAAGGATAAAATCGATTATGTGGGTTTTGGGCGTTTGAGGCCATAAATTTTTATAATGATTTTGTTATTCGTACAGATTACCGGGGAGGACAAAAATGTTGCAAATAAGATGGCATGGTCACTCGTGTTTTGAAATTACAAATGATTTGACGCTAGTTACAGATCCACATGATGGAAAATCAATAGGTATACCTGCGCCAAATGTGACAGGTGACATTATACTTATTTCTCATGATCATTATGATCACAACAGTGCTAAGAGTGTTGAAAAGGATGGTTCAAAGATAGTTACAGATGGTAGAAAAAGGACAATATCCAATATTGACATATTTGGGGTTGATTCCTTTCATGACGAGGAAAAAGGAGCCAAACGCGGCAATAACATCATATATAAATTTACAGTGGATGACATTAAATTCTGTCATCTTGGTGATCTAGGTCATGACATTGATGATGAAACAGTTGAAAAGATTGGCGATGTGGACATACTTTTCATTCCAATAGGTGGTACTTTCACTGTAGATGACAAAAAGGCATGGACTGTCATAAATAAAATTAAACCTAAAATTGTAGTTCCTATGCATTACAAGATTGGAGGACTTTCACTTCCAATTGCAGGCATTGACCCATTTTTAGCCCAGGCAAAACATAAGGTAATCCATGTTGGCAATGAAATTGACATTGAAAAGGAAGATCTGCCTGCTGAACCAGAGATCTGGACATTTACATTATAGTAAATTATTTATTGAAAATCTCAGGATTTACACAGTTAGGTGGAATTTCACCTTTTAGTCCTGCAATCATGTTCTCAGCAGCCATTATTGCCATTTTAGATCTTGAATCAAAGGTCGCAGAGGCTGAATGAGGCTGAAGAATGACATTGTCAAGTTCAAATAGTTCTTCATTTATTTCTGGTTCATTCTCATAGACATCAAGTCCTGCACCAAATATCCATTTCTTTTTCAATGCCTTCACAAGAGCCTTTTCATCAATAACAGGGCCACGTGAGGTATTTACAAGCACTGCATTTTCTTTCATCATTTTAAGTTCTTTCTCACCAATCAGATGAAATGTTTTATCAGATAATGGAACATGGATTGAAACAAAATCAGATTCTTTTAAAAGTATTGGTAATTCTACCTGTTTTGCGTTCAGTTCTCTATTAAGTTTTTCATTTTTATGTTTTGAAAAATAAAGTATCTTCATATTGAATCCCTTACTCTTTTCAGCAACAGCGGTCCCAATCCTTCCCGCACCAATTATTCCCAATGTCTTGTTTGCCACGTCTTGACCCAACATAAGCATTGGCCCCCAACCATAGTATTTGCCAGCTCTTGTGAATTTGTCACCTTCTACGATCCTTCTTGCAACAGAAAATAATAGAGCCCATGCCATCTCAGAAGTTGCATCGGTAAGAACTCCAGGGGTATTGCTTACAGGTATCTTTCTTTTTGAAGCAGCTGCTACATCAATATTATCATATCCGACTGCATAGCTTGCAATCATCTTTAGTTTTATTTCAGAATTTATCACATCCTTATCAATCGGATCTGAAAGTAAGCATAAAAGCCCATCTTTTCCTTTTAATCCCTGAATTATCTCTTCCTTTTTTGGAATTCCATCATGGGGAAAAATCTCAATTTCATGCTTTTCTTTTAAAAGCTCTAATCCTACTTTTGGTATTTTTCTAGTTACAAATATTTTCATATGACCTATCACTCAATATAATTGACATTTTAAAGATATTTATATAAAAATTCATTGAATAATTTTTTCTGATTAATATAAAAAAATAGTAGAAATACCAATTTTGCACAATATTTTTGCTAAAAGATTTAAATATCAATCATAGAATATATGTTATTCGGAGGAATAGTAAAATTGAAACGAAAAATAATCTCATTGATAGTTTTATCTCTTATTATATTTGGTAGTATACAAGTTACTGGTTTAAATAATATTGATAATAAAAATGATATGGATAAAATTAACATTAAGGTTAAACAGCACAATGATATAGATATAGAAAATAAGGAAAAAGAATGTGGTAATTGTGAATCAAACGAATATTATTTTGGTCTGATTGGTAGCCCAAACCTTCTCTTTGATTCAGATAAACTAATAGAGATATCTGGTGATCCGCCTGAATCTTGGGATTGGCGTAATGCAACCTATAATGGTATAACAGGAAACTGGGTCACTTCTGTTAAGAATCAGGGTAAATGCGGTTCATGCGCAGCATTTGCCTCAGTTGCTTGTTTTGAATCTTTATATAAGATGTCAGAAGGAGACCCTAATATTGAAGCGGATTTTTCAGAACAATTCTTGGTTTCATGTGGAAAGGAGTGGGTCGGAGAAAAAAGCTTACCTTTAAGAATGCGAGGTTGCAGTGGGTCTACAATCCTTGCTGTTCTAGATTTTATTAAAAAATATGGTGTAATAAATGAAACCTGTTTTCCATACACAAGTGGTATTGATGGTGTTGAAGCACCATGTTCTGATAAATGTGAGAACTGGAAGGACCATAGACTTAGAGCTGAAAAATACAGGCTTGTAGCAGGCAGAGTAATAAAGAAAAATGGGATATCTGCAGGTTGGGATAACACTAAAGTTAAACTAGCCCTTGTTAACTATGGACCTCTTGCAGCACCAATGTTTGTTTTTGAGGATTTTTTAAACTACACAGGGGGAGTTTACGAACTTGATAGGTCAGAAAGATGGAACTGGTTAGGAGGTCATATGGTCTTGATTGTTGGTTATCAGGATGACCCAACCTATGATACTGGAGGATATTGGATATGCAAGAACAGCTGGGGGCCCGAATGGGGAGAAAATGGATATTTCAAGGTTAAATATGAAGATTATTTTAATTGGATCTATGATAGTGTAACTTCATTCGAAAGTTTGAGAGATCTTTTCCAATGGCTTTTTGGTTGGGGTATCGGATTTCCGTATATCGGTATAGGTTACATGGCTTGCGGATTTTTTATGGATATAACAGATGATGAATCAAAAACTTATGAATCATATAATGATGCAACAAAACATTCATTTTCAGTGATTACTGATAGTTTTACAATAAAAAATGATATTTTAAATAATTTTTATCTTTTAGTCAGATTAATCACATCTAAAAATCAGTAATTATCAGTATTTAGATAGAAATACAAATGTATAATATTGTTCATTAATGTACATTTATTAGTAATATTTTTATAGTAATAATTTAATTTGAATTGCAATAAATATGAAAACAAAAATTGTTGCTATTATTTTAATAACCTTGTTTCTAGGTTTTGCTTTTACTTCATCTTTGGAAGCCGGATATATAACAGATTTACAAGAACACAATAAATCCCAACAAAAATCAGAAAACAGTTACAGGGTTTTTGGAATTGGAATGTGTTATGGAATTGGAATAAATGGAGATATAAAACAAGGCAAAGGTCGAAACCAGCATTTGGCAGGTTTTACTATAGTTAATTTATCATTAAGAAATCAGGATCCGATATTTTCAAGGAATACTGATTCAATTCTTCCATATTATCTTAAAATTAAAAACCTCCAGACAGGTGAAATACTTACAAAAGACAAATTACCTGTATATGTCTATCTAAATAATTTTAGCGGAATAGTATATATTGATGACTATTATCTATCCTGGGGGCCAACCCATGCTATTTTTTTCCTATTAGGAAAAGCTGATTTCATTGGTTGAATCTATCTTATGATATTTTTAATCGAGTAAACCATTATTTCATTCATCAAAGATTTAATGTTTTGTTTTTTTCCAAATTCAACTATTTTTCCATTTATGCTATCAATCTCTGTTTTTTTTCCTTTTTTTAGACTTTGAAGCATCGATGAATAGTTTTCCTTTGTGCTTTTAATTACATGTTTTGTTTTTTTAATCATGTCCTCAACACTGATGTTAATTCCATTTGCAATTGCAATAGATGTGGATTCCTCGATTATTTTTTCCACTAATTTTTCTAGAACTAGATTCTTTAGAAGATATCCATTTTTACATTGGAAAAAGGTTGTCAATGGATTAATGCTACTGTTAATAATGGCCTTTACCCAGATTTCATTTAAAATATTTTGACTTATATTTGTTCTGATTTTAGCATTATTAAAATTATTCTCAATATCTTTTATACGTTCTGTTTCTTTGCCATTTAACTCTCCGATTATTGTAGAACCAATGCCTGTATGAATAATAATACCTGGTTCAGAGAACATTGCCCCATGCGTGGTAATACCAGCAATTATTTGGACAGATGAAAGTTTTTTTTTCAAAATTTCAATATTTCCAAGACCATTTTGTAACGACATTACGGTCGTATCTGGACCGATAATTTTTTTAGCCTGCATTATTGCGGATTTAGTATCATAGGCCTTAACTGTTATTATTAGTAGATCAGGGAAATATGATATATTTTCAACATTATCATATGCAGCTATTTTGACTTTTAAATTTGTTTTATCTTTAATTACCAAACCAGTTCTATTAATGGCTTTAACATGGGCCTTCCTTCCTATCAAGGATACCTCATTATCTTTGGATAGCATTGCACCAAATAATGAACCTATTGAACCCGCGCCAAATATTAAAATTTTCATAACTTTAGACCAATTTCTTTACATTTTTCTAATATCTCATCCTTGTTCATAGCAATCAAAGGATGCAAAATCGGATATACTAGATCTCTTTTAAGATCCTTTAATTCATCTATAACTTTTTTTGGATTTATAAACAAACTTTTACCTACTGACACTGCAAGACATTTATTTTTATCAACAAGTTTGTTTAATTGACTGTAAAAATTGTTGTTTAGTTCAATGGTAAATATATTGGACCTTGCAAACCAGTTCTCAATAAAAGCCTCTAATACCACAGTATATGACTTATTTGTAACAAAAAAAACATTGCAGCCTCTTTTCATTAAATACCATGCAGCCAATATAGATTCATGTGAGTCAATTATAGCACAAATATTTCCCTGTGTACCTAACGGCAGACCACCAACACAATATATCTTTTTATTAAATAAATATGCATATTCATTTCTAACCTCAATGAATAGCTCTAAATCTGGCTTATTAAGGTCGACGGGCGATCCTATTTCCTTGACAATATCATTTCCAACCTTTATCGCTACATCCTGGCTGGAATAATTATGATCACCTGTTCGCTTTGCCCTTATGGCAAAACTCCTATTTTTTGTTAATAGTTTTTTTGAAATCTCAAGACTCAATTTGGAAATAGATTCCAGATCACTACTTGTCCTAACAGCTGGGCTGATAGAAGTAATTCCAAATATCCTCTGTAAAACATTGCAAGATTGATCTATCTCAGAAGTTAAAACAAAGATTCTACCCCACTCTCTAAAGATTTTGCCAGAGATGTTTTTTTTATCAAAGGCATTTCTTATATTTTGGATAAGAGTGTTTTCAAATATTCTTCGGGATTGCTTTCCCTTTAAGGCAATTTCACCATATCTTACAATAATGATTTCATATTTCACAAAGGGCAAATAATCTTTGTTAAATTAAATATTCGGTAAAAAGGTGCAGGGGGAGCGATTCGAACGCTCGAACCTCTGCAGGAACAGATCTTGAGTCTGTCGCCGTTGACCTGGCTTGGCTACCCCTGCATGAATTAGAAAGAATGCCTTAATGATAATAATATTTTATTTAATTTACCCTAAAAAATCAATTAAATGTCATCAACCTTGTTTTGCATTGGCTTAACCATGCGTTCAAGTGTATTATAACATCTCATTGCATCTTTTTTACTTATGATAAAAGCAAGTTCCTTTGGTGTGTTAATAACATTATATATATTGATATCCTCCCATGCGATAAATCTTGACACATTATATAACAGACCAGGAGTTGATGAAAAATCCTTTGAATATGTAAGTGAAATAACAACCAGATTATCCACTACCTTCAATATGTTTTCCTCATTAAGTATATCTAAAAACTTGTCTTTATATCTCTGATTTGTGATGATGCTTATTTCATAATTGCCTTGGGTAAGATTAAATATACCTCCATGTTTAAAATTTATAACATCATATAATTTCTGAATTGTTTTGACTGTTGTTTTTGTTTCTTCAATTACAATATAGCAGATATCGGTCCTCAATAGGGTTTCTCTGAAATAATTAAAGTCGATTTTATCTTTTTTTGATTCCAATTTTTCTGTGTACCTTCTTATTGCCATAACAATTGCATTATGTTTTACTTTTTTGTTTAATTCCTTCTCAATAATTGGTCTTATATTTTCAGCCAGCTTATTGAATGAAACAATTCCTTGGCTAATTGCTTCTTGTAAAAAAACATGTTTATTTAGAATATTCTGAACAACATGACTTATTGTTACCATATTCACACCTCCCCAACAAATTTTTAAATAGTTACAAAAAATATATATGACAACATATTAATATAATTTTTGTTATCATAGTAACATAAGATTTTTAAGTATATTTTTATAAATATATTACAATGGATATAATGAATGAATCCACCTCCCTTAAAGGGTCTAGCATTGGATTTTATTTTCCTCATATTTTTACCTCCGCGGTTACTAGACCCTACTATTCTTTCCCTTCAAAATACTATAACCATACTATGTTAACATCCCTAAAAACTGTTTTAATATATTATTTAAATTTTAAAATAAAATTAAAATGATGAAAAATAAAATAACGGAATGCTGTATAATTGTATTACTAATACTAATATCGCAATTTATTTTTAGCGTCAATGCCAAACAGGGCTATCCAAATAACATAAGCTCAGGAAATTATGGAAAAGGTTTTAGATATAATATACAAGGATGGACATACATTCATCTTGAAGGAGATCCTTATGAGAGGGGTTATCAATATGGATATCTAGCTGCTTCTGAGATAACAGATATGATCTACAGATGGATGAATCTTGGTCATAACGTCAAAGCGATGAAAATCTTTATTATAAAAAATTTACCAAGAAATTATGATAAACTATCACAATTTTGGTGGAATATATGCCGCTTAAAATCAATGAGATACTTTGAAAAACATATACCCAATGAATACAAACAGGAAATAAAGGGCATGGTTGCAGGATTAAATGATAGGAATGCTAAAATTTTTGGGAGAAATATTGATTATATGGATATTGTCGCTTCACAATTTGTACAAGAGGTGGATTACGCGTTTTTCCGACATTTTAATAAGAGAAGATTTCAACCATTGAGAGATTTAATTTTTGGATTAAATAATTTACTAAATAAGAAAAATTATCAAGAAGAACAGGGACATTGCCGTGCAATTATTGCAACCGGAGATGCAACTGAGGATGGTGCAATAGTTGCAGCCCATGAGACCATATTTTTTGAATATATTGCACAAAGGTGTAATTTCATTGTTGATGTAAAACCATCTTCGGGTTATAGGTTTATAATGACTGCACCACCAGGCTCATTATGGAGTCAAGAAGATTTCTATGAAAATGAAATTGGGATAATTCTAACAGAGACTGAGCTTATACCTCAAGGCCCTTTCAATATTAGAAAAACACCAAAGGGGATAAGGTCGAGAACAGCCATTCAATACTCGAAAAACATTGATGAGGTTATTAACAATTTACAAAAAGGAAACAGTGGACTTATACCAAACGAATGGTTGATTGGTGATACAAAAACAGGGGAAATTGCACGTTTGGAGCAAGCATATTATAAAACCCCCATTACAAGAACGAAAAACGGATTGTTTTTTTCCTCCAGTGTGCCCAATAGTGATATAGTTGAAAGAGAATTATGGGGCTTGTTACCAAAATCAATTGCAATTAGAATTTATAAGGATAACAATAAATACACAAGTAAGGCTGTCAAAAAATTCAAAGAAATTGAAAGTGATTATTATGGTAAATTAAATATCGAAAATTTAAAAGATCTTTTGGCAACTGTCCCAATTTCTTCATCTGCTACTGATTGTAAAATCACTAGTACAAAATTGCTTGAGAACATGGGACTAGTTTTATATTTTGGAAAGATAAATGGTTCGGAGTATGTGCCATCAAGACAGGAGAGAGAAAAATTCAAGGGAATAACAAATTTACCTACCTCTGGCTGGTTGGAAATCTACGATTCGAAATTCGAAAACACAGGTTTAAGGCCTAAGAAATCCTATAATCTCGATCAGAAATCCAAGGTTTTATGGACATATGAAAACAATGAACAGTTATACTCCCCCGATATCTCAAAAGCTGGAGATCTAATCGTTTGCACTTCATGTGGAAGGGTTCCAACATACGATGCAAAGACTGGGAAAAAGTTATGGGATTTCAAGTTTGAAAGAGATATAAAACATTTGGTTATATCTGATAATTATTATTTAATTGGCACAGATAAAGGCCTTTTCAAATTAAAAAATGATAATGGTGAAATTTTATGGTCCCAGCCAGTTGGACAAATAACTTCAAACCCTATTATCAAAGGAAACTCTTTAATTGCAGGTTTTGAAGATGGCAATATACATGGATTTGAGATTGAAACTGGTGACATAGAATGGTCATATAAATTCTCTAATAAGCCATATATCTCCAAAGAAAAACAAGACATTATTTGTATATCTGCAGGAAAATCCTGTTTTGGTTTTAATATTGATGCAAAAGACGTAATCTGGGAAGTTGAGACTGAAAAAATAATTTCTGCATCACCTAAGATGGGGAGTAGCAAAGTTTTCATTGGCTCTTGGGATGGAAAATTATATGCAATAGATTACAAAACAGGGGAAATAAAATGGATCTATCAGACCGGTTGGGCAATTGACTCAACACCAGATATATCTGATGAAATGGTTTTTGTTGGTTCCCTTGACGGCACTCTATATGCCTTGGACAAGGACAATGGCCAATTACAATGGTATTTCACTTGTAAATCTGCCATCCATTCAAACCCTAATGGTTATGGTGATAATGTTTTTTTTGGATGTGATGATGGTAGATTGTATTCATTGAACAAGACAAACGGAGAACTTGAATGGAGCTTTACTCCTAAATATTATATCGACAATGATGCTAATAATTATATTACTACACCTATTATTTCAGACCCTATTATTGATGATGGTATAGTTTATTTCAGCGTAGAAGAAACAATCTATGCCCTGGATGCACAAACATTTGAGATGAAAGACATGCCAAACACAGAGAAAAATGATAATATTCTATTGATTATCACTATTTTTATCTCATTGATAATATTAATAACTGGTACAGCATTACTATATAATAAAAAAAATAAAAATATTCGATAAATAATAGGTGTTAGAACAGTGGCAAAACGAGAGTTCTGGAGTTCTAGATTTGCATTTGTTATGGCCGCAGTCGGCTCAGCGGTAGGGCTGGGTAATGTTTGGAGGTTCCCATTCCGCTGTTATGATAATGGCGGGGGAGCATTTCTAATTCCATTCTTTGTGGCCATTTTTACTGCTGGAATTCCGCTTTTAATTCTTGAGTTTACAGTAGGTCATTGGGCCAGAGGGACACCACCACAGGCATTTTCAAAGGTAAACAAGAAATGGGAGTGGACAGGTTGGCTTACAGTGCTAGTCCCATTCATTGTTGCAACTTACTATGTCGTTATAATGGCGTGGTGCTTCTCTTATATGATATACTCACTAGACCTTAGATGGGGTTCTGAGGCCAGTAGTTTCTTTTCCAGTTTTCTTGGAGATACAGGGACACCTTTAGTATTAGGTGGAATCAGTTTTCCAGTAATACTTGGTCTTATTGCTGTATGGGCAAGTATTTTTTTGATACTCTACAAAGGGGTTGGAAGGATCGGGAAGGTGGTTGCACTAACAGTTCCGATTCCGACAATCTTACTAATAATTTTGACAATCAGAGGTCTCACACTACCTGGAGCAATGGAAGGTATCAGCTACTATCTTACACCAGATTTTTCAAAACTTGGGGATGTGAACGTCTGGCTTGCAGCCTACGCTCAAGTGTTCTTCTCATTCAGCCTTGCACAGGGCATTATGATCACCTATGCCAGTTTTTTAAAGAAGAAATCTGACCTTACAAACAATGCATTTATTGTAGCACTTGCTGATGCAGGTACATCCTTTTTGGCAGGATTCACAGTTTTTAGTGTTGTTGGATATCTTTCATTCAAGGGTGGAATTGGCATTGAAGCCCTCGGAACGCAGATAGGAGGCCCAAATCTTGTATTCATCACATACCCAACTGCAATTTCACTTCTACCATTTGCTGCTGCATTTTTCGGTTTAATTTTCTTTATTGCCCTACTAACCTTTGGTATAGATTCTGCATTTTCTATG
>Ga0272443_10004770_pt1 | contig 14457 bp, 10 predicted proteins | sample SSMAcet12_FD_193581 | JGI IMG/M metagenome (GOLD analysis project Ga0272443, IMG submission 193581) | Marine sediment archaeal communities from Little Sippewissett salt marsh, Falmouth, MA, United States - SSM-Acet-12 | ecosystem: Environmental > Aquatic > Marine > Wetlands > Sediment ...
GCGAAGTAGTAGGCGAACAGCAGTACGTACCCGAGCACATCATTGCCGGGGTTCTGTTCGTCCATGAGGGTATCGAAGTATCCGCTTCCCCAGAGCGGGACCGCGAAACTGGCGAGCACCGCCAGGCAGGCGAGCATGCTCAACAGTGGAAAGACGAGCAGTTTCTTGTCGTCCCAGAGGACGCCCCATGTTTCCTGGACGAGATTCCAACCGGTACCAATGCGTTCAAACATGGTTTCCCCCCACCAAAGGTTTGCTGGACTGGTTTACTGGTTCATTAACGTGTTCGGATTGTCGTTCGGATTCTTGCGTCTATTACCAGTTTCGGTTTTTCGAGTGTTGTGTGATGCTTCTAGTCTCGGCTCAGAGAGCCAAGCTACGGGCGAGCTACGGGGTGTCGCGATGGACGGTTTCTGGCGAGAAGGCGGGGAGGCAGACGGCGATGTATTCAGCGCCGTCGGGTTCCGGCGTGCTGTAGCGGACCCATTGGCCGGCCGGGGTGATGACGGCCTGGCCGGCTTGGACGTTGAGGGTGCCGTCGCGGGATTCCACGCGGAGCATTCCCCGGAGGACGACGGTGTATTCATCGAACTCGGGTGTCTGCCCCGGCTCAACCCAGCCGGCGGGGCTCTTCATGCGGGCGATGCTGAGGGCCTCGGTCTGGGAATTGACTCGACCGACGAACTCTTCGATTCGCTTGGGCTTGTTGCCGGCCGCCTGGATAACCGTGGGCGATTCGATGAGCGTGGGCATGGTCAACTCGTTAGTTCCTGGAAGTGTCTTGTGGCAAGAGGGATCCAGCTCCTCAAGGCGGACCGTGGGCGCAGTCTAACGGGCAAAGCCTGAGGCGGCAATCACCTCCTTGAATCAACAGGGTCGTTTTCGTAGGATGCCAGACCGTTGCAGTAGAGACAACTTTGCGCGATTTCTGGAGGAATCGGAACGACAATGGACAGCCGCCCGGCAGGGTTGGCTTGCTGATTGACAGCATCGCTGACAGACGCAGGCGAGCGCGGGGCAAGCCCTATCGGGAGTCGTTCCACGAATCACGCAGGGTATTCAAGATCAAACGTTCCCCCTTTCCTGAGCCTCGCTCAGCCAGTTTGAAGGAGTCAGAATCATGTCGGATATCACCCTGGAACAGGCCCAGAACGCCGTTGCTGCTGCGATCGGAAAAGCCATTGCCATTGAGACGAAGATGGACATTGCCGTCGTCGACGCAGGGGGGAACCTGAAGGCGTTCGCCCGCATGGACGGAGCATGGCTCGGTTCGATCGATATCTCGATGAAGAAGGCCCGGACGGCTCGGTATTTCGACATGAATACGGGCGACATCGGCGGCCTGTCGCAACCCGGTGGCCCGCTCTACCAGATTGAGGTTTCGAACGGCGGTCTGATTACGTTCCCCGGCGGTGTGCCGATCAAGAACGCTGCCGGCGAGATCATTGGGGCGATCGGTGTTTCGGGCAGCACGGTGGAAGACGACCATACTGTCGCGGTTGCTGGTGCTGAAGCCGTTTCGTGATGCAGGGTCGGGCTGCTAGATTCACTTCGAGGGCATTTCATAACCTGCTCGCGGACATGTCGGGCGGTGATCACGGGATGGCGGCCCTCGCGAAACCAGGTTCTGGGGGCTCGCTGTCGCTCGACCCCAGGCACCCAAAATCAGTATTGAAACGCCCTCTAGCCAATCTGCCTTACGGCCCACCTGAAACGATATCGCCGTCCGCTCGTGTGCAGAGGGCGTGGTAGGTCGTCATCTCGATGGTTTCCGGAAGCAGTTTAACGGAGCCATCCGCGGCGAGGAAATTGGTGCCGCTGGGGTGGAAGCTGCTGAAGTTGAATGCGGCGCCGGTGACCGAGTTGGGTGGCATGGTGGCGACGGCGACGATTCTGCCCGGGGCATGGGCCGCGCCGGCGAAGACGCCCTGCCAGGTCGACGTGGAGTGTTCCGAATTTCGCTCCCCGATGACAAAGGTGTTGCTGAGGCCGTCGCGGATGTCGCGGAAGCGGAAGGGGCGTTGGAAGACGATACTGCCATTGCCGACACAATTACCGCTTCCGCCGCAGACGCCGAGCATCTGGAGCGTGCCGAAGACGCCAACGTAGTTGGACTTGGCCAAGTCGGTGTCCGTGAAACCGGTGCTGTAGCTTGGTGCGGGCATCGGCCCTGGCTGCAGAGTGAACGTGTCATCGCCGAAATCGGTCGGGCAGATGTAGGTCGGCAGCACGGTCATGCGGGCGTCGGCATGGGCTGGGTCCGTCATGGGAAGGTTGAAGTCGATCAGGTTGTCGGACACGTTGGCCTGTTCGAGGAACGGCAGCAGTCGAACTCCCCATCCCCATCCCGGCTGACCCAACCAGTAGGGTTGACCGGAGGTGGGATGATGGGCGATCCAGCCGGGCGGCAGGCTGCGATTGACGTCATGATAGAGATGCAGAGCGAGTCCGATTTGCTTGAGATTGTTGGTGCAGGAGGATCGGCGGGCTGCCTCGCGAGCGGCCTGGACTGCGGGCAACAGCAGGGCGATCAGGATTCCGATAATGGCGATGACGACCAGGAGTTCGACGAGGGTGAAGGCGCGTCGCTTGGAATGAGTACGCGGTTTACTTCTGGGCGATATGTCGAATTCTTCAATCTTCACATTCGTCATCTGCTTACGTTCTCTTCTCGACGGTAGAATGGGCGCGGGACTGCTCTTGCAGAGGCAGGGGTGGGATGCGAGGTCAACTGAGGGAATCCTAGCGCCGTCGAGGTGCGCTGCCACCCAGAGTGCGCGATTCCACGGAGCTTCTTGACCCGCTATTACCAAGTCGGCGCACGAGAGTGCCAGTGGCCGAAGCAACGACGCTTCACGCAACCGCTTATCGGGATTAGACTTAGGCGACGCTCGCGATCCGCACCATGCGGTGTATGGCGGGGCTGCTTCGCACGGGCAGACGATCTCATCTCATCGCACCACTTCGTTTCGACAATGGCGCAGCGGTTGATTTGTTCAGAAGACGGTTTCGTGAGACCTCATAACTTCGGCAAGGTCATCCCTGCCTGGTCCTGGTACTTTCCACCTCGGTCGGCATAGGTGGTATCGCAGGGCGTGTCGCTTTCGAAGAATAGAACCTGAGCGATGCCTTCGCCCGCGTAGACGCGAGCAGGGAGTGGCGTCGTGTTGGAAATCTCTAGCACGGCGCGACCTTGCCAACCGGGTTCAAAGGGTGTCACGTTGACGATGATGCCACATCGGGCATAGGTGGACTTGCCGACGCATACGGTGAGGACGTTTTCCGGAATTCGAAAGGCTTCGACGCTGACGGCGAGGGCAAAGCTGTTGGGTGGGATCAGGCAGACCGGTCCGTTGACTTCGACGAGTCCTTTCGGGTCGAACTGTTTGGGGTCGACGACCGAGCCGTAAACATTGGTGAAGACGCGGAACTCATGTGAGACACGGACGTCGTAGCCGTAGGAAGAGACGCCGTAGGAGATGACCGGGCGACCGTCGACCTCCCGCACCAGCTCCTCGGCGAACGGTTCGATCATGCCGTGTTCACGGGCCATCGTTCGAATCCATGAATCAGGCTTGATGCTCATCTATCCCTCCTGTGGCCACTGCTTGTTCAATTCTTGGCTGCATTCGTGCCCGCTGCGTGGGTTGTTCGGCTTCACTCTGCCGGAGCCAGCCGGCCAGTGCGTGTTCGCGTCGGAAGGGCTGTATGCGATGGGTTGATTCGGACGGGACGAGAGCCCGAATCTCGTTCATGTCGCCGGCATCCAGTAGGGGACGCACTTCGGTTGTGCGGAACTCGTGGTCAATACCACCGCGCGACAAGAGTTCGATCGACTGCCGAATCGCCGACACGTCGATGGTGACTCCGGCTAGTCGTCCATAGAATGGCAGCGGTGCTTTGATGTCCATGGCCACATAGTCGATCAGTTTCGACTTCAGCAACGACTCGAGGACGTCGGGACGGCTGCCGTTGGTATCCAACTTGACGGCATACCCGAGTTTCTTCAGCTCATGGAGGAATTCGGGCAGATCCGGCTGGAGGGTCGGTTCGCCGCCACTGACCACAACGGCGTCGAGTTTTCCGCGGCGTGCCGCAACGGATTTGAGTATCTCTTCTTCACACAGCAGATCGCAGGCAGGCCGAGCGAGTGGTATCAGGTTACCGTTGTGGCAGAAGGGGCATCGGAAGTTGCATCCCTGGGTGAAGACAACAGCGGCGACGTGTCCGGGATAGTCGCTCAAGCTAACGGGGAGGAAACCGCCGATGTTCATTGGTCGCCTCCGAGTTTGAAGGTCGCGCGTCTGGTGAACTCATTCTGCTTTCCGGCGTTCCATTGTCCCACCGGTCTCAAGTAGCCGACGACGCGGGAGTAGATCTCGGTTTCCGTATCGCACTCGGGGCAGGCCTTGATTTCGCCATTGAGGTAGCCGTGGACGGGACAGATGGAGAACGTAGGCGAGAGCGTGAAATAGGGTAGCCGATACTGGTCGCACACCTTTCGCACGAAGGATTTGACCGACTGGGGATCCGGTGCTGCTTCTCCGAGAAACACATGCTGGACCGTGCCGCCCGTGTAGCGAGATTGGAGGTCGTCTTGCAGGTCGAGCATCTCGAAGACGTCGTCGGTGTAGTTGACAGGCAGTTGGGTCGAATTCGTATAGAAGGGGGCGGGCGAATCGTCGGGACAACTGTTCCGAGTCGCCATTTCCGGGAAGCGCTCAGAGTCTGCTTTGGCAAGGCGATAGGCGGTTCCCTCGGCGGGCGTGGCTTCGAGATTGTAGAAGTGGCCGGTTTCCTCCTGGAACTGACGGAGTACGTCTCGCATGTGGTCCAGTACTTCGGCGGCGAAGGACCGGCCTTCTTCGGTGCCGATATCCTTACCGAGCAGGCTGAGGCAGGTCTCGTTCATCCCGATCAGGCCGATCGTCGAGAAGTGGTTGTTCCAGCAGTGTCCGAACCGTTCTTTGACGTGGCGGAGATAGAACCTGGTGTAAGGGTAGAGGCCTTGGTCGGTGAACTGTTCGAGGACTTTGCGTTTGGTTTCCAGGCTCGTCCGGGCGATTTCCATGAGTCGATCGAGACGTTTCAGGAAGTCGCTTTTGTCGGTTGCCAGGTGGCCGAGACGGGGCATGTTGATTGTGACGACCCCGATCGATCCGGTAAGGGGGTTGGCGCCGAAAAGGCCTCCTCCGCGTCTTTCGAGAGATCGCAGATCGAGCCGCAGGCGGCAGCACATCGATCGGGCATCTTCGGGGGACATCTCGGAGTTGACGAAGTTGGCGAAGTACGGGATTCCGTACTTGGCGGTGACCTCCCAGAGCCGATCCATTCCCGGAGCATCCCAGTCGAAGTCGGCCGTGATGTTGTAGGTGGGAATGGGAAACGTGAAGACGCGTCCTTTGGCATCGCCTTCGGAAAGGACTTCCAGGAAGGCCTGGTTGAACAGGTTCATTTCGACCTGGAAATCACCGTAGACTTCCCTCTGAGGCTCCCCGCCGATGATGACGGCTTCGTCGGCGAGAGTCGACGGGGGCTGGAGGTCGAGGGTCACGTTCGTGAACGGTGTCTGGAATCCAACGCGTGTAGCCACATTGAGATTGAAGACGAACTCCTGCATCGCTTGCTTGACTTCGCGGTAGTCGAGCTCGTCGAATCGAATGAACGGGGCCAGGAGGGTGTCGATATTGGAGAACGCTTGGGCGCCTGCCGCCTCGCCCTGCAAGGTGTAGAAGAAGTTGACGATTTGTCCGAGGGCCGCGCGGAAGTGCTTTGCGGGTCGGCTTTCCGCCTTGCCTGAAGCGCCGCGAAATCCACTGGCGAGCAAGTCTCGCAGGTCCCAGCCGACGCAATAGGGAGACAGAAGTCCCAGGTCGTGCAGATGGATGGCACCCGAGATGTGGGCTTCGCGGACTTCAGAAGAGTAGATCTTGTTGAGCCAGTAGGTCTTGCTGACTTCGCTGGAAACGTAGTTATTCAGGCCCTGCAGCGAGTAGGCCATGTTGCTGTTTTCGCTGACGCGCCAATCGGCGCGATCGAGATAGCTGTCGACCATTTCGACGTCGGCTTTTCGGCTCAATTCCCGAATGCGAGCGTGTTGGTCGCGATAGAGTATGTAAGCCTTGGCCGTTTTCTTGAAAGGTGATGTCAAGAGGACTTCTTCAACCACGTCCTGGAGCGCTTCGACAGTCGGCGCGGCATCGGGAAGGAGCATCTGCGCGGTTGTGAGCACGCGTAGGCTCAGCGAATGGGCTGTTTTTTCCCCAAACTCTCCCGTGGCACGACCTGCTTTCAGGATTGCCGTCGTTATCTTTGCGGCATCGAAGGGGACTTCCTTACCGTCGCGTTTACGGATTTGAGAGAAAGCGAAAGAGGGAAGAGTCTCCGTGGGTGAAGCAGCACGTTCCACGATTGCCATGAGGGTTTCCTTTCCAGTGGGCGAGAGAGCGCATATCCTTCGCGCAGATCGCTGCAGTTTCGAGGGAGAGACCAGAAGCACGGCCAACAGCACGCACACACGGCATCAAGTCGAATCAACAGCACCTTCCCCACGAAGGAGTCAGTTGTTTCACCACATCGTTGCGGTGTGTCGGCAGGTCTTCGGACTTGCAGGCATTGGGGCCGGTTGTTGATGAACCGACGATCCTACCGGCTGTCGCTTCCCAGCTTATATGAGCCAGTGCTTGGTGACAGCTTTCGTTCCTGCATACCGCTGCGGGGGCAGTCCCGGCCTTTCACCGGGTTCCCTCTTGCGACGCTCCCTGGGGAGCGAACCGACGAAGGGCATACTATATCATGTGTTTGGGTTTCGTCAAGGCACAATATTTGGGTTTAGCAAGACGGCGTTTTGGTTGACGCTTCCATGTCGGGTGATATAGTGGCGATTCGGTTTTTCCTTCCTTCCAGGAGCCCCACGATGTCTCAAGCTGGCATGACTCACCGCGAACGCGTTCTGAAGGCCTTGCGGCATGAGGAGCCGGATCGTGTACCGTACGACCTGTCTTCCACACAGGTCACCGGGATCAGCAACACGGCGTACACGAATCTGCGCCAGTATCTCGGGCTGCCTGCCGTCGAGCCTGATACGATCGACATTGTGCAACAGATTTGCATTCCCCATGACGATGTCATGGAGCGGTTGCAGATCGACACACGTGGTCTGTATCCACTGATTAGCAGCAACTGGAATCTGGACATTCGGGACGAGGGTGACTCGTGGGCCTTTGTCGATGAATGGCAGTGCAAGCATCGCATGCCGAAGGAAAGTAGCTACTACTACAGCCTGTGCGAGAGTCCGCTGGATGGTACGACGCTTACCAAGGAGGCCGTCGATTCGCTCCAGTGGCCTAACCCGGCCGATCCGCGGCGTTGGGCAGGGCTGAGAGAGAAGGCCGTGGGATTTCGAGAGGCGGGGTACCCGGTGGTCATGCGGGGGCTCTGCGCGGGAATTCTGGAGATGGCCTGTCGGTTGCGTCCCATGGACAAGTTGATGATGGACCTGGCCATGGGTGACGAAGCAGCGGTGCACCTGCTTGCGAAGATCACGGAGATCAAGGGGCGGTTCTGGGAAGCGGCCCTCGACGATCTGGGTGATGTGGTCAACGTGGTAGTGGAAGCGGACGACTACGGAACGCAGGATTCGATGCTCGTCAGCCCGGCTATGTACCGTCAGCTGTTTAAGCCGCTTCAGGCGGAGTTGTTCGAGGTGATTCGAAAGCGTTTGTCGGACGGTTTTCTCTTCTTCCATTCCTGCGGCAACGTACGCAATCTGATTCCCGATTTCATCGAGATCGGTGTGGACATCTTGAACCCGGTGCACATCACGGCTACCGGTATGGAGCCGGTCGCTTTGAAGCGCGATTTCGGGAAAGACATTTGCTTCTGGGGCGGTGGTGTGGATACCCAGGGCGTGCTGCCGAACGGAACGCCGGAGCAAGTCCGCGAAGACGTGAAGCGGAATGTGGAGGCTTTGGCGCCAGGTGGCGGTTATGTCTTCAACACGGTGCACAACATCCAGGCCGACGTTCCGCCGGAGAATGTCATGGCGATGATTGAGACACTCCGGGAGGTAGGGGTGTACTAGCACCGGCGGCACAGTCGCCCTATCTCACATCTATCCGATACGCAGCTTCAGGACTTGCCCTTGGGGTTCGTGTCTGCCTGCCGCTTACGGAGCCGCCTTTGCTGTTGACGCACCGATCGCGTCTGGTATAGTGATCGTGATCGGTAACTGGTGGCCAAGCCCTTCTGTTGGAGCGCTTGGTGAACAGGGAACACGGTGAGAATCCGTGACGGCCCCGCCGCTGTATGCAAGCGATTTGGGTGCTATCGCTTCTGTAGGCCATTGTCGTGTGTTGGCAAAGCCAATTCGATGAGAAGGCCTGGTAGCATCCCGAGCCTGCGAGTCAGAAGACCTACCAGTCGCCCTGTGTCGCGATTCCCCGCGAGGGACGGGGGATTGTGAGAGAAGTGTTTCGTCTTCATCACAGTCGAGAGTGTTCGATCCATGCGCTGAATGGGTTCGCGTGGACTGCGCGCCTCGAGCCTGCGGCCATTTGCCCTGGCGAGCGTTGATGACGTCGTGGTGCTTGATTCGAGACGCTTTGCTGACTCATTTGACTCCCCCACGACCTCCAGGAAATCGGAAGGAAGACGGTGAATTCATCAAACTCCCTTGAAATCATCGTGGCGGATGTCTCCACTGAGGAGGCTCGCGTCAAGCAAGTCGTGCAGCAGGCCCGTGAGGAATCGGACTCGCTGTTTATCGGTCGCTTTCTGACCGACCTGTGTTTCTCAGAAGCGGACGAGAGGATGGAGCAGGGCCCGTCCATCGTTGTGCGGCAATACGGCAACAGTTGTTGGGTCAACGCCAGTTCGAACCTGGCGGACGCCTACCGTGCGGAGCTTGGCCTGGAGGAAGCACGTGATGCTGTCGTTTCCGGGAGATACTCAACCGTTTACTTGAGCCAGGTGCTGAACACGGTGGCTGAGGACCTGCTGGCAGCAGCGGATTTGAAGGAGTTGATCGAACTGTGCCCGGCGCATCTTCGGCTCGTCATGACCGGTGATCACCTTCCCGCGGGGTTTGCGGAGAGCACTGCTCCTCAGCGAGGTCATTGCTCCACCGAAACCGCGGTGAACACGTTGTCGGAGTTCCCACCGCCATAACCGTAGTGGGTGATCGTCTCGCAGTTGCCTTTCAGCTTGGTCGATAGTGTTTGTCCCATGGCCTCGACGGTCACGGTACGAGCGGCACAATCTACTCGCACGATCGCTTCGTAGATATCTCGGCCGCGGAACTCGATCTTCTTTTCCGCTTGTTCCATGAGTGCTCCGGTGATCATCAGGCTGCTGCGGCCACCGTAGTAGAGCCGGCATTCGATCAGGCTCTGGGGGTCGCCACTGGGTCCGCACACGAAGAAGGCGTTCCCGTGGCGTCCTGCTCCCGGAGCTCGTCTAACGGCGAATCGGAACGTTGCCGACGACATTGGCTTGTCGGCTTTGCGGATTGCGTAGCCGGCGTTCTTGTCCTTTGTGCTGAACAGCACGCCGGACGGCACGGCTTTTAATGTGGCATTGGTCAACTCGAAATGGTCGGGGTCGACCGTCAGTTTGACCAGGTCTTTGGGAAAGCCGGCTTTTGGCAAGGCAACGCCGGCGACCACTTCGATTCCCTCGGCCTGGTTCTTCCACGAATCGACGACGGCCTTGGGACGATACGGTTCGAGATCTTCTGTGTGGTACAGGGCCTGTGAGGCGAACATGGGGTAGTTGCAGACGCAGCCGTGGCCGAGCATGGGAGCGGTGAGGATTCCGCCGGCGGGGATGAAGCTGGTTGTGCAGCCGGAACGTACCGAGTTGAGTCCGGTCATTCTCTGGGAGGCGATGTCGTAGAGTTCGGTGGCCGCGTCGCGATAGACGAGGAGGTTGTTGTTGCCGATGATTCGGGCGCAGGTTCGCGGTCGGGGGATGCCGGCCGTCTTGAGCTCTTTGCCGGTTTGCAGATCGAGCACGTAGCCGAAGAAGCCGTTGTACTCGGAAAGGACGAGATGGTCGTCGGTAACCACCGGACTATAGGTGCGTTGGAAGTTGCCTGTCTTTCCGGCCTTCTCCCAGACGAGTTGGCCGTTTTCGGCGTGATAGACGTGAACGCTGTTGCGTCGAGCGGTGAGGACGATGAGTTTGTGCCTGGCGTTGTAGGCCAGTTCGGGATTGGGCGGCACCAGCCAGGGGCGTGTGTGGTCGACGTTGTGTTTGGGGACGGAATCGTACTGCACGTCGACCGTCCAAACAGGCCTGCCCGTCTTGGCGTCGAGTACGAACATGGGGCCTCGGACCGTCTTGGGACGGCCACGGCCTCCGATTTCGGTACCGACGAAGTCAAGCCCGATTACGTGGCCGTCACCGATGGCAAAGGTGGTCGAGCCGAGCGTACTTTTTCGTTTCCACACGAGCTCGCCTGTGTGACGGTTCAGGGCCACGAGTGTGTCGTCGAGGACGGCGTAGAGGAGATCACCGTCGATACGTACTTCAGTCCAACGTGGGTGGAAGACGTTTGTCCGCATGTCCTTGGGGAAGGTCAGCACGTTCGTCTTCGTTCCGTCTTCGGTTGAGTAGACGTGGATCTCCTCTTCGAGAATGACGTAGATGGAATCGTCGGTTGCGACGTAGTTGCGATCGACGGGGCGCCCGTAAACGCGGGAGTCTTTGGAGCGATCTTCAACCCACGGTGTGATGGGCATCTGGGCTTTCCAAAGGTAGCGGCCCGTGTAGATGTCGATGGCGTGCAGATTCTCGTAGGTGATGATGAACATCCGCCCGTTGGTGACCAACGGATAGGGATGTCGTTCGTGTTGGAAATGGCCTGCGGGGGTGAAGAAGCGATCGATGTCACCGGAGTACCAGAGGGTTGCGAGTGGCCAGCGGACCAGGTCTTCGGAGTTGCTGAAGGTGTTCGTCGGTCCGCCCGATTCGTGGGTCCAGTCAGCAGATCCGGGATTCGGTGTCTGTCTCAATACAACAGGTTGCCCTGACTCTTCGGTCAAGATGTAGCCCGACTTTGAAGCGATGAGATCTTGAAGCATCTGGATCGCGTTGGACCTCTTCAATAGTTCCATTCGTCCGGTGACGGGGCGCGTTGCATCGAGCGCCGAAGCAAGGACGTTCTTGGAAGATGGACCGTAGTGGGACAGGGATCCGACAACGACCAGGTTTGCCCAGTAGGGAGTGAGATTCATCTCGGTCGTATGGTGCAGAACTTGGATACGATTGGCTTCGATTCCATGTTCCGTAAGATCTTGGCGCATTTCCGCCGCGTGATTTGCGTCGGGGTTGAGGATGACGACACGATGACTTCCAACCTTTGCCAGGGCAAGAGCACGATCGGTAATCTCGGCTCCGAGACAGAGGGCGTAGGCTTTGGACGGCACGCGGTGCATGTCATCTCGTTCGTCTTCCGACGCCAACGTTTCCGCTCTCGTACCAAAACAGTAGACCTTGCCCTTATCCGTTGTGACGACGAGTTTTTCAGAAGCCGCCAGCGCACTGACGGGATTGCCGTCAACATTCGCCCGCCACACTACCTCGGGGCTTTCGTCGGCTTCGGGAATTGCGATTGCGGAGATTGAGTCTTCTTCGCCAGCGAAGAGGCGGTTTCCCGCCTTGATCAACACACGGAGTGGTGTTTTCATCTCCCAGAGGATTGGAAATTCAACGCGGCGGATCTTCGTGCCTTTCGGATACAGGTGGAGCTTCTCGGGAACCTCGACCCATTTGGGGCGTGTCAGATCGCGGGCGACGATACGATCCATGGGCGGGAACGTGACGTGGGTGTGACCACGGGGAACGAGGTACTTTGTGGGCGAATCGAATTCGGACGCGTAGGCAGTTGTCTCCGTCAGCACTGGTTCGGGGTAGAGGTTCTCGTTATGCAGTGCGTATTTGACGGCGTTGAAGAAAGGGCGATTGGCGGCGGCATCGAGTTCGTGTTGGGGCTGTGATCTTGATCCATAGATGCCGGATCGTGCTTTCTCGAGTTCGGGCGGAACGGGCGGCAGGGCGTCGGGGCGAGTGCCAAACCAGTTGCCGCCTTGGACTGAGTACTGCCCGGTGCCACTCAGATACCATGTCCCTCTCGGCGGGTTGAGTTTCACGTAGAAGCAGGAATAGGGTTCCATCTTGCCCGTTTCGAGATCGAACCATGCGGCCAGCGAGCGTCCACTGGGCACGGCCAGTTTGCCGTCGATGACTGCCAGGTAGCCGTGGGGAGGCAGGCTGAGGTCATAGGCCTTGCCGTGATCGCTCATGCCGTCCTGGAGATAGGAAAGACAATTGTTGCGCCAGAGGATCTCGCCATTGCCGGTATCCACCGCACACACGTATGCACCTTCTTCGGGCCAGAGTCCACAGCCGAAGTAAACGACGCCTTCGTGCACCACAGGAGCGCCGCGCACGGGCCAGCGCGAGGCGAGCCGGCCGTTGACCAGCATGCGACTATCCGGAGTACCGTCCGGTACGCCGCGGACTCGCCATTGAAGCGTGCCGGTGTCGGCATTAAGGCAGTAGAGATGACCATCGTCGGAGCCGAAGTAGACGCGGCCGTCGTGGACCAGAGGTGCCATTCGCACGGGGCCCTCGGTGACATAACGCCAGGCGACGTTGCCGGAGGCGAGTTCGAAGGCTGTTACCGAGTCACTGCGATTGCTGGGTACGAATAGTTTGCCGCGTGCGGCAACCAGTGCATAGCTGGCGTCGGCACACATTCGATACTGGTGGTCGTAGGCCGGGTCGGGTTGGCCGAGATCGCGCACCCATTGGAGGGTCATTTCGTCGGAGCATTGTTCGGTGGTTGCCGCGGAGCGATTGGCGTCGTGTCGCCATTGAGGCCAATCGGCGGCAGAGACTGGTCGTGCTGTCGAGGCAATGAGCAATGCCGAAAGGAACGACAGGCGAATCATGAAAAGACCCTTTTGGGTGTCGAGAGTGTGGTATCTCTTTCCCGCCATTATACGTCGAGTGACCCGCAGACGCGGAGTGCATTTTGGCAGTCCGATTCCTGTCTTCAGAGAAATGCCCCAGAAACCGGACCTGGATTGGCGTGTTTCGACTCGATATTGCCGATTCGACGACGAATTCTTGCTCGTTTGAACAGCCGTGATAGAATACAAACGTGTGTTGGCGACAGCTTTCTACGAGGCCACCCACCTGCCAAAGGACTCCTTTCCTGGATCGCGTGGTAAGCCGATGACGACTTCTGACCTGGTGACTGCCGAACAACTTGCCGCGATGCCGAGTGATGGCCATCGTTGGGAATTGGTGGCAGGGGAGTTGAGAAAGAAGACGCCAGCTGGCTGGAAGCATGGAGCGATTGCCGGACGACTTCATATCTGGCTGGGCAGCCACGTTGAGCAAAACGATCTCGGTCTTGTTCTTGCCGCTGAGACCGGTTTTTTCTTGTCGCGAGATCCGGATACGATTCGTGCCCCAGATATTGCATTTCTCTCGAAAAGCCGTGCTCAATCGCTTCCGTCGAACGAGACCTTTTGGCCCGGGGTACCTGCTCTGGCTGTTGAAGTCGTTTCACCCAACGATCGATCGGGAGAGGTCGACGAGAAGGTTAAGGCTTGGCTCGATGGGGGTTCTCAAATGGTCTGGGTGGTCAATCCTGCGTGGCAGACCGTGACGGTCTACCGTTCCGCAACTCGAATCACAACGCTGACCGAGAACGACGAGCTAAGCGGTGAAGACGTGATTGAAGGCTTTTCCTGCCGTGTTGGCGACATCTTTGCAGGGCTCGCCGGCCCCGCCGCCGGTTGAGCGTTCCGGCAACCTCGGGCAGGCTCGATCTGCCCCATCTGGCGTGCGGCCTTGACATGGCCTTTGTGGGGCTCGAAAATTGTGGGATGCGCCGCTCGCCTCCCACTTGGGAGTGTCAGGCTATTAGGCGGACGGTACTCGGAGAGTGCCTGCAACCTTCTTTGACGGACCCCCCACCTTAACGATCAACTACTTCCCAGGAGCCTCTCATGGCGGATGCCCCGCGAAAAGACTTTGAAGCGACCAAAAAGATGAAGGCTGTCATGGGCAAGTACTTCACGGAGCTCTGCCAGGGGCCCGAGGAAGGCAAGAAGACGGCCTGGTGCACGAGCGTCGGTCCTGCCGAACTGCTCTACGCACTGGGCTACAACGTCTACTTCCCGGAGAACCATGGTGCCATGCTGGGCGCCAGCCGGATGGCCACCGATCTGATTCCGCTCGCCAACGCCCGCGGGTTTTCGCCGGATATTTGCTCCTACCTGACGAGTGATGTCGGTTCGTACCTCAAGGGCGAGAGCCCGATTCAGAAGATGAAGCTTCCCGGTCCGCCCAAGGCCGACGTGCTTGTGTTCAATACGAACCAATGTCGCGACGTGAAGGACTGGTTCCAGTTTTACGCCCGCGAGTGGAATGTGCCGTGCA